>Ga0307470_10000196_pt1 | contig 40835 bp, 23 predicted proteins | sample atmos_gasesAM3C__FD_204565 | JGI IMG/M metagenome (GOLD analysis project Ga0307470, IMG submission 204565) | Hardwood forest soil microbial communities from Morgan-Monroe State Forest, Indiana, United States - atmos_gasesAM3C_05 | ecosystem: Environmental > Terrestrial > Soil > Temperate forest... | reverse complement strand
CGTCGTTTGCGGCTTAACCACGGAAACCGGAATCGAAGTGAGGCAAGGATTGAAAGACGGTGATTCCGTCGTCATCACACCAGACGTCAAGCTCGTGAATGGAGGGAAGGTCTCGGTTCGTTGAGATTCGTCTCCCAGCTGCTGGAAGAGCAAAAACAAAAGCACGGCATCACCGATCGGACCGACATCAATACCGTCGACGAGTTGATCGACTTCGAGGAAAAGCGAACGAGCTAAGGCAACAGCGACACATCCGCCCCTGAGGTTCGGATCGTTATTAAGGAGAAGGTTAGCGGCGCGATGGGTGCTGCTAAAAAGGGGTCATGGCAATGCTTGTTCGTCGCTGGCTAAATGGCGTCGCCCTGATTTTAGTCCTCGGATCGCTTCAACTCAAAGCAGCGGCCTTGCCCGCGGGTTTTACAGAGGCACAGTTTGGCAGCAACCTCGGCGGCGGGGCGACTGCGATGGCATTCGCGCCCGATGGACGGCTCTTCGTTTGCGTTAAAACTGGTCAGCTTCGCGTCATTAAGAACGGCACTTTGCTCGCGGCGCCCTTCATTTCGTTGTCGGTCGATTCCAATGGCGAACGAGGACTGCTCGGCGTGGCGTTCGACCCGAACTTCAGCTCGAACCAGTTCGTTTACCTCTACTACACCACCAGCACTGCGCCTATCCATAATCGGATCAGTCGTTTCACGGCTAATGGTGACGTCGCTGTCTCGGGCAGCGAAGTCGTGCTTATGGACTTGGATAATCTGAGCGCGACCAATCATAACGGAGGCGCGATCCATTTCGGCCCAGACGGCAAGCTCTACGCCGGCGTGGGCGAGAACGCCAATTCCGCGAACGCTCAAACGCTAAGTAACAGGCTAGGAAAAATTCTAAGGATCAATTCGGATGGAAGCATACCGACTGATAACCCATTCTATAACACAGCGACGGGAGCTAATCGATCGATCTGGGCCCTTGGTTTGCGGAATCCGTTTACTTTTGGTTTTCAGCCCGGAACCGGGCGGATGTTCATCAATGATGTAGGCGAGAACACCTGGGAAGAAATCAATGATGGTATCGCCGGGTCGAACTATGGATGGCCGACGTGCGAAGGAACGTGTTCTCCAACGAACCCGAACTTCCGCGATCCGCTCTTCCAATACGGACACGGAGCGAGTAGCACAACGGGATGCGCAATATTAGGCGCCGCCTTCTACAACCCGCCGGCGAGCCAGTTTCCGGCCATTTATATTGGCAAATATTTCTTCGGTGACTTGTGCTCCGGTTGGATTCGCCTGTTCGATCCTTCTACTGGCACTGCCAGCGGTTTTGCGACGGGAATTTCAACTCTCGTCGATCTCCAGGTCGGCCCGGATGGCTGTCTCTACTATCTCACTCAAAGTAGCGGCCAGGTCTTTAGAGTCGCGGCTACGGCAGCGCAGCCGTTGAATATATCGGTGCGTTCGCGAGTAGGAACCGGCAATGACGTCCTTATCTGCGGTTTCATTAATACCGGCACGGCGGCGAAGAAGGTGATCGTGCGCGCGCTTGGACCTTCATTGCAGCAATCAGGGGTGACGGATGCCTTAGCAGACCCGGTTTTGGAATTGCATGCCGGAGATGGCTCCGTTCTGGCCACAAACAACAACTGGAAAGAGAACACGGCGCAGCAGCAACAGGACATTACCAATAACCAGCTAGCACCTCCGAACGATCTCGAGTCAGCTATCGTGAGCACGCTTTCACCGGGTAACTACACAGCCATAGTTAAAGGACAAGGCAACGGAACGGGCGTAGGTCTACTGGAAGTCTACGACGTAGATCGCACCAGTGCTTCGCGGCTCGGTAACGTGAGCGGCCGCGCGTTAGTCCAATCCGGAAGCAACGTTTTGATCAGCGGTTTCATTGTTGGTAACAATCCGGGGGCTGCCAAGGTAATCGTGCGCGGGCTTGGACCTTCGCTGACCCAGGTTGGCGTGACCAATCCTTTACCCGATCCGACTCTGGAGCTTCATGATAACAACGGCGCGATCGTGGTTGCCGATGATAACTGGCAGGACAATGCGAGCCAGGCCGCGCAAATCAGCGCCAGCGGGCTCGCGCCCGCGAATCCCGCCGAGTCGGCGGTCGCGACCAGTCTTCTTCCGGGAATGTATACCGCGATCGTTGCGGGTAAGAGCGGGGCCACGGGAATCGGTGTGGTTGAGGTCTATAACCTTCCATAGCTAACTGTAGCCGCGTCTTGCAAATGATTCGGCAATCCGCTCGACTGGCGTCTTGAATTCACCCGACAAGGGACCTTCACTCGCCCGTCGATTGGGCGCGTTCGACGCCACGATGATCGTGATGGGTGGGATCATCGGCGCCGGCATTTTCGTTAATCCATCGGTCGTCGCGCGGCAGGTCCACACTCCCGCGCTGATTCTCGGTGCGTGGTTGATTGGCGGCGGAATCGCGCTGATCGGGGCTTTCGTTTACGCAGAGCTGGCGGTGCTGCGACCGAACGTTGGCGGTCAATACGCCTATCTGCGCGATGCCTACCATCCAATGGTCGCGTTCCTTTACGGCTGGACGTTACTCCTTGTCGTCCAGACAGGCGGCATGGCGGGCGCGGCGATCATTTTCGGCCGCTATTTCCACGAGCTGACGGGTCTGCCCATTCCGGAACAGGCGGTGGCGGCCATCACCCTTGGAACGTTGACGGCGATTAATTGCTTCGGCATTCGGGCTGGCAGCAATGTCCAGAGCGCGCTGATGCTCACCAAACTGGGAGCTATCGCGATGCTGATCGGCTTTGGCTGGATGATCGCCGAACCCGGCTCGACTGGCCTAACGAGTAATTCGCCAGTTGTAGTCGGTAACACCTGGCAAGGTCTGGCTGCCGCAATGGTCCCCGTGTTGTTCGCTTACGGCGGTTGGCAGACAGCCAGCTTTGTCAGTGGAGAAATGCGGGACCCGCGGCGCGATCTACCGCGCGGTCTGTTCATCGGGGTGGCCGGCGTAATCATCGTTTACGTTCTGGTAACTTACGTCTGCCTGCGCGCGCTCGGACCGGCTGGGCTCGGCGACACGACGACACCTGCGTCCGAAGTCATGCGGCGCGCGCTGGGCTCGCGCGGCGCGAAACTTATCGCCTGCGGGATCGCTATTTCAACTGTCGGATTTCTTAGCCAAAGTATTCTCACCGCGCCGCGGGTTTACTACGCCATGGCGCGCGACGGCGTGTTCTTCAAAGCAGTAGGTCGAGTGAGCGAACGCACTCGCGTCCCTGTCATTGCCATTGTTCTTCAAGGCATCTGGGCCGCGGTCGTCGCCTTGACTGGCAAATACGACCAGATCCTTAACTACGTAGTTACTATCGATGCCCTTTTCTTCGGAATGACGGGCGCAGCATTGTTTGTCTTCCGGCGAAGGGAAAAACCGCAGCCGGGCGATGATTTCGTGCGAGTGCCTGGGCATCCTTACACCACGGGGCTTTTTGTGCTGGCGTGCTGGAGCCTGGTCATTAGCACTCTCGTCGCATCGCCTCTGAATGCTGGGATAGGGGTGGTCATCCTCGCGATTGGCGCGCTGGTTTATCAACTCTGGAGATAGGGACGCCGCGCTGCTGCGCCCGCGGTCGATCACGAGCACGAGCACGATTATGATTTAAAAGAAAACGACGGCGACCTTGCGATCGCCGCCGGCTGTTTCTCCAGTGTAACCGCCGTTACATTTTTTGGGCGTCGTGCATTTCGTCCATCGCCTTTTTCATGTCCTCGTGCGCCTTTTTCATCGCATCGAATTTCTGCTGCTGAGCCGGCGTGAGGAGCGGCCGGATCTGGTTCGTCGCGCTCTCAAGCAACGCGTGCATTTTTTCCATCGCTTCCTTGTGGATAGCGGCGATCTGCGGCTTGGTCTGATCGATGATCGGCTGGACCTTCGCCTTTTGGTCGTCAGTCAGATTGAGTTCCTTGCCCAAATGTTCGAGCGGATTCTCCATCATCATGTGGTGCGGGCCGCCGGAACCGTCGTGTTTCGGTCCGTGGTCGCCCGGTTCTTTCGCCTGGAGGTAAACGAGACTGGCCAGGGCCAATCCCACTGCGGTGCTCAAGGTAATAATTCTTCGTCTCATTGTTTGGTTTTGTTTCTTGTTTTTGGGCGCAATCCGAGCGCCTCTTTCAGGAATGGATGACTGGTTGAATCGCGCTGCGGTTACAGATTTCTCGAAAATTTTTGTAACCGGCGCGCGCGACCGCCTGTCACTGTCGATGGTGTGGACTGGCTTGGCTTTACATGGCTGAAGACGGAGTCTCACGAGAGTTGGTGGCAGCGACGCTCCGGCAGGATGAGGCCGCGGCGCGCGAGCTGGTGCGGAGTCTTTATCCGCTGGTCGCCAAACTTGTGCGGGCCCATCGCCCGGTCCGCAGCGCGGAAGAGGACCTTTGCCAGATGATTTTTATTAGAGTTTTGCAAAACCTGTCTCAGTTCTCCGGCAAGGTGCCGCTGGAGCACTGGGTCTCGCGGATTGCCATCAACACCTGCATCAACCAGATCCAGGCCGAGAAAGCGCGCCCGGAATTGCGCGAGGCCGATCTCAGCGACGAACAAACCGCTGTGATCCGAAATCTCGCGGCCACGACCGATGACCTCGCGCCCGACCGGAGCTTTGCGTCGCGCCAGCTTGTCGAGCATCTTATGAAAGGGCTGAACCCGGCGGAGCGACTTGTGATTGACCTGCTTTATTTCCAACAGCGATCGGTCGCCGAAATCCGGACCGTTACCGGCTGGAGCGGCGCGCTCGTGAAAGTGCGCGCGTTTCGGGCTCGGCAAAAAATGAAACAGCTCTTGTCGAACATGACCGCGCGGGAGAACGCATGAAAGCCCGGGACGTAGATCGCCTCTTGCGTTCGGCCGCAAACGCGAACCCGTTGGAGTGCGCACCAGCCGAAGCGCCGTTTGGTTTCGACACGCGCGTCGTCGCATCGTGGCGTTCCGGGAAAAATGGAATGAACGACTTCGCGGATCTTTCGCGCTTTCTTCGGCGCGCGGGCGCGATCGCATTCGTGGTGCTCGTCCTGGCCGGCGCCGCCACTTATCGCCAATATCGCGACGACACGAAGTTCGCCAGTCTCACGACCAACGAATACGCCATCGCGGATTCGGCGATCCAGACGGAATTCTCACAGTGAACAGCGATTTGAAGTGGAAAGTTGGGCTCGCGTTGCTCCTTGTTTTCGTCGCGGGCGGAATGACCGGGGCGTTCTTCGGGTTCCATCATCTTGGTCACCATGTCATGCTTGGGCCGCCCCATTCCGGCGATGTTCCGGACAGGATGCGGGAACATTTGCGCCGCACCCTCGGACTGACGGCAGAGCAGGAAAAGAAGATCGGGCCGATCGTTGACGCGACCAGCGCGAAACTCGAAACGATTCGGGTAGAAACCGCCGAGCGCGTCCGCACGGTCATGGAAGATTCGAAGAAAGAAATCGCGCCGCTTTTGACGACCGAGCAGCAAAGGAAACTCGACCAGCTCGAGTCCGAACATCGCAAAATGATGATGCATCACGGGTTTCTTCCTCCGCCGCCCCCGAAAGACAAACCGCCGCCGCCGTGATCTTCTGTAGCCGCTTCGCTGTGCGAAGGGCGAGAGCGGCAGCGCCGCAAAAACCGCGTCGCCCACAGGGCGACGGCTACAATTCGTTTCTAGTCTGGCAAGGGCGGAGGCGGCGATGCTAGCGTTGGTCGCGTCTTGAAAAATTTTCTCCGGCTCAATGCCAGCCTGCTTTATTGGGTTCTTGTCGCGCCGTTCAAGGGCGAGATGTTCAAGATCTCGCCGATCTTTCGGCAAATGGTTTCCATCGGAGTGCGCGCCACGCCGATGGTCGCGCTGACCGCTTTCAGCATTGGCGTGACTCTAGCCATGCAAGCGGCGCATTCCCTTCAGGAGCTCGGCGCCGAAATCTACGTCCCCGATCTGGTCATGGTTTCCATGCTGCGAGAAATGGGGCCGGTCTTGATCGCCGTGATCGTGATCGGACGAAGCGGCTCAGCGGTCGCCGCCGAGCTGGGGACGATGAAAGTATCGGAAGAAATCGAAGCGCTTGAGGTGATGGCGATCAATCCGATCAGTTACCTGATTGTGCCGCGTTTCATTGCGATGCTCGTCATGCTGCCCGCTCTGACGATTCTCGGAAACTACATCGGCGTCTTCGGCGGCTGGGCTGTATGTCATTTCGCGCTCGATGTCACGACGGCCGGCTATGTTCTCCGCGCTCTGGAAAGCGCCAACACCTGGGATCTTTACTCCGGCATGATCAAAAGCTTTGTCTTCGCCTGGATCATCATCACCATCGCCTGCAACGCTGGCCTGCACGTGGAAGGCGGCGCGGAAGGCGTCGGCCAGGCTACGACCCAGGCCGTGGTGCAATCACTTCTCGCCATGCTGGTGAGCAACGCGATCCTGACCTCGATCTTTTTTTTCAAGTAATGAACCAAACAACCGAGGCCGTGGTCGAAGTGACAAATTTGTTCCGGAAATTCGGAGACCGCACAGTTATCGATAATCTTTCGTTCACGATTTATCGCGGCGAAACGCTCGTGATCATGGGCGGAAGCGGATGCGGGAAGAGCACGCTGCTTCGCCACATTATCGGCGTGATGAAACCGACTTCCGGTTCTGTAAAAATCTTCGGTCAGGAAATCACCACGATGAACGATGTTGAGATCGCGGAAATTCGGCGGCGTTTCGGGATGCTGTTTCAATCGGGCGCGCTCCTCGCCTCGCTGACTGTCGGGGAAAATGTGGCGTTGCCGTTGTTGCAACATACCGATCTCTCGGCGGAAGAAATCGACGAGACCGTGACCGGGAAACTGCAAATGGTCGGGCTGAACGGCTTCAACAATCTCAAGCCGGCGGAGATCAGCGGCGGCATGCGAAAACGCGTGGGCCTCGCGCGCGCGCTCGCGCTCGATCCCGAGCTCCTCTTCAGCGACGAACCAACCTCCGGCCTCGACCCGATCATGACCGCCGTGGTCGACAAGCTCACCCTGGAACTGACCAAGGACGAAGGGATGACCGCGGTCGTTGTGACTCACGACATGACGAGCGCGTTTCGGATCGCGACCCGAATGATTATGCTCGGACGCGGGCGAATTCTGGCGCAAGGTACACCGGACGAAATCCGCACCCATCCCGATCCCGAAGTGCAACAATTCATCAACGGCGAACCCGATGGCCCGATGCCCCTGAATCTTTCTCAGGATGATCACGAACATCATCCGCACGTGAAAGCGCGCCCGCTCGTGGCAGCCCGGCACCGCTTCCGCCACAAAATGCCATGAAACGCAGTCTGTCCGATTACGTCGTCGCGCTTTCGGTAATCCTTTGCAGCGCAATCCTGCTTGGAGCGCTCACGATCGCGCTCACCGGTTTTAGATTCAAAAAGCCGTCGCGCACTTTGCAGATCGATTTCGAGGATGTGACCGGCGTGAAATTACATTCCGAAGTGCGCTACGCGGGTGCGCCGGCCGGGCGTGTGATCGCCATTCATCATCTAAGTCCGGAGCAACGCGCGGCCGGCGCGAACAAGCGAAACGCCGTCCGCGTGACGGTGGATTTACTGGAGGAGATCCCGCCATTGCCGGCTGACGTCATCGCGACTCTGAGCTCGGACACGCTCTTATCGCCGATGTTTGTCGCGCTTACCGCGGGCACGCCCGGCGGCGAGACCCTTGCGAACAACGCGATCATCGAAGGCCATCCGGCGGCTGGCCTTCAGCAGCTCATGGCCGCGGCCGGGCCGTTGATCGATAACGCCAACAAACTAATCGACAGCCTCAACGCCACCACCGGTAACCTTAACACCACCGTCACCAGTGTCCGAAATAGTCTCGACGACTTCATGCCGAAGATTTCGCCGGTGCTCGACAGCGCGAAGACCGATCTCGAGGAGTTGCAGCGAATCATCAAAGGGCTCGACGAAGTGGAGAAGAACGCGAATGCCGCTTTTGAGAGCGCCGGCAAATTCGTCGGCAACACCGACAAACAGTTGCAGGATCAGTTGAAAGAACTGCGCGTGATTCTACTGAACCTGAAAGTGGTCAGCACGCACGCAAAAGCGCTCGTGGATACGCTGGCCGAGAAACCGAGCCGCATCATCTTTAGTGGCAAAACTCAAAAGCTCACCCCGGAATCCGAGATCCTGAAAAGCAAAGAACCATTGCCGGCGAAGAAGCCTTAGTCCGCGCTTTGCTCTTTATTAGAATGCTTCGCTTGGACATGGCGCCTCAAGTTGCATTGGCCCATTGCAAGCCGCTTTCAGACCCGGTAAAATCTTTCGCCAGGGCCGTGGGGTTTGGAATGCTTCTTTGCCTTCTGGGCGGCGCCAATCAACTGCTTTTCCTGCTAATCCTGTTTAGCAAAGATCGAATGAGCCTGCCAGCGGGCGCTAGGATGATACTAACCTGGGCGATCCTGCTGAGCTTCGTGATCTCCCTGCCGTTGGGCATGTGGCTTCTCCTTAGGACCCGAAAACGAGCCGCGGTGATCTACCTGCGCGCTTTCCGCAGCGATCGCTCCGCGCGCCGGCTTCGCAGTCTACTCAAGGCTGCGCTCGGCAGTCAGTTCAGACTCTCCGGAATCCGCCAGCCGCGAAAACGCTCAACTTTATTCATCCGATTATTCACCCAAGCGCTCACCGCGCTGAAGTATGTGGGCTCCGAACATTTCGAACTGGAGGCCGAAGACCACAACTGGATGGCGCGGCTGCTCGCCTCCTACGCTCATACCCGTTTTGTTTTCATCGACGTCCGCGACGTGACGCCGCACGTAGCGACGGAGATCCAGCTCTCCTATCTTGCCATGGGTCCGGACCGTTGTGTCTTTGTTATCGATCCCAGGCAGACGGAAGCACAATGGATCCGCACCATCCGGACAGTTCTAGACCTAACGTCGGAACAGCAGCCGGCATTTCACCTTGTGTCATATTCCGAAGACCGGAACATCGATCCGAAGGCGCTTGTCCCGATGGTTCGTCAGATGGTTGATAGCTTGCCTTCTGGGACGGCAACGATTAGCGCCGCGGCAATTGCTTTTGCCCAAAAACACATCCCGGAAAATGAATGGCCTACCCGTTTCCTGGAAACCGATGGCGCCAGCACCCTGTTTAGCACTCTGGGATTGGGGATCCTGATCCTGGCCGTCGGCAAACTGTCTTCTTATGGAATTCAGTCCGCGCTCAGCTGGGTTTTGTTGAGCTTCATGGTGATGGTTTATGTCTTTTACCTCATGGGCTGGTTCCGCGCCTGGAAACAGAGTGGCATAGAGTGGCGGTTCCACCGCCCGGCGGAAGGCAATCCAAGGTGGAGCCTGATTCTCTCCTTAATCTTAATGATTATCCCTCTTACACTTTTTGGCGCCGTCGTAGTTAACGGGGAGAAGCAATCATTTCGCGGTGCCCAACACGCGCGAATCGCCGCCGAGATTCAAAACATTAAGTCCGGGTTGGCGATGTATATGGCCTTCAATGGATTTTACCCGACGACCGAGCAGGGACTGGGAGCTCTCGCAATCCGGCCGGAAACTGAGCCGGTGCCAGGATCGTGGAACCGCTTCCTGGATGAGGCGCCGAAAGACCCTTGGGGAACTCAATACGTTTATCGTTGCCCCGGGCGCCGCAACCCAAATAGCTACGATCTTTTTTCTGCCGGGCCCGACCGAATACCCGATACGGCGGACGATGAATGGGGAAAATGAAAAGCGCGTGATGCGCTCCAATCTTCGGTCGGCCGTTAACCCTTGCCGAGGCGCTATTGCAAATTATAAACCTCAACCAGACCAACTCCGGTCGAGCCATTTATTCCGCGGACGACGGCGGTGTAGTTGCCAGGCGGCAGGACACGGACCAGGGCCGACTCCAGGTCGTTTGAAGGCGGAAGGGTAGTAGCTTCAATCTCGGCCTGCTGGCTGCTTCCGTCGGGACGGGTTTTCCAGTCGTCGTTGGTAGCGATAGTAGCTCCGTTTCCATCGTGCATTTCCAGCGTAGGATTTGCCAACGCGCCGACTACCCCGGAATTACCGAGTGAGGGTCCAAGAGCGCGAACGAGGACTCTGGCCCTGTCACCGCTCGATCCTCCGACGATCAATCCACCAATCATTACGTTATCGCCGGTATCCACGAATCCTCGCGAACTAATGTTCCCCAGTTTCGAATTGACGCCTTGAGCCAAATCGTAAACTTCGATCAGGCCTATACCGGTTCCTCCATTCTTACCCGCCAGCACTGCCGTGTAGGATCCTGGACTAAGAGTAGCTACGATAGCCGATTCCAAATCGTTGCTGGGCGGAATGGTAGTCGCCCGAATGTCAGCTTCCTGCGACTGGCCGGTCTGGTCGTTGATCTTCCAGTTGTCATTCGTGGCTAACGTGGCGTTACCCTGATGCAATTCCAGCGTCGGATTGGCCAAGGGCCCGTTCACCTGGAGTGAAGGACCGATTCCTCGCACGATAACTTTTTTTGGATCGCTCCCGATCACAATGACCCCCCCGATCAGGACTTGCTCGCCACTTAACACTTCCATACGAGTGGAGATGTTTAGGAGTGGCGCGGCTGGCGGTGCTACTCGGTCATAACCAATTACATCCAGGTTAATCCCTTCCGGAGAAGTCTCGCTGATGTCCGCGGATTGGCCGCGGCAACCAAAGGCATTCTGCACATAAGGGTTGTCTTGCGGACACGGAGCGCTCTGCCAGTCGCCGAAATCGAAGTTGGCGGTCTGGTTGAAGTTTACGATGGGGGATTGTCCACCATCGATCGAAAAATACCGCGTGCCGGACGTGCTGATATTCCTGACTCCAGCGGAGGACCAACTGAATAGGTCCTGGGGCCGAAGGTTGTTGCTGGAAGTGTTCAGCCGGGAGCCAAGGCCGAGGACCTCATCGATCTCATGCTCGACCGCGGTTTGCGCATCGTAGTTACTGCCGGTCGGCGGACGAGTAAACTGGAACGGCGCTCCGGAGTTGAGTGTGACAATCCCATCATAAGGTCCGCCCATGGCGACACTGGAATCACCAAACATCGCCGGCGGCGTGTCTCCGCCGAGCGCGCGCCCATTCGCACTCGAGGGAATGATATTCGCGGACAAGGGGTTCGATGGGAGGCTGGCATTGGCCGTGGCGTCGTTCGCCGTCTTAGCGTCGGCCTGCAAAGCGCTAATGTAAGTGTCCCACGAGGGCGAATAAACCACGTAGTTGCTTAACGCGATCTGGTTTGCCGATCCGATCGGTGTGCCGTTTGGCTTGGTGGTAGAATAACGAAAGAGAATGAAAACCGTGAACGGATCCGAAAACAAGGACTCATAGATCGCGATGGATCGGTTGACCATCGCTTCGATCGCGGCTGCGTTTGGGTTATCGGTAATCGAGCTATCGAACGTCGGACTAATGACAAGGCCGGAACCGGCGGCAGTCGTGCCAGTCATCACTTCTGAATTAAAGCTAGAGCCGGTCTCAGTAATGCCTGTAACTCGGTAGTAGTAGGTCGTTCCCGGACTCAGGCCTGTCACGACCCGCAATGTTTCCCGCCCTACTTCCAATCCGTGATATCCGGTGACGTAACTATCGAAAAAAGGTGAAGTAGAGACATCGAGACGGTAAATCGCGGCCTGACTTACCGGGTTCCATCGCGCGGCAAGACTGCTCCGAGTTGAAACGATTGCCCCCGGCAAGGAAACAGCTCGGTCCGCTGCTGTCGCAACGTCTACTTTGTCGACACCTACTTCATGGTCGCCCACCCAGGATATGTGCTCGGCCGCGCCGGGCGCGCCCATTTCCGCTCCTATCGAAGAAGCGATGAATCCGACGGTCGCCAGGCTGCCGAGAAGCTGGAGGAAGATGCGCTTCACAAGGGGGAAAAAATGCTTCTTAATTGTGCTCGGTTATCGTTTCTCACGGCCCTGTCGGTTGCCTGGCATGGCTGGCGGACGCATTCTGCCGTTACGAACCGGCGCCGTTGTGCGCGAGTGCGTCCGCCAGCAGCTCGGCCATGTGTTTCGGTTGGACAGTCGTGAGATGTTCGAGCTGGTGGCGACAGCTTGTGCCGGACGCGACGATGACAGCCCCGGACGGTTGAGCGCCGACTTGTTGCACGAGCGGCGCGGCGACTTTGACCGAGAGATCGTATTTCGATTCGAGCGCGCCGAACGCGCCGGCCATTCCGCAGCAACCGGTGTCGAGCAGAGTCGCGGTGCGGCCCGGAAGACGCGCGGCGAGCCGCGACATGAAGCCGGTCTTCACCAGAGATTTCGCGTGGCAATGGGCGTGGATCGCGACGTGACCGGGAGCTTCGTTGAAGCGAAGGGCGTCCGTTTCGCGTTCCAGCAGGTCGTCCACGAATTGCTCAAACAAATAGCAACGTCGAGCGATCGATTCCGTGCCGGGCAATCTCAATTCGCGATAATCCTCGACGAACATCGAATAACAGGACGGCTCGAGAAACAGGATCGGCGTCTCGCTTTTCGAAGCGCGCAGCAGGGCAAGATTGTGCTGCCCCATCGCGCGGGCGTCCTCGAGGTTTCCCTGGCTGAACGCGGGACGGCCGCAACATCTCCGATTCTTTACGAGCGAGACGCTGAATCCGAGCGCTTTCAGGACCTTGACCGCCGCGATTCCAATGTGCGGCTCGTGATAGCGGACAAACGTGTCGTCCCAAAGAATGACATCGCCGCGCTTCGAGTCTCCATTTTTGCCCTCATGCGTTCGAAACCAGCGGTCAAACCGCTGCTTTGCGTAGTGCGGCAGCGGCCGTTTGGCGCTCAAACCAAATGCGTTTCGCATCAACCGGCGGATCAATTGCGAATCGAGGCTCGCGTTAGCCAGCGCCGGCATCAGACAGCCGAGCCGGCCTAACAAATCGACGTTGCTCAGGATTCGTTCCCGCAGCGGCAGGCCGTCGCGCTCGTGTCGCGCGTGCATCAGCTCGGCCTTCAGTAAAGCGAGATTCACGTTTGACGGGCACTCGACTGTGCAGGCCTTGCACGAGAGGCAATTGCTGAGCGCGGCGTCGAGCTCGGCGCTCCGCAAAGGATCGTCGTGGAACCGTAATTCGAGCGCGGCCCGGATCGCGTTCGCCCGGCCACGGGTCGACATGTATTCCTCGCCCGTCGCGAGAAAGGTCGGGCACATCGTCGGCGCATCTTTCCGGCAACCGCCGCAGCCGTTGCATTGCTCGAGATTGCCGATGAACGAGTCGTCCTTGAACGCGAACGCTAGCGTCGGCTCGAACGGCAACTTCAACCGCGTCTCCGATTCAACCCGCAGGTGATTGTCGATCTTGAACCGGCCGTCGCTGAAAATTTTTCCGGGATTAAACAGATTTTTCGGATCGAACAGTTGTTTGATCTGTCGCATCACGCCGAGCAGCTCGTCACCGACCTGCTCCGCCATGTATTCGGTGCGCGCCATCCCGACACCATGCTCGGCCGCGAGCGATCCTTTGAATTGCCTAACGAGTGCTGAAACCTGGTTCGCGACCTGGCGATACTTTTGAAGATCGCCCGCGGTGTGGAGGTCGAGCACCGGCCGGACGTGCAAGAGTCCTGTCGCGGCATGGCCGTAGTAGCAAACCTCGAGATTGAGCGGGCGCATGATCGATTCGAGAACAGCGACGTAATCGGGTAATTGCGCCGGACGCACCGCCGCGTCCTCGATGAACGCGACCGGTTTCGCCGCGCCTTTGCGGCCAGTCAGCAATGACAACCCAGCTTTCCGCATTCCCCACACGAGATTCATCTCGGCCGGCTTCGTGCAGATCGTAGTGCGTAAACCGAGTTTTTTGGCGGAGAGCAACGCGAGGCGTTCCGCGATGTCGTCGTAAAATTCGACGATCAGGATCGCTTCGCACGGTTTGGTGTCGAGCTCGAGTAATTGCCGCGCGGGTTCGAAAAGAAGTTGCCCTTTGGTCTGATCGAAAAGCGGGCGGTCGATGTGCTCGATCGCGGACGGTTTCAGTTCGAGTAGCTCGACGGTCGCCTGCATCGCTTCCGCGACCGACGAGAAGAAGACAAGGCCCAATCCTTTCTCGCGCGGTAACGGCACGATCTTTAGTTCCGCGGAAAAAATGGCGGCGAGTGTGCCTTCGCTGCCGCAAAGCATGTTATTGAGATTTCCCGGATCGCGAAGCCAGCGCGCGAGCGCGTAACCAGACCAGCGTTTTTGAAGACCGGGCGGCATCCATTCCGCGATCTGGCCCGCATGCGCGGCGACGAGATTCGCGATCACTTCGCGTTGCGCGCGCAAGGTTTGATGGGCCGGCCCAATTTCACTGATGGAACCGTCTGCCATCACCAATTCCTGCGAGACAACGTGATCGGCCGTCGTGCCGTAAACCGGAACGCGCGCGCCGGAAGAATCGTTCGCGATCATGCCGCCGATGGTGGCGCGCGAACTGGTCGCGACGTCGGGACCGAAACAAAAACCGTGCGGTTTCAAGAACGCGTTGAGCTGATCGAGAACAACGCCAGCGCCAGTGCGGACAGTGCGCGCTTCCAGATTGAGATCGGTGATCTGCCGGTTGTAGCGCGAAAAATCGACGATCAATCCGTCGCCGATCGCGCCGCCGGAAAGTCCGCTGCCAGCGCCGCGTGGAGTCACGGGAATGTTTGCGTCCGCCGCTGCCCTGATAATCGAACTCGCTTCCTGCGCGCTGCCCGGGAACGCCACCGCGGCAGGCTCGAGTTGGTAAAGCGATGCGTCGGTCGCATAGAGCCGGCGCGTGAAATCGTCGAACGCGATCTCGCAACCGGCGTTGTCGAGCGTGGATCGTTGCAACGACGTCATTGCGTCGCAAATCTACGCAGCCCGCAGGGCCGCGGCTACAGAAGAACTATTCCATACGCAGCGCTTCGATGGGATTCACGAGGCTGGCGCGGCGGGCCGGGAGATAGCAGGCGAGAAAGGCAACGACCGCGAGAGTTACGATCGCGCCGATCAATGCTACCGCGTCGAGCGCGCCGACGTTGTAAAGTAAACTGCTCAAGGCGCGACTCGCAGCGAACGCGCCCAGAAGACCAGCCAATAGTCCCATACCAATCAGCGAAATACCTTTCCCGAGAACGAGCCGCAGCACATCGGCGCGACTGGCACCGAGGGCGAAACGAATTCCCATCTCGCGCGTGCGCTGGGTCGTGCTCAAGGCCATTACGCCGTAAATGCCGACGCTCGCCAGGACGAGCGCGAGGCCGGCGAATGCGCCGAGCAACATCATGGTAAGCCGGCGCGCCGCCAGGCTCGAGCCGATGTTCTTCTCCATGGTCGAGATGGCGGAGACGGGCTGATCGGGATCAATCGATTCGACCTCGCGTTTGACGGCGTTCGCGAGCGAGAGCGGATCGCCGGCGGCGACGCGGACCAGCAGGCTCACGCCTTCGTTCGGGAACTGCGCGAACGGGAGGTGGATCTGCGAGAAGCCGAGTTGCTCCACGTTCTCCTCGCCGGGCGCTTCGTTGCGCGTCCGTGGCACGATCCCGACGATGGCGAGCGGCGGCGGATCTTTCTTTAACGTCTGGTTATTGTCGAGCTGTTTGCCGATCGGGTCCTGGCCGGGAAACCATTTCTTCGCCAGACTTTCATCAATGATCACTGCGGTTTGCCTCCCCGATGCTTCCTCCGGTCCAAAAGCGCGACCGCGCATGATCGGCATGCCGAGGACCTTGAAGTAATCGGGCGAGACGAAATTCATTTCGGCCGATGGTTCCTTGCCGTGCTCGGGCTCCGGCGTGCCGGTGATGTGGAAGGAGCTGTCCCATTCGTTGTCGTCGAACGGAACGTTGACCCCAATGCCAGCAGCGGTGACCGATGGAAGCGCAGAGACTTTAGCCAGCAGCTTGTCGTAGAACGCGTTGATCTTTTCTTCCTTGTCGTAGCGCGCTCGGGGCAGGGAGATCGTCATCGTGAGGATATTGTGCGGGTCGAACCCGAGCGGGGCTTGTTGCGCCTGCCAAAAACTTTTGAGCATCAATCCGCCGCCGGCCAGCAAGACGACCGCAAGCGCGACCTGGGTGATGACGAGTCCGGCTCGGGCCCGTTGTTTCGCCAGGCCATCGCTGCTTCCGCGCGCGCTTTCATGCAAAGCGAGCGCGAGCGAACTGGTCTTCGAGATTCGCCACGCCGGCCAGATGCCGACGAGAACGCCGGAGAGAATCGCGACCGCGATGGTAAAGACGAGCGCTGCCACGTCGATCCGCGTTTCCTGGAAACGCGGGACACCGCGCGGACTCAATGCCAGGATCGCGTCGAGACTCCAAATGGCGAGAAGCACACCGGCGAGCGCGCCGAGCAACGCGAGCAGCGCGCTTTCCGTGAGCACCTGCCGCGTCAAGCGCCAGCCGCTTGCGCCGAGCGCACTGCGAACGGCGAGCTCTTTTCCGCGCGCGAGCATCCGCGCAAGCTGAAGGTTCGCGACGTTCGCGCATGCGATCAGGAGCACGCATCCAACTGCGCCGAGGAGCATGTAAAGGCTTTGCCGGTACTGGCCGACGGACGCATCGAGCAAACGCTGGAGCGTGACGCGCCGGCCGGTGTTCGTGTCCGGATATTTTTTCTCCAGTGCGGCGGCAATCGTCTCCATGTCAGCGTCCGCTTGCTCGAGAGTTACGCCAGGTTTCAGTCGGCCAATGGCGCCGAGGCCGGGGTGATTATCGCGCAAGAGAGTGCCGGGTTGGGCGCGAACATCGCCAAGCGTGACGTAAATTTCCGCCAGCCGCGGCAGCCGAACGATCGACGGCAGCACGCCGATGATCTCGTACGGCTCGCTGTCGATGAAGAGCTGTTTGCCGAGCACATCGTGCGACGCGCCGAAGCGCGTCCGCCAGAGTTTGTCGCTGATGAGCGCGACCTTTGGCCCTTTCGGGACGTCCTCGGCTTCGGTGAAATCGCGGCCGAGTTGCGGCGCGACACCGAGGACCTTCAAAAAATTGAACATGACCCGGCCACCGCCGATCCGTTCGGGCGCGATGCCGCCTTTCGGTGTCGAAACGTTGTAGGATTCGCGGCGGAAAAGCGCGATGTCAGTGAAGGTGTGCTGCTCGGCCCGCCAATCGAGGAAGTTCGGATAACTGACCGACCCGGAAGGATACCTCGGCGTTCTTTCGCGAATGTTGATGAGCCGGTCCGGTTCCGGATACGGCAGCGGCCGGAGCAGGACGGCGTTGACGACGCTGAAGATGGCCGTATTCGCGCCGATGCCGAGAGCAAAGGCGAGAATGGCAAGCGCAGCGAAACCGGGCTGTTTCGCCATCATCCGAAAGGCGTAGCGGATGTCGGAGAGTAAAGTTTGCATCTGTTCGTTCGTTTGAAATTTACTCGGAGCGCAGCGCGACGATCGGATCCACGCGGGTGGCTCTTCGCGCAGGGACCCACGCAGCGATAAAGCCGACGGCGGAAACAAGGAGAACGATCCCCGCGAACGTGATCGGATCAGACGCGCCGACTCCGAACAGGAGGCTGTTCAACAATCGCGTCGCGGCGAACGCGCCCGCCACTCCCACCACAAGGCTAATTGCGACGATCGCCATGGCCTGGCCGACGACGAGGCGAAAGATGGATGTTTTTCCCGCGCCCAAAGCGATGCGAATCCCGATCTCACTCGTGCGCTGCGAAACCGAATAGGCCATCACGCCGTAGATGCCGATCGCGGTCAGGAGCAGCGCTGTTCCGGCAAAAATGGAAAGCAGCATGGCGTTGAACCGTGGCCGGGCCAACGCGCGCGAGAGGTACTCATCAAAGATCCGGACCCGGACCAGAGGAATGTTGCGATCGATCGCCGCGAGTTCCCGCCTTACCGCGGAAGTGATCGCGGCCGGATTAGAGATGCTGGTTCGAGCCACGATCGACACCGAATCCATCGGGATCTGGGAGGTCGATAAATAAATCTCCGGCGTAAACTCCATCCTGAGCGTGCGGTGTTTCACGTTCCCGACCACGCCCACGATCGCGCGCATGAGCGCTTTTTCATCGCCGACTCCCCAGCTCGGTTTGATGTGCTTGCCGACGACCTTCTCAATGCTTTGGCCGGGGAAAAACTTGTGCACGAACTCTTCGTTCACGATCACAACCGGCAACGACCTGAATTGATCGGTCGGCTCGAAGCCGCGCCCTTGGAGAATGGGAATTCCCATCGTTTTGAAATAATCGAGGCCAACGATCCGGTGCGGGCTGTCGGGCTGCTGACCTTCCGGTGCGGGCCGTTCTTCGATGTCGAATGAGCTGACGTTGTTGCTCCCGCTCAACGGCAGCGGCCAGGTTGTCGTGACCGATTCAACTCCGGGAATCGCGCGGAGCCGGGGCATGAGCTGATCGAAAAACGCAATAATGTTTTCCGGTTTCGGATAAGCGGATTGCGGCAGGCCAATCTGTGCGGTGAACAGATGATCGGCGCGCATGCCGATATCGACGCGGCCAAGCCGGGCGAAAGTTTGGATCAGAAGACTGGCGCAAATCAGCAGGATCAAGGCGAGCGCGACCTCGGTCATGACCAGGGCGTTCCGCACCCGGCGTTTCCCCTCGGTCCCGCCGGCGCCGCGCGCGCCAGCTTTCAAAGCGGTATTGAGATCAACGTGAGACGCCTGCCATGCCGGAACGAGGCCGAAAATAATTCCGGTGGCGAGGGAGAGCAGAAGCGTGAAGGCGAGGACCGCGCCGTCCAACTCAGTCGTGCTGATCCGCGGAATATTTCCGGGCACGACGGCCACCAACGCGTCGGTCCCCCATTTCGCAATGATCAATCCGAGTCCGCCGCCCAGCGCGGCGAGAAGCAGACTCTCGGTCAGGAGCTGGCGAATGATTCGAACGCGGCTCGCGCCAAGCGCACTGCGGAGCGCGATTTCTTTCCCGCGGCCGGAGGCGCGGGCGAGCATGAGATTGGCGACGTTCGCGTTGGCGATGAGCAGCAGGCAGGCGACCGCGCCAAACAAAACATAAAGCGCGGTCCGGATATCGCCCACCAGTTCATCGCGCAACGGCTGCGATCCGGCGCCCCATTTCGTATTGGTCTCCGGATACTTTTTCTCCAGACCCGCGGCGATCGTCCGCAGCTCGGCATTTGCCTGGGCCAACGAAACACCCGGCTTGAGCCGCCCGATTCCGAGCAGGCTGTGGCTCCCGCGCTGTTGCGTGTAGGGCGTGCCGCCGTCGGGACTCGACGCATCCACGGCGTCCGTGACGTACATCTCGATCGGATCCGTTTGGATGGGGAACTGGAAACCCTGCGGCATTATTCCGATCACCGTGTGCGGGCGACCATTGAGCATGAGGACGCGGCCAATCACGTCGGGCGCGCGATCAAAATGGCTCTGCCAGAATCCGTAACCGAGAACGACTTTGAGACCGCCAGGACCGCCGCCTGGCTGCTCATCCGCGCGCGCGAATCCGCGGCCCATGGTCGGCTTCACGCCGAGCACGTCGAAGAATTCGCCGCTCACTTCCTGTCCGCGAACGCTTTGCGCCTCCTGTTCGTCGACCAGCGCTAGCGCGTAATCGCGATAGACCGCGATGCCGGTGAAGATTCGGTTCTGGTCGCGGAAATCGAAGAAGTCCGGAAAGCACATGGACGAGAGCTTGGGCGGCGAAACCGTTTCGGTACGATCGATGCCGCCGATGGCGACCAGCTCGTCCGGCGCGGGAAACGGAAGCGGCTTGAGCAGGACGGCATTCACCACACTAAAGATGGCGGTGTTCGCCCCGATCCCGAGCGCGAGGGTCATCACCGCGATCAGGGTGAAACCGGGATGTTTGATCAGTTGGCGTAAGCCATAGCGAATGTCGGTCATCATATCTCAGGGGTTTCCGTGGTGGATCGTGCGCGCCGTCGCGCGATGTTAAATTTGCGGCTTCGCCGCCATATCGTCATCGCGCGCGGAGCGCACGATCCACCTGTCGAGATTCGTTGTTTTGTTTTCATTCGGCGCGAAGAGCTATGATCGGGTCCACTCGCGTCGCCCGCCGCGCCGGGACCCACGCGGCGACGAACGCGACGGCGGAGACGAGCAGGACAATGCCGATGAACGTCCCCGGATCGGACGCGCCGACGCCGAAGAGCAGGCTGTTTAACAAACGCGTTGCGGCAAACGCACCGGCGAGACCGACAACGAGACTGATGCCGACGAGCGTCATCGCCTGCCCCACGATCAGGCGGAAGATTGAACTCTTCCCCGCGCCGAGCGCGATTCGAATTCCGATCTCGCTGGTCCGTTGCGCAACGGAATAAGCGAGGACGCCGTAAATTCCGATCGCCGTCAGGAGCAGCGCGGTTCCGGCGAAAATCGAGAGCAACAGAGTATTGAATCGCGGCCGCGCCAGGGAGCGCGAGATGTATTCTTCGAAAACGCGCACGCTTGTGAGCGGAATCGTTGAATCCATCGCAGCGAGTTCCTTTCTGATGGAATTCGTGAGCGCGTTCGGATTCGAAACACTCGTCCGCACCACGATCGACATCACGTGGATGGGAATCTGGGTCCGCGGCAGATACATTTCCGGCGAGTCCTCGTTTTTCAGGGAGAGATGCTTGACGTTGCCCACGACGCCGACGATCTCGCGAATTTTTTCGGGGTTGTCATCCGCGGAGAATCCGGGCTGGATCCGTTTTCCGATCACGTTCTCGCCCGGGAAAAATTTCTGGGCGAAGCGTTCGTTTACGATCACCACCGGCGCCGAGGTGTACTGGTCGCGTTCGTCGAAGACGCGGCCTTGTCGGACGGGAATGCCCATCGTTTTGAAATAATCGACCGCGATCATCCGGACCGGCGCCCCGGGGCGCTGTCCTTCCGGCAACGGATGATCGAGGTTGTCGAACGAAGTCACCATGTTACTCCCGCTCAAGGGCAGGGGGAGAATCGCGCTCGCCGATTCCACTCCGGGAATCGTGCGCACCCGGGTCAAAAACTGATCGTAGAACGCGATCACGTTTTCGTTTTTCGGATAGGCCACCTCCGGCAGGCCGATGCGCGCGGTGAGGAGGCGCTCGGTGCGCAGGCCCGGCTGGACCCGGCCGAGCCGCGCGAAACTCTGGATCAAAAGCCCGGCCGAAATCAGCAACACGAGCGCAAGCGCGACCTCGGCCATGATGAGCGCATTGCGGACGCGCCCTTTGCCCTCACCGGCGCTGCCGGTGCGGCTGCCGGATTTCAACGAGCTGTTGAGATCGACGTGGGACGCCTGCCACGCCGGCACGAGGCCGAAGATCACGCCCGTCGCCAGTGAGACGAGCAACGTAAAAACAAGGACGGAGGCATCGAGCTGAATGTTGCTGATGCGGGGAATATTTTGCGGCACAGTCTTGATGAGCGCTTCGGTTCCCCATTGCGCGAGGAGAAGTCCGAGCCCGCCGCCCAAACCGGAAAGCAAAATGCTTTCGGTCAGCAATTGGCGAATGATGCGGGCGCGGCTCGCTCCCATGGCGGCGCGCAGCGCAATTTCTTTCCCCCGGGCCGAAGCGCGCGCGAGGAGCAGGTTCGCGACGTTGGCGTTCGCGATGAGCAACACGCAGACGACCGCGCCGAAGAGGATATACAACGCCGCGCGCACGTCGCCGATCATCTCTTCGCGCAATGGCTTTGCGAGCACGCCGAAATGCGTATTCGAGTCCGGATATTGTTTTGCGAGTGCTTCGGCGATCGTGGACAAATCGGCTTGTGCCTGAACGATGGTCGCGTCCGGTTTCAAGCGCGCCACGGCCTCGAGGCTGTGCATGCCGCGCTGTTTTGTTGCCGGCTGTGAGTCATCAGCCGTCCCGGCATCTTCCGCAATCGAAACGTAGAAATCAGTCGCGTCGTTTTGGATTGGAAACTGAAAGCCGGCCGGCATCACGCCGATCACGGTGTGCGGACGCCGATCGAGCGTGACGGTCCGCCCGAGCACATTCGGATCGCCGCCGAAATGCTTCTTCCAAAAGTCGTCGCTGATAACAACCTTGAATCCGCCTGGCCCGCCGCCGGCCTGTTCGTCATCGCGGGCAAACGCGCGCCCTATCTTTGGCTTGATGCCGAGAATGTCGAAAAATTCGGCGCTCGCTCTCACGCCGTGCACACTCGTGGCCCCTTCCTCGCCGGTCAGCGCGGCCGATCGATCCCGATACACCGCGATGTTTGCGAGGGTGCGATTCTGATCGCGGAAATCGAAGAAGTCCGGATACGAAAGCGAGCCCAGGTTCGTTTGATCTTTCTGCCGCGTATCGGTCATGCCGACGGCGATGAGCTGGTCGGGCGCAGGAAAGGGAAGCGGTTTTAGCAGGACCGCGTTGACCACGCTGAAGATCGCGGTGTTCGCCCCGATGCCGAGCGCGAGAGTGAGGATCGCGATGATAGTGAACGCCGGATGCTTGATGAGTTGGCGAAGGCCGTAACGAATGTCGTTTAGCATGTGGATTTTCGAATTTCGAATTTCGATTCTCGATTGGTAAATTTCATTCGGTGCGCAAGGCTTCCATTGGGTTTACCCGGCTGGCGCGTCGCGCGGGGATCAACGCGGCGACAACGGCAGTGGCGGCGAGGACCAGACACGCGGTCCCATAACTCGTTAGGTCGCTGCCGCTGATGCCAAAGAGCGAAGCGCTCAAAAGACGCGAGACGAGAAGGGCGCCACCAATCCCAGTGACAAGGCCCGCCGCCACCGCGCGCATTCCACGACCAAGAACAAGCCGCAAAATTGCAGCCCGCGTTGCGCCGAGCGCCATGCGCAGGCCGATCTCGCGGGTGCGCTGCGCGACGCCATACGCGACCGCGCCGGACAATCCGGTCGCGGCCAATGCGACCGCGACGAGTGAGAAAAATCCCAGCAACCATCCGCGGAGCCGCGATTGCCAAAGCGAATTGGCGACTTCCTGTTCGAGCGAGACGAAATTGAAAGCGCCAACTTCCGGCGCCGTCCTCGCGATCTCGCGGCGAATCGCCGGCACCAACGCGAGCGCGTTGCCGCGGGCGCGCACCAGGAAATGCATTTGCTTCCAAGCGAGCTGGAGACTCGGCTTATAAAGGTCGGGACCGGCTTCGCGCTCCAGAGCCTGATGCCGCACGTCGCTCACCACCCCGACGACCGTCAGCCAGTCATCCGCCTCAGCCAAAGTGCCGGGCCCGCCGAGGCGCAATTTTCGCCCGATCGGATCCTCGTCAGGCCAGACGGCCCTGGCCAGTCTTTCGCTGACGATGCAAACCCGCGGCGCATCGAGTTTGTCGCCGTCGGAGAAAAATCGTCCCCGAACTAGCGGAATGTGAAGGACTCCGAAATAATCCGGACTGACGGTTTGGAAGTTCGCCACCGGGTTGAGCGATTGCGCCGCGACCGGCTGGGCCTCGCCCACGACCTGGCTGCGGTTCCACGGCCGTTGCGGGACGAACGGCGGACTGTTGTTCGCGCCGACGGCTTCGACGCCCGGCATCGCGGCGAGACGTTGCAACAATCGCGAGAAACGATCGACCCGAGTCTGGGCCGGCTCGTCGCCGTTGTAGGTCGGGTTGACTTCCATCATCACGACGCGCTTCGGGTCGAAGCCGGGATCGATTTCGCTCAACTTCAAAAGGCTGCGCAGAACCAGACTCGCGCCGACGAGGAGCACGATCGAGATCGCGACCTGGGCAGTCGTCAGCATTTCCCGCGAACGCGCTCCCGCGCCAGCCACGGTCCCCGCGGTTGTTTTCATTGTCTGCGAAATATCAATTCCGGCGCTCTGGAACGCCGGGAACGACCCGGCGAGCAACGTCGTCAGGCATGAAGCCAGAATCGTGAAGCCGAGCACGACCGGATTGAGATCGATCCGGATCCAGAACGGCAATTCGACTGGAATCGCCGTGACTACAAAATCGACCAGCCAAAAAGCGAGCAGGGTACCGACCACGCTCCCGATCAGCGCGAGAAGCGCGCTTTCCGTGAGCGCTTGTCGCGCCAGCCGCCAGCGACTGGCGCCGAGAGCGGCCCGGACTGAAAGTTCGCGTTCGCGGGCAGTCGCGCGGGCGAGGAGAAGCTGGTTCACGTTCGCGCACGCGATCAAGAGCACGCCGCCGCACGAAGCGAGCAGGACGAGCAATGAAAACCGAACGTTGCCGACGACGTGGTCGCGCATCGGGACAACCGCGGCGCCGATCAACTTGTTGGTCTCGGGATACTGTTGGGCGAGCCGGTCCGCAATCACGCTCATCTCGCTTTGAGCGCTTTGGACCGTGACGCCGGGCTTGAGGCGGGCGACCGCCTGGTCCGCGCGCCACGAACGGTTGTCGTTCATCCCGAAGACCGACGCCATCGGAACCCAGATGTCGCTTTGCGAAGGAAAACGGAAGCCGGCCGGCATCACCCCGACAACCGTTCGCGGCGTCCCGTCGAGACGAATATCGCGGCCGATGATGTTTGGATCGCTGCCAAAGCTTTTCTTCCACAAACGTTCGCTAATCAGTATGACCTTCGCGGCTTTTGGCTCGTCGTCGGCACGGGTGAGATCGCGCCCGAGCATTGGCTGAACGCCGAGAAGGGAGAAGAGGTTCGCAGTGGTGAACGTCGTCTTCAACGTTTCGGTCATCCCCTCGGGCGAGTCGACATTTCCATTCCACCGGAGATTGAAAAACGCGAGATCGGAGAAACTGCGGTTCTGTTTTTGCCAGTCGACGAAATCGAGGTAATTGACCCCGAGATCGTTTCCGGTCGTTACGCCGCGCGATTGGAGCATGACGAGTTGGTCCGGCTTCGCGTAGGGCAGCGGCCGGAGGAGGAACGCGTAGATCACCGCGAACATCGCCGTCGTCGCGCCAATGCCGAGCGCAAGAGCAATGATTGCTGTCAGGCTAAAGCTCGGCGCCTTGATTAACTGGCGGAAGGCGTAGCGAAGGTCAGCGATCATCAGAGGTTCGATGTCGGAAGTCGACTGGAAGCCTCGTTCCCAAACTCTGTTTGGGAATGCCAATGTCTTGCCAACTCTGTTGGCCCAGTCACGAAACAGAGTTTCGAAGACAAGTGTGTTCCCAAACAGAGTTTGGGAACGAGGATTGGTCGGCTGGCTGCTGAGTTCATCTTGTCACATGTCACACGTCACACGTCACTTTCTTCATTCCGTCCGCAACGCTTCGATCGGATTCACTTTGGTAGCGCGATTGGCGGGGAAGAAACAGGCCACCAACGCCACGGCACCGAGCAGCAAGGTGATGCTCATGAGCGTTAACGGATCGTATGCGCTCGTGTTAAAGAGCATGGAGCCCATGGCGCGCGATGCGCCAAGGGTCGCGAGCAATCCGATCGCCAGGCCGAGCCCGATCAATTTTCCGCCCTGGGCGAGAACTAGACGCAGCACGTCACGCTGCTGCGCGCCGAGCGCCATCCGAATTCCAAATTCGCCGGTCCGCTGCACAACATTGTAAGCCATCACGCCGTAAATGCCGACCGCCGCGATGACAAGCGCCACGCCGGAAAATACGGTCAGCAGCGTCATCGCGAAACGCTGTCGCGCGATGCTGTCGGCCATGATCTCCTCGAGCGGACGAATGATGCCGACAGGCTGGTCCTTGTCGACCGCGTAAACGACCGGACGCAATGCGCCAAGCAGCGCGGCCGGCGAACCTTTCGTGCGGATGACCACATTCAGCGACGTGAAAGGCACCTGCGCGAACGGCTCGTAGGATTGGGCGCTCGTCGCCTTATCCAAACCGTATTGTTTGATGTCGGCGACGATGCCGATGATCTCGCGCCAGGTGTCGGGACCATTGGTGATATTGATCCGTTTACCGATTGGGTCCTCGTTCGGGAAAAACTGGTGCGCCATCGTTTCGTTGATGATCGCGACGCGCGGCGCCTTCGTGTCATCCTGCGGGGTGAAGACGCGGCCGCGCACGAGGCGGATTCCCATCGCCCGGAAATAGTCGGGCGTGACTGCGTAATAATTGGTGCTCGGCAAATCGCTCGGCGCGATCGCCGGACGGCCCTCGATGTTAAAGGTGAGAACGTAATCACCCACCAGCGGCATGGATTGCGTAATGCCCGCGGCCTGGATGCCCGGCAGGCTTTTCACGCGCTCGAGCAACGCGTTCGCGAACGCGATCTGTTGATCTTTCTCCGCGTATTTCTTCTGCGGTAACGAGAGCCGCATTAACGTGGCGTTCTCCGGAACGAACCCGGGATCGACATGCGTCAGTTGCATGAAACTGCGTGCCAGCAGACCCGCGCCACCTAGAAGCACGAGCGCAAAAGTTACCTCGGTCACCACGAGCGCGCTCCGTAGCCGGCCCCGCGCACCGCCCTCGGTCGAACCGCGCGTACCCTGCTTCAACGCTTCATTCACGTCAGTCCGCGCGGCGAGCAACGCGGGAGCGATTCCGAACAAGAGCCCGGTAACGACACTGAGCCCGAGTGAAAACAGGAGCACGCCGAAATCGAGATGTATTTCGGAGATTCTTGGAAGGCTGGTAGGCGCGAGCGCAAGCAAGGCGTCGAGACCCCAGCGCGCCAGGAGCACGCCCGCTATTCCGCCACAAACCGCGAGGACAACACTCTCGGTAAGAAGTTGCCGAATGAGCCGACCACGTCCGGCGCCCAAGGCCGCGCGAATCGAAATCTCACGGGAGCGAGCCGTCGCGCGCGCGAGCAACAGATTAGCGAGATTCGCACAGGCGATGAGCAGGACACAGCCGACCGCGCCGAGCAATGTGTAGAGGACCGGTTTCACATCGCGCACGGTGTAGTCCTGGATAGGCATCATGAGAATGCCCCATCCCTTGTTCGAATCGGGATATTGGTTCGCGAGCTGCGAGGCGAGGACTTCCAATTCCGCCCGTGCCTGGGCCACGGTCACACCCGGTTTCAAGCGTCCCGCGACGTTAATGTAATGGCCGCCCCGCGCATCGTTCGCCGTTTCGTCAGGCTTGAACGCCATCGGCAGCCACGCATCTATTTTACCCGTTAGGCCAAAGCCGAACGGAGCCACTCCGACCACCTGGTACGGTTCGCCGTTAAGTTGAACGGCGCGTCCCACCACATCACGCGCGCCGCCAAACACGCGTTGCCAGAAGCCGTAACTCAGGACGACGACATGATTTTTCCCCTGCGCATCTTCTTCCGGCAGCAAGAACCGACCGACGACCGGCTTGATTCCATAGACGTCGAAGTAATGGCCGGTCGCTTTGATGCCAAGGAGCTGCTGCGGCTCGCCGTTCCCCGTGAGATTAATGCGCGCACCGGTGTAAGCGGCCAGATAATCGTAAGATTTCGTCTGCTTTTGCCAATCGAGGTAGTTCGGCGGCGAGACCGAGAACTCAGGAAACTTGGGTAAATTCGTTTCCCGAATATTGACGATGCGATGCGGCTTCGAGTAATCGAGCGGCTGCAACAGGACGACATTCACGACCGAAAAAATCGCCGTGCAGGCGCCAATGCCGAGCGCGAGCGTGAGGATCGCAACGATGGTGAAGCTCGGCGCTTTGATGAGCTGCCGGAGAGCGTAGCGGAAATCGTTTAACATATTCTTTGGTTCCTAATTCTGAATTTCACGTCACACGTCACTCGTCACTTCCTTCATTCAGATCGCAACGCTTCCATTGGATCGGTGCGGCTGGCGCGCCGCGCAGGCAGCCAGCAGGCGACCAGGCAAACAACGGTCATGATTGCGGCGGTGGCGGCGAACGTCGCCGGATGAAGCGGCGGAACATCGAAGAGAATGCTTTGCAGGGCGCGAGCGGAGAGCGCGGCGCCGATGAATCCAATGACAGTGCCCGCGATCAATAAGCGCAGCCCGATTTTCAGAAATTGCGCGCTGATTTGTTCGCGTTGCGCACCGACCGCCATGCGAATGCCGATCTCGCGGGTCCGCTGCGCCACGGCGTAACTTAGAACGCCGTAAGTCCCGATGCTCGCGAGCAGAAGTGCGACGCCGGCGAAGATTCCGGCAAGCAGCGCGGGCGACCGCCGCGCGATGAGACTGTCCGCGACCCGCGTATCCATCGAGCGGATGTTATCGATCGCTAAATCCGGATCAGCCGAGCGAACGAGTCTACGAAGCGTCCCGGCGAAGGCTTCGGGGCGCTGGCTCGTGCGCGTGACCACGAAATAATAGGAGTTCTCTCGATAGAACGGCAGGTAAACTGCCCCCTGGCCGTGCGGTTCGGTGAGATCCGTCTGTTTCACCGAGCCGACCACACCGACAATCGTGGATAATTTCGCGTCATCACGCTCGCTGCCCTCCGCGAGCCTTTGCCCGAGCGCGCCGCCGTTGGGCCAATAACGTCGCGCAAAATCTTCGTCCACGACACAGACGCGTTCCGGCCGGTGGGAATCGTCCGAGTTGAGAAACCGTCCTTCGCGCAACGGAATGCCGAGCGCCGAAAAGTAATCGCCGGTCACGCCATAGGTATAATGACCTTGGGCCGATTGGCCGGCCGGCGGCACATAGTCCTTCGGGGCGATCGCGCTTTGGGGGGTATCGCCACTGAGCGGCATGTCCGTGATCGCTCCGGTTGCCGTCACGCCCGGCTGTTGGCGGATCAATTCCAGCAGGCGATCAGCGATCGCGACGCGACGATTCGGATCACTTTGCCAGGGGACAGTGAATTCGCCGGTAAGAACATGATCGGGTTGGAAGCCCGGAGAAACGGCCATCACTTTTTTCAGGCTCAACCCGAGCAGGGCCGCGCCGGCCAGGAGAACGAACGCGAGCGCGATCTGCGCGACGATGAACCCGTGGCGTAGATTCTGTGCGGCACGACTCGCAGTTCCCGTCCGCGATTCTGCTTGAAGCGCATTCGCCAAATGGCTGCGCAGATTGAACCAGGCGATCGGCGCGGCGATTACAATTCCAAGAACAACGGAGCCAACGAGCCCGATCGTCGCGAGCCAGCCGTCAAACGCAACGTGCGCGCCAAGCGGTAATCGATTGGCGCCGAGAATGGCAAGGAGATGAGTCCCCCAGGAGCCTGCGATTACACCCAGAACGCCGCCCGCCAACGTGAGCGACACCGTTTCCGTCATCACTTGAGCCACGACATGTCCGCGGCCGGCGCCCATTGATTGACGGATCGCCATCTCTTTCGCGCGTCCGCTCGCGCGAATCAAAAGCAGGTTCACCAAATTCACCGCGCCGATGAGCAGAAGGAAAAAGACGCCGGCCTGGAGCAACAAAAGCGTCGGGCGAATGGAGCGAACGTGTTCGGCATGAAGTGAGACCACGGGCGAACGGAAGCCGGCTTCGGCCATCATTTTCGCCTCCGGATTATCTTTCTCCATCTCGGCGTTGTGCGCGTCGATCTGGGCCTGCGCTTCCGCGATCGTGGCACCCGGTTTCAAACGCGCGATCATGTGTATCGCTCCGCCGCCGGAATGGCGCGCTTTCGACCCGCGCTGTTCTTCACTCGATTTTATCGAGACGAAAATGCGCGCCTCCGACGAGAGAAAGCGAAAACCAGGAGGCAGGACGCCAACGATCTCTCTCGGGATACCATTCACGCGGACTTCGCGACCAACCACGTTAGGATCGGAATTGAAACGCTGGCGCCAAAACGCGTCCGTCAGAATAGCGACATTCCTTTGATTGATCGATTCTTCCTCGGTGAAGCTGCGTCCCAGCGGAAGGCTTACGCCGAGAGTTGCAAAAAACTCCGGCGAAGTGCGAATGACTCCTATCTGCTCGGTTGATCCAGGTTCGCCGACGACTTCACTGCGCTCCATCCAAATCGACAGGCTCTCGAACGCCGCGATGTTGCCGCGCCGTTCGTAGTAGTTCGCGATCGACGACCCGTCGTTCTGGACGCCGGCGTTCGGATACGTGTTGTAAATCGTGACCAGGCGGCCCGCATTCGGAAATGGGAGTGGCCGAAGGAGGATGGAATTGATGATCCCGAAGATCGCCAGGTTCGCCCCGAGACAGATCGCGATCGTCGCCAGCGCGGTGGCGGTGAACCCGGGAGCTTTGCGCAGTTGGCGAAAGGCGTAACGAAGGTCGGTGAGCATCACGCGATTATTTCCGAATGTGAACGTTGCCTGCCGACGCACGCACCATGACGAGCGGGCCGCCGCCGTTGATGGTCCCTTTCAACCGGTCTTCGTCCTGATGACCGTAAAGACTGAAATCGCTGCTTAACCGTCCGGCGCTGCACGACGCATCGATATTGATCGCAATCGATTCCGGCAACCGCAGCTCCACGTTCCCCGCCTCGGCGATCAACTTCGAATCGCCGCGGGGTTGTTTTGAAATGTAAGCCGCGACCGACCCGCCGGCCGCTTTCGCGTCGATCGCATCGGTCGCTTCGTCGATCGAGACGCTGCCGCCATTGGCGCGCGCCATCACTTTTCCGTTCGCGCGACCTACCGAGACCGAGCCGCCGTTGCTGGTCGCTTCGACATCGCCGCCGACATCGCGAACGGTGATGCTGCCGCCGTTTGTCCGCGCCACCAATGGACCGTTGACGTCGCGAAACTGGATGCTGCCGCCGTTAATGGCGGCCTTCACGGTCCCGTCGAGATTACCGATCCGCGCACTCCCCACGGTGCGCAGATCGAGATTGAATTTGCGCGGCATCGCGATCCGGAAACTGACGTGAACTTTTCGCAGCTTCCGGTCGTACCGATCGCCGGCCCAATGGACGGTGATTTTCACGTCGTTGTCCGTCTTGGTCATCTGGACGTCGAGCTTTTGGCGGAGCGCATCGGCTTCCTGCGCATTGCTGACTTTGAATTCGCGAACGAACTCGGCGCGGAGCGTTTCGCTCTCGCTCGTGGTGATTTCGACGCTGGCCAGGTCGGAATCGAAGTTCAGCGTCCCGCCCGGTTTCACCACAAACGAATCGGTAATTTCATCACGCAGGCCGGAGCCGGCGTGAGCATTCACGGCGAAGGCGATCGCCATGCACAACGAAGAGTAGATTAGTTTTTTCATTCCGTTCTCAGTGCTGTCATGGGGCTGATTTTGGTGGCGCGCCGCGCGGGCAGCCACGTTGCCAGCAATGCCGCGGTCATCAAAACCACGGGGGCGATTGTGAAAGCGAAAGGATCAGTCGAGCTGACTGCGAACAAAATGCTGCTGACGATTTTTCCAGTTGCGACTGCGAGCAGCAATCCGATTCCGAGACCGGCAGCAATCATGACAAAGCCTTCGCGGAGGATCATCCACAGCACCGTCTTACCCTCGGCGCCGAGCGCCATCCGGATGCCGATTTCGCGCGTCCGTCGGGCGACCGAGTACGCCTTTACACCGTAAATCCCGACCACGGCAAGGCCGAGCGCGAGCCCGCCAAAAATTGAAAACAGCGACGCCCCGGCGCGGACAATCCAGAGCTGCGGATTCCCGTCCATGTGTTTCGCGAACGTCCTCAACTCGAGAACCGGCAGAAGAGGATCGACGTCTTGAACGGTTCGGCGCAGCAGATCCGCCGTCGCGGCTTCATTCTCCTCACGAAGCGAGGCGAACCGCACATAGAAGAACACGTCACTGTGAAAGGCGCGCGCAAAGGGAAGATAGAGCGCGCCGGCCGGCTCCTTCTCAAACAATCGAACCTTGGTGGTCGGCACGATTCCGACGATCTCGATCGTTTCGCCGCGCTTGATCTCGTTGCTGTCGTTCGCGGGATTTTCCGGCGCGGCCTCGGGGCGGATTGGGAATTGAATCCGCTGGCCGAGAGCGTCGCCGTTCGGGAAAAGTTTTTTGGCGAGGGTATCGTCGATGACAGCGACAACGGGTCCGCCCGGCTGGCTCGCTTCCCTCTCGGTGAAGGAACGCCCGCGCAACAGAGGCAAACCAACCGCGGCAAAATAATCCGCGCCGACGCTGTTCCACCAGGGTGAGAACGCGCGTCCCTCCGCCGCTGTCGCTGGCTTGCTATCCGGCGCGGGATGAACGCCGGCCAGTTGCACGTCGCGCTTCACAAAACTGATGCCGAATGGAACCATCGCCGAAAGACCGGCATGCTCGACGCCAGGAAGCGCCCCGAATTTTTCGCCAAGCCTTCGATACAAATCCTGCGTCCGCTTTTCGTCGAAGCCGCCCAGGCTCGCGTCGATTTCTACGAGAAACGTCGTGTCGGTATGCAATCCTGAGTCGACCGACGCTGCCTTCGAAGCGCCGCGAATGAAAAGCGCCGCGGCTGTGACGAGCGCGAGGGAAAACGCAACTTGCGCGACGACCAGCGGATTACGTGGAAGAAATTTCCAGCGCCGCCTCCGCGCATCTTCGCCGGCTTGTTGTTTCAAATCTCCGATCACCGAAAGCCGCGAGAGCTTGAGGGCCGGACCGAGAGCGAAGCAAATTGTCCCGAGAACGCAGAAGACCAGGGTCGCGCCCAGGATCGTAGGATTCGGACCGCTCAACCAGATGAAATCGAAAGGAAGCACTGCGCGAAGCGACGCGACCAGGAGATCGGAGGACCAGATGCCGAGGAGAAGCCCGCACGCGCCGCCGAGAAGCGCGAGGACAAATCCCTCGGTGAGAAGCTGCCGCACAATCCGACCGCGGGTGCCGCCCAGCGCGAGCCGGATCGCGATCTCTTTTCGCCGGGCAGTGCCGCGCGAGAGAAGCATGTTAGCCAGATTCAAACAGGCGACGAGCAACACGACGCCGGCCATCGCAGTCAGGAGCGCTCCGATTGTAACGATCGGTTTGGTGTCCCCGGGACTCGTGCTCGTATCGAACGACAGGAGCGGCGCCGTCATGAAGGTTTGGTTTTTTTGCTGGACCGGAAACGCCGCCTCGAGATTGGTGGCAAGGCCTTTGAGCGCCGGCTCCGCCGCCGCGGCTGAAAGCCCGGGCTTGAGCCGGCCAACGACCATCAATCTGTCCAGACCGCGATCGGCGAGCGAGTTCGTCCTGACCCCCGTGGAATCGTTGGCGATCTCGTCATAAACTCCGAGCGGCAGCCACATCTCCGGCGAAAAAACACTCGTTAGGCCGGTGAACCCTTTCGGCATCACGCCGACGATCGTGAACGGCCGGCCATTGATCTGAAGCGATTGGCCGATCAACGATGGATCGCGCGAATGTTTCTCCCAAAACAAATAACTCACCACCGCCACCCGCAGATTGCGCCCCGGAATTTCTTCCTCCGGGAGAAACGACCGCCCGTAAGCTGGCGCGACCCCAAGCACGGAGAAAAAGTTGGCGCTCACCATATCTGCGACCGAGCGCCGGGTATTTCCCTTTTCCCCCAGACCGACGATCAAATCGTCGTGCGCGACCAGCCCGGAGAAGACCGTGTTCTGCTCACGAACGTCGCGATAGGTCGGATAGGAAAAGCCGCGGAAAGTCTTCGGATCTTTTTTGTCCTGAGAAAAAAGCTGAACAATTTCGGCGGGGCGCGCGTAGGTCGGCGGCTGGAACAACATCACGTTGACCAGACTGAAGATCGCGGTGTTCACGCCGATGCCGAGCGCGAGCACGACGACCGCGGCAGCGGTGAAGCCGGGCGCCTTCCAGAGCTGGCGAAACGCGAATCGAAAATCCTGGATCATAAAATTACTCCGTTCTCAAGGCCTGCATGGGATCGATGCGCGTGGCGCGCATCGCGGGGACGAAACACGCGAGCGCGGCCACCGCGCAGATGAACAGCGCGACGCCGCCGTAGAGCCACGGATCTCGCGGACTCACTTCAAAAAGCAACCGCTGCATCAAGCGCGTGACCGCAAAGGAAACGCCGAGACCAACCACGAGACCCGCGATCGACAGTCGCAGTCCTTCTTTCATCACGAGACCAATCACGTCGCGCGCCGCGGCACCGAGCGCGAAACGGATTCCGAATTCGTTCGTCCGTTGCGCGACGCCGTACGCGATGACCGAATAAATTCCCATTCCGGCAAGGGCGAGCGCGAGCCCGGCGAAGCCGCCGAGCAAATACATCGAGAGGCGGCGATCGGCCGTGGCCGCCGACAACACTTCTCCGTAGGATTGCACCTGGTCGATCGGCAGGCCGGGATCGAGCGAGTGGACCGCGCCGATCAATTCCGTGCGCAGACTCGCCGCCGGCCGTTCGCTTCGCACCACGATGCTTTGGAACGCACCATCGAGCTGCGCCGACGGGTAATACATTTCGATTCCTGGCGGCAGCGACAAATTTTCCGCGCGGACGTCGCCGGAAACGCCCACGACTTCGCGCGGAATTGATTGAATCCCAGTGATGAGACGGCGACCAATCGGATTTTCCCCGGGGAACAATTTCTTCGCCATCGTCTCGTTAATAATGACGACGTTGGGAGTGCCGGAACGATCGCGCCAGGTGAAGTCGCGGCCTTGCTTGATCGGAATGCCGAGGGTTTCGAGGAAGCCGGGCGAGATCGTGGAGCGGACGGCGATGGTGCGGTCGCTGACGGGCGGTAACGGCCGGCCCTCCACCGCGGCGGGCGAACGGGTGTTGCCGTTATCGGACGCGGGCAGGTTCGAGGCGGCGGACGCGCTGGTCACGCCGGGAAGCGCCTTGATTTTCTCAATCGCGTTCTGGAAAAAGAGCGCCTGGCGTTCGACGTCCGGATACGAACCGGGCGGCAGCCCGACGAAGAATGTCGTGATGCCTTCGGAGCGGAAACCTGGATCGACGTTTTGCAAACGCCGGAAGCTGTCGACCAACAGAACCGCGCCGACGACGAGCACGAGCGAGAGCGCAACTTCCGCGACCAGTAATCCGGCGCGCAACCGGCCGGCCTGGCGCCCCGTGCTCCCGCGCGAAGAATCTTTCAGCGAATCGATCGGATCGCTCCGTGACGCGTGCAACGCGGGAACAAGCCCGAGAATGATTCCGGTGACGAGCGAGAGCGCGACGGCAAAGAGGAGCACGTTCACGTCGAGCGAGATCTCGCGGCTGCGCGGGAGAAAATTCTCGACGAGCTTCTTGAGAAGATCGAGCCCCCAGATCGAAAGCAAAACACCGAGAACGCCGGCGATCGCCGCCGTCATTACGCTCTCCACCATGAATTGAAAAATGATCCGGGCGCGAGTGGCGCCGAGCGCGGTGCGGATCGCAATTTCTTTTCGTCGGCCGGTGAACCGGGCCAGCAAAAGATTCGCGACATTCGCGCAACCGACGAGCAGGACGCAGCCGACTGCGGCGAAAAGCGTCAGCATCATCGGCCGCTGCTGGCCGACGAGATCGTCATGAAAAGAAAAGACACCGATGCCTGCTTTTGCGTCCACCTTGTCGGGATTCGCCGTTTGGTAACGACGATCGACCACCTGCATTTGTTGTTGCGCCTGCTCCAAGGTCACGCCCGGCTTCATCCGGCCGAGAATGGTCAGAAATCCGGTCCCGCGCTCGACGATATCCGGCGGCAACCCTTCCTGTTCGAACACGCGCGGAATGAAAATGTGGGTCTGGATAAACGGAAACTTCAGCGACGCCGGCAGGATGCCGACGACAGTGAAGGCCGCGCCGTTAAGCGTGACCGATTGGCCGAGGATGTTCTGATCCCCGCCGAATTGCTTCTGCCAAAACGTGTGGGTCAGCACCGCGACATTGGCGCCGCCCGGTTTGTCTTCTTCCGGAGTGAAGACGCGCCCGAAAAGCGGCTGCAAGCCGAGAGCACGGAAGAAGTTTTCAGTAACGCGAACGCCGTTGATGTTCTGCGGCTCGCCCCGACCGGTCATGGTGAAACCGGTAAACGATTGCGCGGAAAATTCGGAGAAGCTTTGTTGCTGATCGCGCCAGGCCTGAAAACGCGGCCAGGAAACATTCGCGCGATCAAGTCCGCGTTCCGGGAACGAACCCCAGACGCGAACGAGTTGTTCCGGATGCGGGTAGGAAAGCGGCCGGAGAAAGAGCGTGTTGATGGCGGAGAACAGGACTGTGTTCGCCCCGATGCCGAGCGCGAGCGCGACGACAGCGATAATGGTGAACCCGGGCTGCCGAAGGAGCTGGCGAAATGCGTAACGAATTTCTTTCATGTGGGTTGAGCTTGAGCTACTTGAGATTCACTCCGTTCGGAGGGCTTCGATTGGGTTAACGAGACTGGCGCGGCGCGCGGGAATCAGGCAGGCGAGGAGCGCGACGAACGCCAAAATCGCGGAGGTGGCGCCGAGCAATGCGGGATTATGCGCGGAAACTTCGTAGAGCTGCGCGGTGATCAGTCGGCCCAGACCGAGAGAAGCAGCCACGCCGACGACGAGCCCAATCACGACCGGACTCATCCCTTGCCTAACGACCAATCGCAGGACGTCCGCGGTCTGGGCGCCGAGCGCCATCCGCACGCCAATCTCGCCCGTCCGCTGCTCGACGGTGTAAGCAACCGCGCCGTAAATGCCGACCATCGCCAGAACCAGCGCGATGCCGGCAAAAACGCCCAGCAGCGTCATCGTCAAGCGCCGTTGGCCTAACGACTGGTCGATGATCTGGTTCATTGTCTGCGGTTGAATGATCGGCAGGGCCGGATCGACTTTCGCCAGAGCATTTTTTACTGTGCTCGTCGCGGCATCCGGTTTGAACGCCGTCTTCACAGCAACGGCGAGAAATTGATTGGAGCGTTGCGGCCACGGCCGGTAAAACTCGATGTCGTTCGCCTGCTCCAACCGAATCGAGCGCACGTCGCCGACGATGCCGATCACTTCGCACGGCAGCCCGGTATTGTTGTCGGTCCCGAAGAAAATTTGTTTCCCGATCGGGTCCTCGCCGCCCGGATACAATTTTTGCGCGGTCGATTTGCTCAGGATGACGACGTTGGTTTTGTCGAATCCATCGCGCTCGTCGAAATCGCGGCCGGCCAGCAACGGGATGCCGAACGTTTTCATGAATCCCGGCGACACGCTGCGGGTCAGGCCAAGCGGGCGTTGATTGACCGTGACTGGGTTGCCGTCCACGCGCGCGTACGGCGAACGGGATTGGCCGCCGCCAAGCGGCACGCCATCGCCGGCTGAAGCGAGCTCGATTCCAGGCGAGTCTCTTAATTCCGCTAGGAGGTGATCGACAAAGAGAGTCTTGGCAGCGGGATCGGGATATTGACCGGGCGGAAGCCCAATGAAACCAACCCAAAGACGCTCCGGATTAAATCCGGAGGCTTGCTGGCTAAGCCGAACGAAACTTGCGATGAGGAGCGATGCGCCGGCGATAAGAACAACCGATAATCCGACCTGGGCCGCGACGAGGCCGCGACGAAAACGTTGTTGGCCAAGACTGCCGGTCATGGCGCGTCCGCCATCCTTCAGGCCGTCCACCAAATCGGCGCGCGAACTTTGCCAGGCCGGATACAGACCCATCGCGAGCCCGGTGAGGAGCGAGAGACCGAGCGTGAAGAGCAGCACTGGTGCGTTCAACGCGATGCCGTTCTCGAGCGGGAGATTGCGGCCGGCGAGTTTGGGAATTACCGAAACAACCCAAAGCGCCAGGCAGGTGCCGACGATCCCCGCGAACAAACTGACGAGCACGCTTTCGAAAACGAAGAGACGGACCACGCCGCTGCGCGACGCACCGAGCGCCATTCGCAAAGCGATCTCGCGCCGCCGCCCGGTAAACCTAACGAGTAATAGGTTCGCGACATTGCTGCACGCGATCAGCAGAACGAAGCTGACTGCCGCGAGCAGAGTGAAGAAAGCCGGCCGCAAATTTCCGGTCGCGTCTTCCGCCGCGGAAATTACGACCGGCGACCAACTGTTATCCGCGGCTTCTGGTCGCGCTTCTTTGTAACTCTTTTGCAGAACCTGGAGAGCGTTGCGGGCCTGCTCGCCCGTTACACCCGGCTTGAGACGAGCGGTCACGCGCAGAAAACTTACGCCACGCATCAGGCGCTCCTGGGTAAGGCCCGGGAGTTGGAACGGCTTCACGGTGAAGATGGCGGCATCGGGCCCAAACCAGGCGACCGGCAGATTCGGGAGCACGCCGATGATTGTCGTCGCCACGCCATTCAGATTGATGTTGCGCCCGACCACCTGCGGATCGGCATTCAAATATTTCCGCCAGAAATTTTCGGTAACGAGCGCGACATCGGCTTTCATCTCTTCCTCGGGGAGGAAAGTCCGGCCGATGATCGGATGGATGCCGAGCGTATCGAAATAATTCGCGGTCGTGTTGCCGCCAAAGACCTGCACCGGATCGCCCAGGCCCGTCAGGATGTAGCCCGTTCCGGTGTCGGCGGCGAAACTCGAGAAGACGGTTTGTGCATCACGAAAATGCCAGAAGCGCGGCACGCTCATGGGCAATTGCGAGAGGTTTCGCTCTTTCGCTTCGGCTTGCAGAATCACGAGCCGATCCGGGTCCTCGAAGGGCAGGCCTTTCAGGAACAGGTCGTTGATCAAACTGAAAATGGCGGTGTTCATCCCGATCCCGAGCGCGAGGGTAAGCACGGCGAGCGCGGTGAAGGCGGGAGACTTTAGAAGTTGGCGGAGAGCGAAGCGGAGATCGATCATAAATCAGAAGTCGGAAGATTCATTCGGCGTGGAGAGCGACGATGGGATCGACGGCGCTGGCCCGGCGCGCGGGCAACCAGCAGGCAATGAACGCGACGAACACGAGCGCCGTCGAGAGGAGGAAAAACGTGATTGGATCGCTCGCGCTGATTCCGTAGAGAAGCGACGCGATTAATCTCGTTAGGCCAAGCGAGGCTGCGACTCCAAAAATCACGCCGGCAGCGACGAGCGTCATCCCCTGGCGGAGAATCAGGCGCAGGACGTCACTGCGTTGCGCGCCTAGGGCCATCCGGATCCCGAGCTCGCGCGTCCGTTGCGCGACCGAATACGAAATCACGCCGTAGAGTCCGACGGCCGCGAGTAACAGCGCCGCACCCGCGAAAATGCTAAGCAGCAGCATCGTGAATTTCTTCTGGAGAAGGGTCCGCGCGATCATGTCATTCATCGTTCTCGGATTTCCGAGTGCGACGGATTTGTTCACGCTCCAGACCGCCTGCTGTATCGCCGGCAAAAGCGTGAGCGAATTTTCCGGCGCGGTTCGGACCGCGACGAAAACCGACGGCCATGTTCCCTGCCCGAGCGGCTGGTAAAGTTCAGGGCGCGGCGCGGTTTCCAAGGCAAGATGGCGGACATTGCCCACCACGCCCACGACCTGAAGCTTCTCGTTTTTCGGTCCGAAGTTCTCGACGTATTGCCCGATCGGATCTTCGTCGGCGAAAACCTGTTTCGCGCATTCCTCGTTGATGATCGCCACCCGCGCCGTGTCCTTCGTATCGTGCTCGTCGAAATTGCGGCCGCGCACGAGCGGGATGCTCATCGTCGGGAAATATTCCGGCGTCGCGATGCGGATATCGGCCTGATCGATTTTCTTGCTGCCGGGCCGATTGAACGTGCGCGAACTGTTTCCGCCCGAGAACGGAAGCCGGCTGACCGCGGCGACATTCCGCACTCCGGGAACGGTCGCGATCTGTTGAACGACCTGCTGGTAAAAACGGAGCTGACCGTCCTCGTCCGCCTTGGCCGACGCGCCGACATTAAATATGAGGAGCCGATCGGAATTGAATCCTGGCGCGACCTTCGTCAGGTTCGCGAAGCTCTTGATCATCAGGCCGGCGCCGATCAGCAGAATGAGCGACAAAGCAACTTCGGTCGCGATGAGAAACGCGCGGCGCCGCGTCCCAGTCCCGGTGCTGCCGCGTTCGCCTTGCTTCAACGATTCGGATGGGTTCGCGGTCGACGATGAAATCGCCGGCGCTAATCCGAAGAGAATTCCGGTCACGACGGAAACGACGAGACTGAAGGCAAGGACCTGGCCGTTGAGGCCGATTTCCTTGAAACTGCGGAGAGCCGGCGGCGCCATCGACATGAGCAGGGGGATCGCCCATGCCGCGAGAAGCGCGCCGATCCCACCGCCGATCACCGCCAGCAAAACGCTCTCGGTCAGCAATTGCCTAACGAGTCGTGTCCGGCTCGCGCCCATCGCGGCTCGAATGGAAATTTCCCGTGAGCGGGTGGCGGCGCGAGCGAGCAAGAGGTTGGCGACATTGGCGCAGCCAATGAAAAGGAGAAAACCAACGGCGGCGAACAGAAGAAGCAGGACCGGCCGGATTCCGCCGACTAGATCCTCGTGCAATGGCGTCACGCGGATGCCGACATCCTGGTTGTCGTCGGGATATTGCTGCTCGAGCCGGCGCGCGATCGCGTCCATCTCGCCGCGCGCTTTCTCCAGAGTGACGCCGGGTTTCAACCGCGCATAAACGTCGAGATAGTTACTACCGCGGATCGGGTGCGGATCGACGTTCGGCCGGAGCACGTTCGTCGGAATACCGAACGCGGACGGAATCCAAAGTTCGCCGTAACCGTCCGGCTGATAATTCGGCGGCATCACGCCGACGACGGTGTGCGGCTCGTCGTTGAGCGAAATTTCGCGGCCGATGATGTTGCGATCGGAACCGTAACGGCGCGCCCACAATTCCGAGCTGAGAACGACGACGTGATTGTGCCCGGGCTGCTCGTCCGATGGCAACAGGGTGCGGCCGAGGATCGGCGCGACGCCGAAAAGCGGAAACATATTGGAGGTGGCCATCGTCCCACGGACGCGCTCCGGCCGGTCGCTGTCGCTCAAACTAAATTGCTCGCCACCCGATGCCGAGACCGCGGTAAAGACGTCGCTCTGCGCCGCCCAATCGATGTAGTTCGCCGGTGCGACTGCGCCGCCTGCGGTTCCGGTGCTGCGCACCGTCGGCAACAGCGTCACGATTTTTTCCGAATCCGGATACGACAGCGGATGAAGCAGGACGCCATCGATCACGCTGAAGATCGCGGTCGAGCTCGCAATGCCGAGCGCGAGCGTGATCAACGCCGCGAAAGTGAATCCCGGGTTCTTCATAAGCATCCGCAGGCCGTAACGGAGATCGTAAAGAAGCGTGTTCATGTTAAGAGCGTCGCAATGGTAATCTGGGGAGCGCACGCGCCTCGCGTGCTGGCGATGGCGCCCACGCCATCGCGAACTTTTCCGGGGAAAGAAATTGTTTCGGCGAGGGC
>Ga0307470_10000195_pt1 | contig 40864 bp, 42 predicted proteins | sample atmos_gasesAM3C__FD_204565 | JGI IMG/M metagenome (GOLD analysis project Ga0307470, IMG submission 204565) | Hardwood forest soil microbial communities from Morgan-Monroe State Forest, Indiana, United States - atmos_gasesAM3C_05 | ecosystem: Environmental > Terrestrial > Soil > Temperate forest... | reverse complement strand
CACGCTGACGACTCCTCCGCGTTTTACACCTCCACCAACAGCGGCGTAGCCAACTGGATCGGCTATTACGGCGCCACCATCGCCTGGATCTGCGTCGGTTTCTTCGGCTTTGCCTCGCTTCTCTTCCCCGGTGCCCTGCTGGTCGTCGGCTGGAACCGCTTCTGGGTCAAAGAGATCGAGTACCTGCAGACCAAGGCCATCGGCTTCGTGATCCTCGTCGCGGCCGTGCCACCGCTTTGCGACCTCGCGTTCGGCAAGGTGTGGGTCCGCGGCGCGCAGATTCCGTCCGGCGGCTACCTCGGGCAGGAGCTGAACCGCGCGGCCTCGGGGAAGCTGAACAGCAGCGGCGCGGGCATCGTCCTCGTCACGGCCATGCTCGTCGGACTGCTGCTGGCAACGCGCATCAGTCTCGCCGCCATCTTCATGGCTATCCATCACAAGCTTCTCGGGCTTGGCCGCGCCTTCTCGCTGCAATGGGCGCGCTTCACGGAGCGGCGCCGCAAAGACAAGATGAAGACGGCGCTCGTCCGCAAGCATCTCGAAAAAGACGCACCCGCATTGCGCCTCGTCGTCAACGATGAGATGTCTTCCTCGATGCCAGGTGCCGGACCGATCGTGCGGGAAGTCAAAGGTGCCGGCCGGTTCCAGATCCGCAAGGTGACGAAGGCCGATCTGCGCAAAGCCGCTGAAGAGTTGTCGAAGCAGCCCTCGCACGACCCGTCGACCTTGTGGGCCGAGGTGCAGCAACAGGCGGAGAAGCCGCAGTTGTCACGCCCGGTCGCGGTCGATGACGACGGCGAATTCGAAGATCCTCTTTACCTCGACGACCCGCCGGCCGTTCGTGCGCCACGTCCGAAGCAGCAGATGCCGCGTCCTGTTCCGCGCAAGCTGAAGGAAGCACCGCCGAAGCGCGAGACGCGGCTTACGCACGACCTTCTTCCGCCCGTCGATCTCCTCACCGAAGGTCCGAAGCAGGACACGATCAACGACGACGTGCACAAGAAGTTCCTCGACATCGGCCGCCTCATCGAAGACCGATGCAAGGAGTTTGCGGTCGAAGGCGAAGTCACCGCCTATCACCCGGGCCCGGTCGTGACGACGTTCGAGTTCAAGCCGTCCGCCGGGGTGAAGTACGCCAAGGTCGTGAACCTCGGCGATGACCTCGCGCTCGCCCTCAAGGCCGAATCGATCCGCATCGAGCGCATCAGCGGATCGTCGACGGTCGGCATCGAAGTCCCGAACAAGAAGCGCGAGCTCATCACGCTCCGCGACATCATCGACACCGACGCCTTCACGCAGCAGTCGTCGCTCCTCACTCTCGCCCTCGGCAAGGACATCCACGGCGAGGCCATCGTCACCGACCTCGGGCGCATGCCCCATCTGCTCGTGGCCGGTGCCACGGGCGCGGGCAAGTCCGTCGGCCTCAACTCGATGATCGTCTCACTCCTCTACAAAGCGTTGCCGAAGCAACTGCGGATGCTGATGATCGATCCGAAGATGGTCGAGTTGAAGATGTACGAGGACATTCCGCACCTTCTCCATCCCATCGTCACCGATCCCAAGCTCGCATCGAACGCGCTGATCTGGGCCGTGAACGAGATGGAGAATCGCTATCGGTGCCTGGCCGAATGCGGCGTGCGCAACATCGACCAGTACAACGCACTGCTCAAGGACGTCGACGGCTATCGGCGCGCGATGAAGCGGCCGGAGGGCGAGCTGGTCAAGGTCCCCGAGCCGCTCGTCTACATCGTCATCATCATCGACGAGTTTGCCGATCTGATGATGGTGGCATCGAAGGACGTGGAAGACTCAGTGACGCGGCTGGCGCAGAAAGCGCGCGCGGTCGGCATCCACCTGATCATCGCCACGCAGCGGCCCTCGGTCGACGTCATCACCGGCGTGATCAAAGCCAACTTCCCGTCGCGCATCAGCTACCAGGTGGCATCGAAGATCGACTCGCGCACGATCCTCGACGCGCAGGGCGCCGAAAAGCTCCTCGGAAACGGCGACATGCTCTTCCTCCCACCCGGCACCGCGCGCGTCCGCCGCATCCACGGCGCGTATGTGTCTGAGAAAGAGATCGTGAAGATCGTCGACTTCGTAAAGGCGAATCAGGGCGAGCCGCAGTTCCTCGAAGAGATCACGAAGGTGGTCGATGAGAAGAGCGGCGCCGACGGCATCGAGTACCTCGACGATCCGAAGTACGAAGACGCTGTGCGCGTCGTGCTCACGACCGGCCAGGCCAGCGCGTCCTACATCCAGCGCCGCCTCAAGCTCGGCTACTCACGCGCCGCCCGCCTGATCGAGATCATGGAAGCCAACGGCGTCGTCGGCCCATCGCAAGGCTCGAAGCCGCGCGAGATCCTCGTCCGCGCGGATGACTATCCGCCCGCGAGTGGGCAGACGATTTGATTCAAAACAGCCTCACCACAGAGACACAGAGGTTCCGCTTCTTCTCTGTGTTCTCTGTGTCTCTGTGGTTAATGATTTTCAGATCGTGATGACAGACCAACCAACCCGAGGCCGCGGCAGACCGCGACGCACCGAAGCCGACGCCGAGATTCTCGATGCCGCGCGAGCTCTCCTGAACGAAGGCGGCTATCGCGCGCTCGGTCTCGACGAAGTCGCTCGAAGAGCAAGCACCGCCAAGTCGTCGATCTACCGCCGCTGGCCATCGAAGGCAGCGCTGGCGGCGGAGATCATCCGCCGCGAAGTCGCACCTCCGGCACCCGAAAACACCGAGCGCGCATTCGATGAGTTGATGAACGGCCCCCTCGGCGGCGTCGTCGCATCGCTCATCGGCGAAGCGCAGGAGAGCGATGAAACGCGTGCCATCGTCGTCACGCTGATCGAGCCCTATCGCCGCGGCGAGGACGATGCAGCCGTCCTCGGCGGCATTCTCTTTCGCCGCCTCCTCAAGGAGTGAGGGCGTCTCGCCCGCGGCCATCGGGGCGTCCCGCCTCGATGGTGGAAGCGAGCGGTCAGAGCGACTGAAGCCATCAGCAACTCGCTGCCGCCAATCCCCGAGGGTTGAGTGTCATCCCCGAGTCGAGATTGGTGTCATCCTGGGACTCCCGGAGCCGCCGGCGCGAATCGCGATGTTTGCGCAGTGCGTGCCCGGCGGCATCGTCGGGCAAGTGCGCGAGACACGCACTCGGGCGAGACGCCCGAGTGCCCGCGGGCCGAGACGCCCGCACTCCAATAGGCAAAATATTTCTCACCACCAACGGTAGCAATCCCGCCGTTTCCGTCACGCTAGGGGTGAGGGTGCCCTCCTGAAAAACGTCCGGCGCGTCGCCGGGCACTGACCGGAGGGATTATGCGTCGTGTATCCAAGGCTCTAGCTACTGCTTCGCTTCTTGTTGCGCTCACCACCTCGAATGTCTATGCCGTTCCGTCGAGCGGCAGTTCCCCAACGTCCTTCGGAACGAAGATCGTCAGGATCATCCGGCATGTGATCGGGCTGGATTCGGGCGACTTGTCGTGGCCGCATCCGTGAGCCGGTAACTAGTTCGCCAAACAGCAGACATCGTCGCGCAGACTTTGGACAAAGGCGTGGACGGTGCGCACGGTCTCGGCCGTCGCACTGTCCACGTCGATGTCGTCACGGAGACGGACGACGGCAGCGATGGCGCGTTCGTCGAGTCCTGCGGTCGTGAACTCGTCGATGACGTTCTGCGTGAGCGCTCGCGCTTCAGAGCCTTCACCCCGATCGACCAGCACCGCAGCGATGTTCAGGGCGCAGAGTCCTGCCTCTTCGATCATCCCCGCGGCAGTGAAATCGCGGCGTGCCGCGCGAAGATGAGCGAGTCCGCTGGCGATCTGGCCGCGGCCGACCAGAATGAGACCGGCACCGCGCTCGGTCCGCGGAACCTCGGCCGTGAAACCGAGATCGGTGAACTTTGCGATGGCTTCCGAGAAGTGAATGTTCGCGCTGTCGTAGTCGCCGAGGTGCGTCATGCAGTAGCCGAGGTTGTTGTGAATACTCGCTTGCGACTCGATGTCGCCGGTGACAATGGCGTCCTCGATAACGGCGGCATAGACCACGCTTGCCTCCGCGTACCGGGAGGTTTCATAAAGGACGTTCGCCTCGGCGATCCCGGAATGCACGTGACGCCGATGATCGTGATGTTCCGCGAACACGCGGCGGCACTCCGCCAGGATCGGCGCCGCTTCATCAAAGCGCCCGCTCTGGAAAAGCACCATTCCCTTCACCATCCGGACGATGGCCCGATCGTGCTCGACGGCTGCAAACGGAGCCAGATGCTCCTCGCCGATTGAAGCAGCATCCAACGCTTCGTCGTATCGAGCCAGGTATCGAAGCGCGCTGGCTCGATCCTTCCACGCGTTCGCGCGGACCTGCGCGAGCACGAGCGGCGGATAGAGACCGTCCGGAATCAACGCCGCCACGGCAGTCGATAGCTGCGCGATGGTCAGCGCTTCCGTCGGACGGCGATGCAGGCGTTTGCGCACTTCCTCGCTCATCTGCTCCAGCGCGGCGTTGTTGCGCAGCGCGGGGAGATCTGCCAGGCGCGGCCATTCCTGGGCCGGCGTCTCGCGCAGATGGCGGGCCACGAGATCCGCGGCATCATTGCGCTCGCGCTCGAGACGTACCGCGGCCGCTAAGAATTCACGCTTCCGGGCCAGACGCTCCCCGCTATCGGTGGGGAGGGTCTTGCCGGCGAAACGCTGCCGGCACCTTGCACATCCGGCGAGATGATCGAGATCGTCGGCGTGCTTCATTTTCTCTCCATGGGACCGCCTGAAGCTTTGAAGAACTCCGCCGCGCGGCGAAGGATTTTGCCCACCAGCTTCTGCGCGTACTTCTTCGTGACGCCCAACTCCTCGGCGATCTCCGGAATGCTGTACCCCTCGTAATAGCGAAGACGAAGGATTCGCTGGTGACGCGGTGAGAGGACAGCGAGCGCTTCGCCGGCGGCAATGCGCGCGGTAAGCCACTCCACCACGTGCGCAGAAACGGGGTCGACCTGAATCGACGAAGCTTCGTCGTCGAGTTGCTCGATGTTTCGATCGTGCTTGCGCCAGTAGTGGCGGCTGGCGTGGCAGATCGCGCCGATCAGCCATTTGTGCAGCTCGCGGATCTCCTTCCGCCGTTTCAGATACGACAGAAAGACCTCGTGCGCCAGCCCCTCGGCGTCGCCAAACGGCACCTGAAACTTGCGGACGGCGATCGACACGAGCAGACCGAAGTTCGCTTCGTAGACTTGTACGAACTCATCGTCTTCGATGTGCGGAGGAGGATCAGTCTCCGCTCGAACGAGCGACGGCAGAGACTCGAAGAGCGTGTCGGCAGGCGAAGGGGGAATCATCAGCAGGACGGGATGAACAAACGATAGCACGCAGCAAAGATGGACGAAAGGACCGGATACGTTGCTTGCGTATGATGCCGGCGTGAACGCTTCTGACTTTGTCATCGATCCGCGCGAGACCGGCTTCGTACGTCTCGACGTCGCGGCCATCTTCGGCAACCGCAACCGCGTCGTCCTCGAGATCGGCTCGGGCAAAGGGCGCTTTCTCCTCTCCGGCGCCACCGAGCAACCGGACGTCAACTACATCGGCATCGAGAAATCGCTGCACTACCACCGCGTCATCCGCGACCGTGTCATCAAGCGCGGTCTCACCAACGTCCGCCTCATCAACCACGATGCCTTTCTCGTTCTGCGCGACATGCTTCCCGATGCGTCGATCGATGAGATTCACATCTACTTTCCCGATCCCTGGCCTCGGAAGCGCGAACAGAAGCGCCGGATCATCCGCGCCGAGGCGCTGGGGGAGATGCGGCGGGTACTGGTGCCGGGAGGGATCGGAATCTTCGTCACCGATCATCGCGACTACTACGAAGCCGCCGCGCCGGTGATCGAGCAATTCTTCCCGAGCGAGCGCCGCGTGCCGGGCGCTGACGATCCGCCGCGAACGAACTACGAAGCGAAGTACCGGGAGGAAGGCCGGCCGATCTTCGAGGTTCGGTTCGTGAACGGGTGAATCACGCGAAGACGCGAAGATCGACTTGTAAGAAACATCCTCCACCATCGACTACCTCATTCGGAGGGACACTCAGCAGATGTCGCAGGATGTGCTGTATCAGGAGGCGGCAGGCGTGTATGGCGCTGCGCTGGAACGGCTGGCCGGCTCCTACGAGGCCGATCGCGACAAGCGTCTCGATCTGCTCCAGGACATCCATCTCGCCATCTGGCGCAGCTTTGAAGGGTTCGCCGGCAACTGCTCGGTGCGAACGTGGGTCTATCGCGTGGCGCACAACGTGGCCGCCACGCATGTCATCCGGCACCGGCGCGCCCGTTCGCGGCCACTGGTGAGTCTCGACGAAGTCGACGATTTGCCGGGCGGTGGTGATTCCGAGGGCGCGTTCGGCCTTCAGCAGTCACTGGGGCGCCTCCGCGAATTCATCCAGCAACTGAATCCGCTCGAGCGGCAGGTCATCCTCCTCTATCTCGAAGGAACCGACGCCGCGGGGATCGCCGAGATCACCGGCATCTCGCCGGGCAACGTGGCCACGAAGATCCATCGCATCAAGAAGATTCTGGCCGGCCGCTTCAACACTATCTCCAAGGGAGAACGCCATGGCCAATGACAGCCAGCCTGATGACGTCGTCACACTCTGGCAGGCGCAGGGCAGCGACGGATTTCGCATGAGCACCGAAGACATCCGCAAGAGGCTCGAAGCCATGAACCGCAAGCTGCGCAGACGCAACTTCGACATGTACCTGGTGTGCACCGTACTGAACGTCTTTTTCATCGGCTGGATGTTTGTGGGGATGAGCTCACTGCAGAAGGTGGGAACCGTTCTCTCGATCATCGGCGTCAGCTATCTCGCCTGGCAGATCCGCCAGAATCGGTTTCGCGGAGCTGCTACGGGCCAGTCCGGCGACACGGCCTCACTCGATCACCTCCGGACCGAGCTGGCGCGGCAACGCGATTTCCATCGCGGCCCCACGTTCTGGTCGCGCATGATCGCCCTCGCGCCGGGGCTGCTCGTTTTCCTCGCTGGCTTCGCGCAGGCACAGCAGGCACACCCGAAAGTCGTCCGGATCATCTACTTTGAAATCATCTGCTGCGTTTTCTTTCTCATCGCGGCCATTCCGCTGAACTACCGGATGGCTCGCCGCTATCAGCGACAGATCGACGAGCTCTCTCGTCTTCAGGAGAAACATTGAAAACACTGAAAGCATCACTCAAGCGCATCGTTGCCGGCGTCACCCTCGTTCTTCTCGCCCATGCCGGCACCGGTGCGGTGTTGCCGGACAAGGACATCCGCGCCATCCTCGTTGACCGCATCGACGTGCAGCGGCAGGGCGTCGGCATCGTCGCCGGCGTCATCGATCCATCCGGCCGTCGCACGGTCGCGTACGCGAGCACCAGGAAAGAAGAAGGCCCGGTCGACGCCGATACCGTCTTCGAGATCGGCTCCGTAACGAAGGTCTTCACATCGCTGCTCCTCGCGGATGCGGTCCGGCGTGGCGAGGTGGCTCTCACTGATCCCGTTTCGAAGTATCTCCCGCCGAACGTGAAGGTGTCCGAGCGCGGCGGAAAGAAGATCACCCTCGTTGATCTGGCCACGCACACGTCCGGCCTGCCTAATATGCCCACGAACTTTCATCCGAAAGATCCCGGCAATCCGTTCGCCGACTACACCGAGGCGCAGCTCTACGAGCTCCTCTCCTCCGTCGCTCTGACGCGCGACATCGGCTCGCAGTACGAGTACTCGAACCTCGGCGCCGGACTGCTCGGCCTCGCGCTGGCCCGCCGTGCCGGGACCGACTACGAGACGCTGGTGCGGACCCGGATTCTGGAGCCGCTCGGGATGAAGAGCACCGCCATCACGCTATCCAAGTCGATGAAGGAGCATCTCACTCCCGGTCATGACGGCGCGCTTCATCAGGTAGCGAACTGGGACATCCCGACTCTGGCCGGAGCCGGCGCGCTACGATCGACCGCGAACGATCTGCTGACCTTCCTCGCCGCGAACATCGGCATCGACAAGTCGCCGTTGGCCCCATCGATGGCCGCGATGATCGCCGCGCGCCGTCCAACCGGCACCCCAAACCTCGAGATTGGCCTGGGCTGGCACATCTGGACCCGCAACGGACACGAGATCATCTGGCACAACGGCGGCACCGGCGGTTACCGCACATGGATCGGCTTCGATCCAAAGAGCCGCACCGGCGTTGTCGTACTCTCGAACACGACCACGAACGCCGGCGTCGATGACATCGGCCTCCATCTTCTCGATCCCGCCGTCCCGCTACTGCAGCCGGCGAAGGAGCGGCACGAGGTGAAGGTTGACGCCGCCGTTCTCGAGAAATACACAGGCCGCTACCAGCTCGCGCCAAGCTTCATCATCACAGTTACCCGCCAGGGCGACCAGCTTTTCGCACAAGCCACCGACCAACCGCGATTCGAAATCTTCGCCGAAAGCCCCCGCGAGTTTTTCCTGAAGGTCGTCGACGCGCAGCTCACATTCGTCGTCGATGCGAACGGACGCGCAACGAGCATCGTGCTCCATCAGAACGGCCACAACACGCCCGGGAATCGGTTGGAAGGCCAGCCTCCACCGGCAAAAGAGCACAAGGAAGTTGCCGTCGATCCAAAGATCTTTGACGGATACACCGGCCGCTATCAACTCGCTCCGAATTTCATCGTTGCGATCACGCGGGACGGCGACCATCTCTACGCGCAAGCCACCGGCCAGCCGCGATTCGAAATCTTCGCCGAGAGCGAGCGTGACTTCTTTCTCAAAGTCGTCGACGCCCAGCTCACGTTCGTCGTCGATGCAAACGGTCGTGCGACGAGTGTCGTGCTTCGTCAGGGCGGCGTAGACCAGCCGGCGAAGCGGATCGAGTGACCCTTTAAGCCTTAGACCTGACCCAATTCCGTCTTCGATTCACCGGTCATCCGTAACCGATCCTCGTTACAATCCGTCCGTGCGCATTCTCGGTATTGATCCTGGCTCCGTCACGACGGGATTTGGCGTCATCGAGCAGGTTCGGGGACGGCTGGCGCTGATCGAACAGGGAACGATCGGGACGACGCGCGGGGCTGAGCTGGCGGACCGGCTTTGCCGCATCCACGACGAGCTTGTTGCCGTCATTGCGCGCAATGCGCTCGATGCCGTCGCGGTCGAAGCGCCGTTCGGCGGGCAGAACGTCAAGAGTCTGATCCAGCTTGCGCACGCCCGCGGAGTGATTCTGCTGGCGGCAAGGGCGGCGAAGCTGGACGTGTTCGAATACTCGCCGCGCAGCGTCAAGAGCGCGATCGTCGGCTACGGCGGCGCGGAAAAGGAGCAGGTGGCGAAGATGGTTCGCATGCTCCTTCCCGGCTGCGCGAATCTGGTCATGTCCACCGACGCCTCGGACGCCCTCGCCGTCGCCATCTGTCACGCTCACACCGCCGGAACCGCCGAGAGGTTGCGGATCGCTCGATGAGCTCGTCGCTCCCTCAGGAACAGACGGTCGAAGCGAACGCCCAGGCAGGCATCCCAAGCGGCCGGTTCCAACGCACGTTCAGCGCGTTGCGTTACCGCGACTTTCGCCTGCTCTGGTTCGGTGCGTTCGCATCGACGACCGGCACGTTCATGCAGACGCTGGCGCAGGGCTGGCTCGTCTACACGATGACCGGCTCGGCGTTCCTACTCGGCGTCGACGGCTTCCTCGCCACCGGACCGATGCTCCTCTTCTCGCTCTTCGGAGGCGTCATCGCTGACCGCATCGAACGGCGCAAGATCATGCTCCTCTCGCAGGTCATGCAGATGACGTTCGCATTCGTGCTGACGGGCCTCATCTACTTTCACGCCGTCAAGATCTGGCACATCTTCATCCTTTCGTTTCTGACCGGGAGCGCGCAGTCGTTCAGCGGGCCGGCGTACGCATCGCTGCTGCCGCTGCTCGTGAAACGCGACGACATGTCGAACGCCGTGGCCATGAACTCGATGCAGTTCAATCTGGCGCGCGTCATCGGCCCGGCCATCGGCGGCGTGGTCTTCGGCGTGTGGGGTGCCACCGCCTGTTTCGGCATCAACGGTTTGTCGTTCGTCGCCGTGATCATCGCGCTGCTGATCATCAAAATGCCGCCGCTGCACGCGGATGCGACGTCGACGTCGATGATGGCGCAGATGAAGCAGGGATTCGCATTCGTGGCATCGCGGCGGTCGTTATTGATGCTGACCTTTCTTTCGTTCGCCGGCACGTTTCTCGGCATGCCACTCTTCACGATGATGCCGGTCGTGGCCAAGAGCATCTTCCACCTCGGGCCGCAAGGTCTCTCGATGCTGCAAGCCGATTACGGGGTCGGGTCGGTCGTCGGCGCGCTTTTCGTCGCCGGCAGCAGCTACGCGGCAAAGAAGGGGAGACTGGCGCTGATGCTCCAACTCGTCTTCGCCTGCACCCTCGTCGCATTCGGGTTCTCGCGTCACATCACATCGAGCCTGGTCATCGCCTTCCTCGCCGGTGCGGCGATCGTCGGCGTCATCTCGCTCTACAGCTCGCTCGTGCAGCTCTCGACGAGCGACGCCATGCGCGGACGCGTGATGTCGATCTTCATGCTGGCCTTCCGCGGCGGCATGCCCCTCGGCAACCTCCTGGCGGGGTTCGTCGCGCAACGGTGGTCGATTACGACGGCGCTCGAAGTGAACGGCATCGCGCTCGCGGTGGTGGCTCTGATCTTCATCGTGCGCGGAACGGACCTTGATGCGGGGCTGGAACCCGAGGCCGCGTGACGTTCAATCGGCACCTTAAGCCGCCTCGATCGCGAGGTCGTGCAATCAAAGTCGCACACCTCCTGTTACACTACACACCCCACCATGCCCAGCATGAACGAGCTCATCGGGCTCCTGATCGCGATCATCGTGATCTGGTTTGTCCTCAAGCTGGCGAAAGTGGCGATCCGTCTGATCCTCTTCGTGATCGCCGTCGTAATCATCGCCGGGGCGCTTTACTACGTTTTCATGAGGTGATTTCCTTTGAGCGAAGATCGCAAGTACAGACACCGCGGCTATCAGGACAGCGGCGGCTACTCCTCTAACAATTCCTCCAGCAGTTCGCGTCCGCCGCGCACCCCCTACGAGCCTCAGAACCAGAGGATCGAAGGCGCTCCCCGCGGCCGCACCGCCGGCGGCTTCGGCCCCGAAGTCTTCAAATGCAACGCCTGCGGCACGCAGCGCCTCGGACTCGACCAACCGACCTCGGAAGAGACGTGCATCAAGTGCGGCGCCGATCTGCACACCTGCGGCAACTGCCGCGCCTTCGACACGACCACACTCTGGGAGTGCCGCGAGAATATCCCCGCCCGCATCTCTGGCAAGCACGTCCGCAACGAGTGCACGTTCTTCCAGCCGAAAGTCGTTCGCGACCTCACCGCCGATAAGGGCCGCCAGCCACAAACGCCAGACGACGCGCGGAAGGCGTTCGACGCGCTGTTCAAGAAGTAGGTTCCATCTGCGTCTATCTGCGCAATCTGCGGATAAGGCTTTTCCGCAGATGACGCAGAGGAACGCAGATATCCTTCGCCCGCCTTGCGAACCGTAATCAACGTAGCTCTCGCCATCCTCTCCGGCGTCCTCTTCGCCTGGTCCTTCCCGAACGTCGCCGCCGGATGGCTGATGTTCATCGCGCTGCTGCCCTTGTTCGTCGCGCTCACGCGCGTGAACAGTTACAAAGGCGCGTTCGCACTCGGCTGGCTGTCGCAAGGCGTCGCCTGGCTGCTCATGGTTCCGTGGGTCATCCGCGTGATGTCGCACTACGGCGGCCTGCCCTACGTCACCGGCGTCCTGCTCTTCGTCGCCATGTGCGCCTACCTCGGCATGTACGGCGGCCTGTTCGCACTTCTCTTCCATCGCATCGCGCCGGGCATGCGCTTCCGCCGATGGCTCTTCGTGCCGCTCGCCTGGGCAGTTGTCGAGTACATCCGAACCTATCTCTTCAGCGGTTTCCCCTGGAGCCTCATCGCCGCATCGATCGTCGACTACACGCCTCTCGTACAGTTCGACCGCGTGGCGGGACCGTATGCGCTGGGCGTGTTGATTCTGTTGCCGTCGACGCTTGTCGGGTGGCTGATTGTTCGAAGGGCTGCCGGAGGCTCGATCTCCCGCACCTCAATGAAACACACGCCACTATTCGCCATCGCCGCCGTCGCCATCATCACCTTCGTCTGGTTCACAACCGGCTATGTCGCGGAGAAGGTGATCATCCGGCCGACGATGGCGCCGATGGCCCGCGCGGCGCTGCTGCAACCGAACATCTCGCAGGAGATGCGCTGGGACAACGACAACCTCGTGCTGATCTTCCGGCGGATGATGGCGATGACCGACGAGGCCACCGCGCACGGAGTGCAGGTCGTCATCTGGCCGGAGTCGACCGTCCCACTTTCGTATGCGACCACCGATTTCTATCGTCAGGCGATCGAAGACGTCTCGCGGACGCACGGCATCGACGTCATCCTCGGGTCGGTTGCCGAGGATGCGGCGCAGCCGGAGAAGTTATGGAATGCGGCGTTTCTCGTCAGCGGCGGACGCACCATCGGCCACTACGACAAGATCCGGCTCGTGCCGTTCGGCGAGTACGTGCCACTCAGGAAGATGCTCTTCTTCGCGCACAAGCTCGTTCACGCCGTCGGCCAGTTCGAGTTCGGAACGAAAGACACGCCGCTCGATGGCCTCTTCCGCTATGGCCCGGCCATTTGCTACGAGGTGGTCTTCCCGCAGATCCCGCGCGCACAGGTCGTTCACGGTGCGAACGTCCTCATCACGATCACCAACGACGCCTGGTACGACGGCACTGCGGCACCCCGACAGCATCTCAATCAAGCGCGGCTGCGCGCCATCGAGAACGACCGCTATCTGCTCCGCGCCGGCACGACCGGGATCTCCGCCGTGATCGACCCAACGGGCCGCATCGTGCAGGAGCTGGCGATGGGCAAGCAGGGAATCATCTACGCCGATTTTCAACCGCGCACGTCGGTCACCCCGTATGTTCACTACGGCGACTGGTTCGCGTGGATGGCGATGGTGCTGGTGATCGTGGGGATGGTGCGGAGAAAAGCAGTACTTTAGTCCTTCGCGCCTTCGCGCCTTCGCGCCTTCGCGTCTTCGCGTGAGCGTCTTCGCGTGAACACAGGTATCACGCGAAGCCGCGAAGAACGCGAAGAGGAGATCGCGAGACGAATCGGCTACTCTACGCATCACATGAAAGACGATACCCTCAGCAAAATCTCCGACCTCAAAGACCGGCTGCAATCGGTCCGGAGCTATCTTTGACCCTGATTCCGCACGAAAGACGCTCGATGAGATCGAGCGCGAGATGTCCGCGCCCGGTTTCTGGGACAAGCCCGAGACTGCGCAGGACGTAGGCCGCAAGCGCGCCCGCGTCGAAAAACGCATCGCCGCCGACCAATCGATTACCAGCAAGGAGCAGGAGCTGGACGTGCTGCTCGAACTGCAGCGCGAAGGCGAAAACGTCGACGCTGACATCGAGGCGCTCATCGTCCAGCTCGATGCCGAGGTCACGGTGATCGAGATGACGATGAAGCTGTCGGGGGAGCACGACGAGCGCGACGTCATCCTGGCCATCCACCCCGGCGCGGGAGGCACCGAGTCGCAGGATTGGGCGGAGATGCTGCTGCGCATGTACCTCCGCTACGCCGAGCGGAAGGGGTGGTCGGCGGATATCGTCGACTACCAGTCGGGCGAAGAGGCTGGCCTCAAGAGCGCGACGGTGATGATCCGCGGTGACTACGCGTACGGCTACATGAAGTCGGAGCACGGCGTTCATCGCCTCGTGCGCATCTCGCCATTCGACGCCGCCAAGCGCCGCCACACGTCGTTCGCCTCGGTCTACGTCTATCCCGACATCGACGAAGAGATCGAGATCGAGATCAACGACAAGGATCTGCGCGTCGATACCTATCGATCGAGCGGCGCCGGCGGACAGCACGTCAACGTCACGGACTCGGCCGTGCGCATCACGCATATCCCGACCAACATCGTCGTCACCTGCCAGAACGAGCGCAGCCAGCACAAGAACCGCGACGTGGCCATGAAGCTCCTCCGCTCGCGGCTTTATCAATTGGAAGTCGAGAAGCGGCAGGAGGCGCAGGAGAAGCTGGAAGGGGAGAAGAAGGACATCGCCTTCGGCTCGCAGATCCGCTCGTACGTCATGCAGCCGTACCAGATGATCAAGGACCTGCGCACGGGTTACGAAGTCGGCGACGTGCAGCGCGTGATGGACGGCGATCTCGACGGCTTCGTCGAGGCGTATCTTGCGCAACGGGCGAGGACGGTGGCGGATTGATGTGTCTTGAAAGCGGATCACCACAGAGACACAGAGTACACAGAGCTAGTGTCCGCGATCTCTATGCCTCAGTGGTGAATGCTTCTGACGCTTCCGCGCAGTAGGCAGAAAATGAAGATCGCTTTGTATTCGCCGCTTCCTCCGACGCGCACCGGCGTCGCGCACTACGCGTCGATGCTGCTGCCCGCGCTGCGCGAGAAGATCGACGTCGTCACGATCTCTGAGCTTCTCTCCGACCCCCGACCCCCGGCCCCCGACTCCCGCCTCTACTTCCTGGGCAACAACCCTCACCACGCCTGGATCTACGAAGAGGCCATGCGCACGCCCGGCGTGATCGTGCTGCACGATCTCGTGTTGCACCACCTCATCGTCGAGATGACGCTGGCGCGCGGCGATGTCGATGGCTATGTTGCGGCGCTCGCCGCGAATCATGGAGAAGCGGGCGCCGCGTGGGCGCGCGGGCGGGCGGCGGGACTGCACAGCGAGATGGGGAACTTCCTCATGCCCGCCTCGGTCGATGTGGCGAACCGTTCGCGCGCAGTCATCGTGCACAACCATTACGCCGCGGACCGCTTGCGCTCGTTCGGCGTGACGGCGCCGATCCACGTCGTGCCGCACCCATTCGAGCCGCAACCATCCGCGCGCGGAAGGCGTGAGGCGCTGCGCGCACAACATGGCTTCTCCGACGGCGACCTCGTCATCGGACTCTTCGGCTTCCTCACCTCGGCCAAGCGCGCCGATGTCGTGCTGGCGGCCTTCGCGCAGGGGCGTGCGAACGAGCCGCGACTACGGCTGCTGGTCGTCGGCGAGCCGGCACCGAACGTCGATGTCGACGCTTTTCGCGGGGACGGCATCACGTTCACCGGCTACGTTCCTGACGAGGAATTCGCTGCCTACTTCGCCGCGGTCGACCGTCTCGTCAACCTGCGCTATCCGAGTGCCGGCGAGACGTCGGGAACACTGATCCGTGCGTTCGAGGCCGGCAAACCGGTCGCGGTCAGCGACTATGCGCAGTTTGCCGAGCTTCCCGACGATTGCGTCGTGAAGGTTCCGTTCGGCGACGGGGAGGTGGCGGCGCTCGCCGGCTTCTTCGTCCGCAAGGTCCCCGATCCTTCGAAGGCGCAAGCGGCCTGGCTGGCCGAGAACGCGTCGATGGATCTGACGGTGCAGGGATACCTCACCGCGCTGAACGATCAATCGCGCGACACGCGCGGCGCAATCACCCGCACGGTGCCGCTCTTTCCGAAGATCGAAGCCTCCCTGCGCGGCGAAAAGCTTGCGTTGCGCAATGCCAGTGACTTCACGCTGCGCACGCGCAGCTACGGCCAGCCCGGCTACCGGCTGATAATGCTGACATTCGATGGCGACGCGGTAATCGACGATCGCTGGATCGAATTGCCGCGCGACCTTCGTCCGGGCGAGATCGCCGAAGTCGATCTCCCTTCGCTCAATAGAACGCTACGGCTCTATCACGCCATGGACGGGATCCCGATCGTGGTTCCGGAAGCGTTTGCGGAGTTAGCGAGGGTGTCGGAGTTGCGTTCTTAGGAAGCCGAAATGATGACTTCAGCTGGAAGCTCGCACATACGCACTTGGGCGAGACGCCCAAGTGCCCGCGGACGAGACGTCCGCACTCCTCATGCCTGATCTCCGACTTACGACACCCGACCCCCGACCCCCGCGATTCGACATCGAGGCATTAGCCCGGCTGCGCACAATACTGAGCACGCGTCCGGCGATCGAGATCAAAGCGCCGCACTTGAAGCGCGCCGCGGTTCTGATCCCTCTTGTGCCGCACGATCATGGCTGGTGCATTCTCTTCTCGCTTCGCTCGATCAACCTTGCCGCACATAGCGGCCAGATCTCTTTTCCCGGAGGCGGCGTAGAGACGGGCGAAGCGCTCGAGGCGGCAGCGATTCGCGAGGCTCGTGAAGAGGTCGGCATCGCTACCGAGCGCGTGGAAGTGATCGGCCGGCTCGACGATCTCGTCACCCACAGCGGCTTTCTCGTCGCTCCGTTCGTAGGCGTGATCGATCAGCGCATCGATTACGTCTTGCAGGCTTCCGAGGTCGACGAAGTGTTCGAGGTGCCGATCGAGGCACTATTGTCGCCTCAACAGCCGGAAGTGCGTTACGTCCCGTTCCGCAACAGACGATATCCAGCCTATTTCTATCGCCACAACCAATACGAGATCTGGGGATTGACAGGCCGGATACTGAAGCACTTTCTCGATTTCGTGTGGCGCGCGGTGTAGACGGTATGGGATGCCGGCGCGCCAGTCCGGCTACGACAACTCCTCAATTGCCAAGCCCTCGCGCTCATCGTCCCAGCTCACCGACAGAATCCGCCAGCCGATTCGTGTCCGAAGAAATTGAAACGTCTTGACTCCGCGCGTAGCGAACGGGACGCCATCGAGACAGCCGCTCTTTTGATACATGCTGAGGCGCTGCGCGATGTTGCCGAAGATCTGAGTGCGCTCGGAGGTCTCAGACTCCGAAAAGTCCGTAAGACTGCCGTTGGTCAGCAGTTCCTGCCGCGGGGCGATGAAGTCGTGAAGAGTCGAGATCTCCGGATCGGAGCCGGTGCATTTCGCGATCAAGCCGTTGGGAACGAAGAGGTCGAAGATCCGGTCAAGCTTCGGCACGCCGTCGCGGTTGGAGAAGAGCGCGAAGAATGAATCGGTCAGCCGGTCGATCTCAGCCTTTGCATCGACGTCCATGAATCGGCAGGCCGAATGGTCGCTATTACTTCTTCAGCAGCCCGTTCACGTAATCCACAAGCCCTTTCCCATCGGTCCCGGAGTCGACGAACACGCCATTGACGATGTAGGTCGGCGTCGCGCGGACGTCGTTTGTGAATGCGTTGCCGGCTCCGTTGATGATCTCGGTGCGAAGCTCGGGAGAGTTGACGTCGGCGTCGTACTTCTTCATGTCGAGGTCGTGGTCCGAGGCGAAGCCGCGGGTGAAATCGTCGATCGTGAACGCGGAAAGCTTTTCCTGGTTCTCGTAGACCTGCTCCTTGTACTTCCAGAAGAGGTCCGGCTTCTGATGCCAGATCGCGCGGCCGGCGATCGCTGCGGGCAACGCCCAGGGATGAATGCTCACGAGCGGTGTGTCGTAGCGGATGTAGCGGACGCGATCGCCGTGCGCGGTCAGGATCGGTTTGAGATACCCGGCAGCATGCTGGCACGACGGACATTCGAAATCGGAGAACTCGATCACGGTCACGTCAGGCTTCGCGGCCCCTGTCGTGGGAGAAAGACTCAGGAAGTGCTCGAAGGCTTTGAGGCGCGAGGTGTGGTAATCCACGCTCATCGGAACGAAGTGGCCGAGGAAAAGGACCGTGCCGGCCGGATCGATCTCACCCTCGAGCGGCATTTTGCCTCCGCCCTCGACTGCCTGCGTGAGTGTGACGCGGAAGAGTCCTTCGCGTGTCTTCGTCCGATCGATCGTCGGTTCGAAAACCTGTTTCATATATTCAAGCGTAAACGCCTTCAGCCGCTCCTCGAGCGTCCCCTCCGTGGCATCCAGAAACCAGGGCGTGCCCATGAAGAAACCACCTTCATTGGAGATCGCTGCGACCCATTGACCCTCACATGGCGAGTGCTTGCTTTCCTCACGGATCACGGCGCCGATCATGTTGTCCGGAAGCTTGTGCGTGAGGGCGACACGAGACTCCTTCATCTCCTCCGCGCAGACGGGAAGCGCGTCTTTGATGAGCTTGTCGGCGCGTGCGCCGAGGTTCGGGGCCGGCTTCTCGGCCGGTGCCTTAGTTTTTTCAGGCTCGTCGGCCGCGAAGGTGGCCGAGGTCAGAGACATCACGAGAAGCGCGAAGGCAAGTCGTTTCATGCGTCGCGAAACGGAGGAGGCCGTGAGCTGATTCCATCGCTGTCTCGGAGCCGCAATAACGGCACATCGTTCGCAGTTGAAGCGCGCCATGACCGTCGCCCCCGAAGATACCGTAAGCACGTTCGCGATCTCGCGGCGCGGGCAGGCCATGCCCGCCTCGCCGATCCGGAAGCTTGCGCCGCTCGCTGAGCTGGCGATGTCGCGCGGCACGAAGGTCTATCACCTCAACATCGGCCAGCCCGACATCGAGACGCCGGCGTGCATGATGGAGCGGCTCAAACAGATCGAAGACAAGGTTCTCCAGTATTCGCCCTCAACCGGCACGCCCGCCTTCCTCGATTCTCTTCGCCACTACTACCAGCGCCGCCTCGGCATCCCGATCGAAACGCGCCAGATCCTGGCCACGACCGGGGGCAGCGAGGCTCTGCTCTTCGCGTTTCTGGCCTGCGCCAACGAAGGCGATGACGTGCTCCTGATCGAGCCGTTTTATGCGAACTATCGTGCCTTCACGACGATGGCGGGATTGAACATCGTGCCGGTGACGAGCCGAGGGCAGGATGGGTTTCATCTCCCTTCGCGCGAGATGTTCGAGCGCGCGTTGACGCCGCGGACGCGCATCGTCGTCCTCTGCAATCCGAACAATCCGACCGGCACCGTCTACACGCGCGACGAGCTGGAGATGCTGGCCAGCTTCTGCCGCGACCATGGCTTGTTCCTCATCTCCGACGAGGTCTACCGCGAATTCGTCTACGACGGCCGCAAGGCGATCAGTGCTCTCGAACTGCACGACGCCTCGGAGTTCGTCATCGTCGTCGACTCGCTCTCCAAGCGTTACAGCGCCTGCGGCATCCGCCTCGGCGCGCTCGTCACCCGCAACGCCGACGCTTATGACGCATGTTTGAGGATGGCGCAGGGAAGGTTGTCGCCTCCCGGCCTGGCGCAGTTCATCGCCGTCGGTGCACAAGGTTTGGGCGACGAGTACACGCGTGATGTCGTCGCTGAGTACCAGCGCCGGCGCGATGTGCTCTACAACGGACTGCACGCCATTCCCGGCGTCGAACTGGAGAAGCCGGAGGGCGCGTTCTACTGCGTGCCGCGGTTGCCGGTCGATGATGCCGAAGACTTCGCGGTCTGGCTGCTCACCGATTTCGAGCACGAAGGCGGCACGGTGATGGTCTCGCCGGCCAGCGGGTTCTACGCGTCGTCAGGCCTCGGCAATCGCGAGATCCGGATCGCGTACGTGCTCAACGAGAACGACCTGCGAACGTCGATTGAGTTACTTCGGCGAGCGCTCGTTCAATACCGCCCATGAATCTGCGCCCATCTGCGTCATCTGCGGACAAAAACCGGATCCGCAGATGACGCAGATGGGCGCAGATCACCCTTCAACAGGGATGCGCGGCGCCCACTTCTCCGCCGGCAGTTCCAGCTTGCGGCTGAACAATCGCTTGATCAGCTTCAGCACGCCCGTGCGCCAGAGGATGTAGCCCGGGTAGCCGGTGATCACCGAGAACTCGCCGTGCTTGAGATGCCGCACGCCTTGCTGGATGAGCCAGGGGATGCGCGCGAAGAGAATCAGAATCGGATACGACGGCTGCGGCTCGTTGTAGGCGCGCACTTTCAGCAGCCAGCGGTCGAACGTCTTTCGTGACGGCTTCCAGACCATGAGGATGTAGAGCAACACGTTCGCCCAGGTCGGCCGCAACGCCGTGTAGTTCTCGTTAATCTGCTCGACGTCGAACCCCTCGGCGATCATCTGCTGCTCCAGCGTCGTGTTCGGGATGACGCGTAGCGAGAAGATATTGAGCGTGAACGGCCGGGCCAGGCGATAGACCAGTTCCAGCGTGTCAATCACGTCCTGCCGCGTCTCCACCGGATTGTCGACGATGATGTCGTACGACGGATTGATCTGGTACGGCGCGAACTCGGCCAGCACCGCCGCGGCCTGTTCGATGCGCACGATCGGCGTCGGCCGTTTGTAGAACTTCAGGATCCGCTCGCTGCCGCTCTGCACTCCCATGCGGATGCGGTTCATGCCGGCCCACGTCAGGATCTCGACCTTGTCGCGCTGCACGTAGGTCGGGATGATCCCGTAGATGCAGAACTCGATGCCTACTTCCTCGCGCCAGCGCGTGGCGAACTCAGTCAGCTCGCGCAGTGAAATGGCCAGGAAGCTGTCGTCGTAGAAGAGAACGGTCTTGAGATAGGGATGGACCTTCAGCGCCGCCTGCACCTCGCCGATGATGTAGTCGACGCCGCTGTGCCGGATCTTGCGGTACTCGGGATCGTTGGCGATGAAGACCGTGTTGCCGCAGTAGGTGCAGTGCAGCGGACACCCGATCGACCAGACCGCCGGATAGGCGAGGCCGTTGTTGGCGAGATAGTCGCCGCGTGTGACGGGTCGAAATCCTTTGTCCGGCTGGTAGATGCCTTCACCGCCGCCATACTTCGGATATGGCATCGAAGCGAGCTCCGCCGACGACATCAGCGGCCGGAACGGATTGCGCTGGATCTCGCCGGTAGCCCGATCCTTGAACCAGAAGCTGCTGACTTTCTGGAAGTCGCTGCCGTTCTCGAAGTGATAGAGCCACTCGGCGAAGGCGAGCTCCCCCTCACCGGTGCAAATCGCGTCCACATCCGCCGTGATCGCATCCTCGGGATAGATGATCGGATGGATCCCGCCCCACATCGTGTACGCCTTCGGGTTGATGGCGCGCACGCGCGTGGCCAGCTCTTTGGTCAGATCGGCATACCCGGTCATCGACGAGAAGGCAACGACGTCCGCCTGCGCCAGTTCCTGCGCAATCTCCTCGACCTCAGGCGCTCCAAACGCCCGCCCTTCGCCGACCTTCCGAACGAACGACTTCCACATCGACCGATACCGCTGCGTCCCGACGTAGAAGGTCCGCGTATCCGGATTGATCTTCTCCGCATACGCCGCAAACTTCCGGAACCCGGTCGCGGTGATGCCGTCTTCGAGAGATACGAGGTGGATTTTCATCAGGTTACGTGCCACGAAGCGTAGCAGGGGATGAGGTTATTCCGAATTTGGCGCCTGGCGCCTCATCGTGCGAAAAGCTGCTCACGCAAGAGCGCGTTCCTCGCCTTGTATAATCGCATCCATGAACCAGCTTGCCGAGCGAATTACGGTTGACCCCGAGCAGTGCGGCGGCAGGCCGTGCGTTCGCGGTATGCGCATTCGCGTGAGTGACGTTCTGGATCTCTTCGCAGCTGGGCTTTCCGCTGCTCAGATTCTCGAGGAAATGCCGGACCTCGAAGCCGAGGATCTCGCGGCGTGCTTGCGCTTTGCCTCGCGCTATGTTGATCACCCGGTGTTGGTTGCTTGATCATCTGGGTCGACGCTCAGCTTTCGCCCGCACTTGCGCCGTGGCTTACGAAGCAGTTCGGTGTTGACGCGGTTAGCGTTGGCAGGCTCGGGTTGCGTGATGCCAAAGATCCTCAGATCTTCGCCGCCGCACGAGAAGCAAACGCGATCGTGCTCACCAAGGACGACGATTTCGTGATTCTGCTGGAGCGTCTAGGACCGCCGCCTCGGGTTCTTTGGGTCACGTGTGGCAACACGTCAAACGAGCATCTTCGGCAGGTTCTCACGGCTACGCTGTCAGACGCACTCGAATTGATCAACGCCGGCGAGGTCCTGGTCGAAATCCGCGACATCGCGAAATAGAATTGACAATCATGAAGATCAAACGTGAACCGACCCGGTTGGAGAAGAAGGCGAGGCGGGGGCAGCGCGGGTATCCAGTGGCTACCGTGGCGTTCTATGGGGCGGATGCTTCGCGGGCTTCGAAGGTTGCCGTCGGGATTGTCCGGACCGAGGATGGCTGGCCCACGGAGATGAAGAAGTGGTTCTCCGAGACCGGCGATGTTCGGCAGGATGCGGCGATTGGTGACGAGGTCATTGCATTCATCGAAGAGCACGGTGGAAAGACGTTTGTGCTGAGCCCGGGAATCATGGGATGTCCGCACGAGGAAGGGATCGACTATCCCGGCGGCGAAGTTTGTCCGCAGTGTCCCTACTGGGCTACCCGCGATCGGTTGAGCGGCAGGGCCCTTCCGGTTCAGTAGGTGATCGCGATGGACTATGAGGACATCATCACCGTTGAGCGAGACAAGCGGGGAGGGCAGCCGTGCATTCGCGGCCTGCGCATCACCGTTTACGATGTTCTCTCGTATCTTGCCTCGGGAATGAGCGAGGAAGAGATCATCTCGGACTACCCGGACCTGACGCATCAGGACATCCTCGCGAGCCTCAGCTATGCGGCCGATCGCGAGCGAAAGACAGCAGTGTCGCACGCGTGAGACTGCTCTTCGATCACAACATCTCGAAGTCGAAGATCTTAGGGCTTGCATCCGCTTCGCATCGCGACATTGATCGCCTGGCGTTTCGCGCAACCCCGCAACCGCAAAAGGGGGCACCGCGTTCTGATTCACGCGGCGCCCCTGCTCATGCGGCTACTTCTTCGGATCCGTAGCGATCTTGTGAACGAGATCGAGGATCTGATCGTCGGCCTGATCGGTTTGCGCCTTCGCCCGGGAGGCAAGGGAGGGGGCCATGAAGCCCTGGGTGGGAGGAATGGTGGTAGGAGTGTTTGAGGATGGTGTGGTGGGAGGGGTGGTGGCGGGTTTCCGGGGCTTGCGGCGGTTCATCGTCCGATCGACGACACTCTGCATTTCATCGACATAGATTCGCGCCCCGCCGCCGTCAGGCTGCTTCACGTGACGCTTGCCCCATTGAAACAACTGAAGGGCCTGTTCCCCGGAGACGGACAGCTTCTGATCCATCGAATACGACATGGCCATCGTGATCGCGGCCATCCTCTTCGTGATCGGGTGCATCTGGCTCTCGTAGTCGAGGGCGTACTGCGCGGCGGCGGAGTCGAACATGTTGCGCTGCTGAAACGGTGGATAGGAGTTGATGGCGTTGATCATGACCGGGATGAGCGCGCGTCCGAACTTCGCGCCTTGGGCGATGCGTGTGATCTTGGTGATATCCGGCTGGATCAGATCGGGGATGATGGCCTCCATTTCGTTGAGCAACTCGACCATCCTGGCCGCTGCCGCGAAAGGATCGGGGATGGCCGCGATGGCCTTTGGTTTGGTCCTGGTGTGCTTCTGAGCGGCGGTTTTGGAAGAGCGGTTTCCGATGCGTTTTTTCGTTGGCATCCCTATCTCCTTTGGCCGCACAGTCGAGGTCCAGCCTCCTGCGGGCTCATCTTCTGAGACGGGTCACAAAAAAAAAGGTTACAGGGAGAGAATGCGATCGGTTTCGGCGGGGTCTCGATCTCTGCTCGGCAGGTCACGATCTACCTTGATCGACACGCGATCTATGTTTGGCAGCTACGGGTCTCTTTTGGGGAGATGGGGATCTCTTTTTGGGAGATACGGATCTCTTTTTTTAGATGCCGATCTGTTCTTGGGAGATGTGGATCTCTTTTTAGGAGATGCGGATCTGTTTTTAAGAGATGCGGATCTCTTTTTTTAGATGCGGATCTGTTTTTAGGAGATGTGGATCTGTTTTAAAGAGATGCGGATCTCTTTTTAGGAGATACGGATCTGTTTTTAGGAGATGCGGATCTCTTTTTTTAGATGCGGATCTGTTTTCAAGAGATGCGGATCTGTTTTAAAGAGATGCAGATCTCTTTTTTTGAGATCGCGATCTATCCTGACGGGCGACGTCTGATCTCGGTAAGTGTATGCTGGATCAATGGCTTACGCCCACATCGCGGTTTCGAGCGAGCGCAGCGAGCTCTTTGGACTGCGGTAGCGCAGCTACCGCTTTCAATCACGAGCAGCCCGAAACGACTTCGCGAAGGCCGCATGCCCCGCAATCAACCGCAACGACTCCTTCAACAACGCCAGATTCTCCGCCTTGTTCAACCAGGTCGACCGCCCCGACGGATGCGGCAACACGACCACATCAAACGCTCGACCCGCGCGACGAGCACGATGAAGCAACCCCACCGCATCCTTGAGCTGCGCGATCCCGATTATTTGCTGCGACGCCAGTGTCCCCACCGCGATCACCAGCTTCGGCTTCAGAATCGAAATCTCCCGATCGAGATGCGCGCCGCATCGGGCAATCTCCTCGGCGTCCGGTACGCGGTCCCCGCCGCTCTTCGCATCCTTCCCCGGAAAACAGCGGATCACCGCCGCGATGTGAACGCGCTCGCGAAACGTCTCCTCGTCCACGCCGATGCTGGCCATCCACGCAAACAGCCGCTTGCCCGCCGTGTACGCGAATGGCCGCCGCGCATCCACCTCATGCGGCCCAGGCGCCTGACCGACCAGCATCACGCGCGCGTCCGCCACAGCCCCGACCACCGGCCGGCCGAAGACGTTCGGGCAGGCCGCGCAAGCCGTCAGCAGCGCTACATGTTCCGTAAAAGCGGCGTGTTGTACCATCGCGTCCGCCCATGAAACGCCTCGCCGCCGCGCTCCTCTTCCTCTCAATTGCGCTACCGTCCATGGCCTGGACGCGCGCCGCCGACCTTCGTATCGCCGAAAAGAGCGCGGCCCTGGCGCCGCCCGATCTGCGGCTGCTCCTCGACAAGTACCACGATGACTACTTCCACGGTGTCGATGACGCCCTCGCCACGGAGGGTACCGACATCCATCGCCGCCGTCTGCGCGAGCGCATCGAAGCGCAGACCCGAGGAATCGTGCAGATGATCCGCACCAACCAGCCGATGAGCGCCGTCGTCGCGCAGCTCGGCAACCTCTCCCATCTCGTCGGCGACGCCAACAATCCGTTCCACATCGGCGATGACGATGCCGCCGCGCACGCCGACTTCGAGCAGTACTTCGAGCGTCGACTGGCGCGCTTCTCGCCCGTCTTCTACGGCGTCGATCCGAACTTCACGCTCAATCACTATCTCGACAAAGTCTTCACACGCACGACGAACCTCGGACCACTGATGACCGAGGAGTACAAGAACGGCGATGGGTCAACGTTCGATGATCGATCCACAGCCTTCGGCGTCGCCTCGGTCTGCTACTCCCACGCCATCACCGACACCGTCAATCTCTACTACTACATCTGGAAATCAGCCGGCGGTAGCACGCGGCCCATGCGCGGTGGCTTCAATGCCCATTGAAAGCATGGCGCGGGCGATTCTCTCAGTCTCCGACAAGACCGGGATCGTCGAGCTGGCGCGCGCACTTCGCGCAAAGAACGTCGAGATCCTCTCCACCGGCGGCACAGCCAAACACCTCGCCGACAATGGCATCGAAGTCACCTCCATCGCGCAATGGTCTGGCGCCCCCGAAATCCTCGGCGGCCGCGTCAAGACGCTGACACCGAAGGTATTCGGCGCCATCCTCCACGACCGCGACAACGCCGTACATCGCGACGACGTGAACCGCCTCGGCATCCCCGCGATCGATCTGGTTGTGGTCAACCTCTATCCCTTCGAATCGACAATCGCCAAAGAAGGCGTGACGATCGCTGAGGCAATCGAACAGATCGACATCGGCGGCCCGTCGATGCTGCGCGCGGCGGCAAAGAACCACAAACACGTCCTCCCGCTCTGCGACCCATCGCTCTACACAGATTTCATTCGCGAATTCGAAAATGGTGAGATCAGCGAACCATTCCGCCTGCGCTGCGCCATCGAAGTCTTCCGCAAGACCGCCTCCTACGACGCAATGATCGCCAAGTTCCTATCTTCAACATCCGACACGCTCACACTCGACCTGACAAAGTTCCAGGACCTCAGATACGGCGAAAACCCCCAACAAACCGCCGCGTTCTACGTCCCGCAAGGCACAACCCCCTTCGAACAGATCCAGGGCAAGGAGCTCTCCTACAACAACCTCCTCGACCTCGATTCGGCCATGCGCCTCGCGCAAGCGTTCCATGAGCCAGCCGCCGCAATCATCAAGCACACAAACCCCTGCGGCGTGGCCCGCCGCGACACGCTCGTCGATGCATTGAAGGCCGCGATCGAATCCGACCCAGTCTCCGCCTTCGGCGGCATCATCGGCGCAAACCGCGAATTCGACGCCGATGCCGCCGCCGTCGTCGAATCGATGTTCCTCGAAGTGATCGTCGCCCCCTCCTTCAGCGACAAAGCCCGCGAAATCCTTGCGAAGAAGAAGAACCTCCGCCTGATCGTCGCCCAGCCACTCACCAACGACACCGACTACCGGAGCGCCGCCGGAGGGATCCTCGCCCAAAGCAGGGACCTGATCGCCTCACGCGACGAATGGAAAGTCGTCACCGAGCGCCAGCCCACGCCCGAAGAACTGGACGGCCTCGAATTCGCCTGGATCGTCTGCGCCCACGTCAAATCCAACGCCATCGTCCTGACGAACGAAACGCAGACAGTCGGCATTGGCGCCGGCCAGATGAGCCGCGTCGACGCCGCCAAAGTAGCGATCATGAAATCGATCCTCCCCATCACCGGGACCGTCGCCGCCAGCGACGCCTTCTTCCCCTTCCGCGACGGCCTCGACCTCCTCGCCGACGCCAACATCCGCGCCATCATCCAACCCGGCGGCTCCGTCCGCGACGCAGAGGTGATCGCAGCAGCGAACGAGCGAGGTGTAGCGATGGTGTTTACGGGGGAGCGGCACTTCCGGCATTAATATCGTCTTGCGTAGGCTGCTTTAGGACCGCGCGGCCCGCCGCGACCTTCCGCGAGTCTGACATCGTGACAGCGAAAGCGGACCGCAGGACAAGAGAGGCGGGCAGAGCGAATTGTCGAAACTCAGGGTTCGGATTCTTGAAATGTGCTGTCCCGAAACTCCGCACGGGACTCAAGCCGCGTTATCAACAAGGAGCAGGCGTCCTCGAGCGCATCAAGATCAGCAGAATCGGGAGCTGCCGCTTCGCCGATCAGGCTCTCCACCTTAGCGGCCAGAGTTCGCAAATGTGCGACTTCATCGGGAGTAAAGCCGCTGGCGTCCAGAAGCACTTCCTCCTGAAGGCGCTCCCTACTCGTGAAGAGACCCGAAATCAACGATTCCTCGCGGACCCATTTTGTCCAGTCCGCCACGTCGACTAGGTCGTCACCAAGCGTCCTGAGCGTTTCCACTTCCATAGGGTCCAGCGTCTGTTGCTCTCTCAGATTCCCAATTGCATGAATCGCCTGAATCGCCGTCCATCGAACTGCTTGGCTGCGGTCTGGGTCTGCGAAATTTGCGATCATAGGTAAGCTCCTTCATTTTCTATCATTTGGTACACTTTGGTCAAGCAGGGCTCGCTCGAGTCTGGATTTTTTGTACCTTCCAAAGCTCGGCTTGTTTCCGACGCCAAACGGCGGACGTCTCCCGCGAAGATCTGTGCCTGTGACTTCATCGAACACTAGCTGAGCAACTGCGGCGCCAGGACTAATGACGACAGCGACCTCTCCGGCGTTGGCGAGCTCCAGCGTGATCGTGCCGGCGGACCCGGGTTGGACGGCCGAAGCCGTCACCACTATCAAACCTCGTCTACCCCAGATTGAGCGCCCGTCAACGTGCGCAGTCAGCGTTGACGGAAGGCGGATCCACTCTAGCGTGTGACCGAGAACTAGCTGGCCTGGGTGGAGGAACACTGGCGTCCCAAACGGAAGAAACACCTCGGTACCCTGTGCCTCTGGATCATCGGAAGCCGACGGATAATGAGACAACTGCAACGGGTCTTGTAAGACCGATCGGCCGCGTCGAAGGAACACAAAGCGGTTACCCAAGTGAACATCAATCGATGCAGGCGAAACCTTGAACAAATCATCCTCATCTAAGAAGGGCTCGACTACCAAACGCTCGCCGAGAGGCTGATCTGGCCTCATCCGCCGAATCACTTCTGGTTTATTCAAAGGCATTAGAGATATCCCCTACCGCGTCGATTCCCAACGAAGCTTAACGTCCAGGTTCTGGAGAGCGTTCAGCAGCATACTATTTAGCGCCGAATCTGCGATCTCAGTCGTATTTTGCCAACCGTAGCGCTCGCAGAACGCCGCGTACCTTCTTATCGAAACACGGTAACGGGCACTTGCGTAGATCATTAGCCAGAATGCAGACGCCACTTCTCCGATGTTAGTGATGCTGAGATCGAGACTCGGAGGTGCAAGGTTATCCAGGCGATCTGCGACACGGCGAACTCCATCAGCAAGTATCTGTCTATCGGCGAGCGGCGTATTCAGTCCAACCAACAGAGCTGCTAACGGCTCGAGCGCCCTCTCACAGATCGCCGATCCGCAGCGAGTCGCGACGTCTCGTGCCGGCTTAGGGGCTTCCCCCTGTTTCACGTCACGCCATGCAGGATCGACAAACACGTGTCTAAGGTGCCGCTTGAGATAGCTCTTGATGATGCGTCGCCTCACTGCAATCGGCGGATGGAATATATCGCCTCGTTGACCAACGCTGAGTCGGTCCATCACCGCCAAGTAGGCTGGACCCACTAGCCTAGCGGCGACCAAGTCAGCGAATGTTTCACGGATCCATTTCGTTATTAGCGAATCTCGGTATAGTAGGACACGCCATGCGTTTTCGCTGGAGCTGTCTTTCATTTCGCGAGGCACTCCTTGAACCTCGACAAACTCGCGACGCTCCTCAGTAAACTCTTCCAATACCTCGGTTATGGTGTTGCCAACTGCCGTTGAAATTTCAGCATCCATTCGGTGAGCCAAAACATGTCCCAATTCATGCGCCGCAGCGGCGTGCAACAGAGTAGTTCCGACTTCGTATGAAGGAAATATCATCAACAGTACATCTCGATCAGGACCATCAGGCGACGCGACAGCCGCGTGCCACCACGTAGTCCACCGATATCTTTCGAACTGCCGACTCACGGAGGTGATTTCGTAGTTGTACTCAGTCGAGAGATGAACCACTATGTCAACCGGCGCACCGGCGAATATGGAAGCGAGATGGGAAAGCGAGCGGAGAATCTCAAACGGAATGCGCGGGCTGTCGACTCGATCACACATCCGAAACATTGTGGTTACCCGAGTTAACTCCTTAGCAACCACGCCGTACGTATGTTCCAAAGCGCTGACCGATCTCACCTGATCGGGGACGGCTCTTCTCCTGGCATCATCTAAGAGTCTGTCGAACCGTTTCAATATGCTCCGAAGCGCTCCGTGAATACGATGTGTTGCCGCGTGCGCCGGCTGCTTCTCGGCGACGCGCCCAATCTCCAAGTGAAGCGACCTGATTCGAGACGTAAGGCAGTCCATTTGCCATTCAGAAGGCATCCGCTCTCCGTAAAATCAAGGGGTTCCAATCTAGGAGTGACGGAGACCGGCAAATCCCTACCCATCACCGAGAAATCGTGCCGCACAGTGGTTGCGAGTGTTGGACGTTGCCCACCCAAGTGGTGCGTCAACGAATGCGATTTACAGCACCACCAACTCCAAATGCTCGATCTCCCTCTCCAGGAAATCGCTGGCGATTCGGCGGAAGCGTTCCTCGGCGTCGGTGACCAGGAAGGTGTGTTTGGGAGCACCGGACGCTTTGTCCCGGACCGCATTCTTTACGAATGACGCTGTCGTCTCGGCGCTGTCGACGATGGCGATTTTGTCGCCGGTTACCTGTTCGATCGTGCCTCTCAGGATAGGGTAGTGTGTGCAGCCGAGGACGAGGGTGTCGATGTTGGCGTCGAGGAGGGGCTCGAGGTAGATCTCGGCGACTTCTCTGGCCACGTGCGTATTGGCCCATCCCTCCTCGGCTAATGAGACGAAGAGCGGAGCGGCGGATTCGATCACTTCGATCTTCGGGTCGATCAGGCGGATCGCTTTCGTGTATGCCTGCGAACGCACCGTTCCCTCGGTGGCGATGACGCCGACGCGGCCTCGGGTGCGGGCGACGGCGGCGCGGGCGCCGGGCTCGACGACGCCGATGACCGGGATCGTCAGCGCGGCCTGCAGCGCCGGGAGGGCGGCGGCGGTGGCGGTGTTGCAGGCGACGACGAGCATGCCGATGCCGCGGTCGATGAGGTGCGCGGCGGCCTGGAGCGAATAGCGCGTCACGGTCTCGGCGGATTTCGTTCCGTAGGGGACGCGCGCGGAATCGCCGAGGTAGATGAGGGAGTGGTGCGGGAGGGCGCGGGCGATCTCGCGGAAGACGGTGAGGCCGCCGACGCCGGAGTCGAAGATGCCGATGGAAGTTTGTTTTTGGGTGCTTCCCATTTCACTCTTCGTGCTTGCAACGGCCCCTCATCCGGCCTTCGGCCACCTTCTCCCCATCAAAAGGCGATGGGGAGAAGGGGCTCGATTGGAGGGTCGCGCGAGATGTGTGAGTAGCGAGTTTTTTCACCCCTCACTCTTCAGATCATCTGGCGCGGTCATTACGCCGCCGCCCTCTCGCTTGATGTTGTATTGCTCGATTTTCTTGTAGAGGTTCGATCTGGGGGTATCGATGGCTTCGGCGGTTTTGGAGACGTTCCAGCCGTTCTCGCGGAGTTTGGCGAGGATGAAGGCCTTTTCGGCTTCGTCTTTGAAATCCTGGAGCTTGTCGAGGCGCATCGCGGTGCTGATGATGTCGCCTGCGGCGCGGAAGAACTCGGAGGGAAGGTCGGTAATGTCGATCGTGTCGGCGGGGGTCATGATCACGAGGCGCTCGATCATGTTGCGAAGCTCGCGGACGTTGCCGCGCCAGACGGCGTCCTGCATCGCCTTCGCCGCGGACGGCGTGAACTTCTTCGCGGGACGGTTGTACTGCTCCGAGAACATCGTAGCGAAGTGCTGCGCCAGGAGCGGGATGTCGTCCTTGCGCTCGCGCAGCGGCGGCGTGCGGACGGGAATGACATTCAATCGATAGAAGAGATCCTCGCGGAAGCGGCCGCTCTTGATCTCGTCGGTCAGATCCTTGTTCGTAGCGGCAATGACGCGGACGTCGACTTTGATCACCGTCGCCGATCCGACCGGCTCGACTTCACCCTCCTGCAGCACGCGCAGCACCTTGGCCTGCGTGCGCAGCGACATGTCGCCGATCTCGTCGAGAAAGATGGTGCCGCTGTCGGCCGCGACGAACTTGCCGGTCTGTTTTCGAACGGCACCGGTGAACGAACCCTTCTCATGCCCGAACAGTTCCGACTCGATCAACTCCTCGGGGATCGCCGCGCAGTTGACCTGGATGAACGGCATCGCTTTTCTGTCTGACCGGCGATGGATCTCGCGCGCCACGAGCTCTTTCCCCGTGCCCGACTCCCCCTGAATCAGCACGGTCGCTTTGGTCGGCGCGGCCAGCTCGATCTGTGTCTTGAGATTCACCATCGACGCCGAATCGCCGACGAGTTGATAGTCGCGGGCCTCGCGCTCGCGCAGCTCCCCGACCTCTTCCTCTAGCTTCTGCTGACGCACGGCGTTGCGGACGGAGAGGAGCAGCTTGTCGCGGTTGAGCGGTTTCTCCAGGAAATCGAACGCGCCGCGCTTCGTGCACTCGACGGCGGTGGAGATGTCCCCATGGCCGGACACCATGATCACCGGCGACGGCACCTTCTGCTCTTTCAGATTCTCGAGGACCTCGATTCCGTCGAGAATCGGCATCTTGATGTCGAGGAGGATGGCGTCGTAGGGCGCGGCGCTGCGCGTGGCCTTGTCGATGCCATCCTGCCCCGACCGCGCCTCGTCGATGCGATAGCCCTCGTACTCCAGCGTCATCCGGATCGCTTCGCGGATGGCAGTCTCATCGTCGATGACCAGAATTCGAAACGGCATTCAGTTACCTCGCTCGTGCATGAGTCCGGCCAATTGTATGGGTAGGCCGAGGTATCCTGTGGGAGATGGCAGTGCTCGAGGAGTTTGCTCGCAGGGTCCTCAAAGTAGATCGGGAGCTCACGGCGCTCGATTACTTTGAATTGTTGCAGCGACTCACGCCGGTCGAACGTGAGGCGTTAAACCTCGCGTGCGACGCCAAGGAGCCGCGCGAGCGATTCGTGATCGCCGTCTGTGCTCGTGGACCGTTCGAACTGTTCGAGTAGCGCACCGTTTCAGAGTCGCCGCCGGGCCGGCGGCGGTACAGCCGTCGAGCCGACGGCGCTACGGCCGTCGGGGTACGCGGGTCTTCCGATACAATCCGCGGCGATATGGACGTCACCATCACACGCGAGCCCAAGGTTGCGAAAGCTGACCATCTCTTTGTACTGATTGCAGAAGACAGCAAGCCCGATGTCGCCGTGGCGGCGCAGGCGATGAAGGCGATTGCGGCTGCGGGGTTCACCGGGAAGGCGGAGGAGTCGCTCACCACCGTTGCTGGCGAGCCGAAGAAGATCACGCTGCTCGGCGTCGGCAAGCAGGAAGCGCTCACCATCCGCATTCTTCGCACGGCGCTCTACAGCGTGGCGAAGATGGCGAAGAAGCAGCGCGACCGGAACATCATCGTCGTCCTCCCCTACTCCGTGGCGAAGCTCGATGCCGATGCGACGACGCGCGTCGCCGCTGCGGCGCTCTCCGGCAGCGACTACAAGTACGACACGTACATCACGAAGAAAGAGGACAAGTCGCTGCCGATCAGCGCGCAGTTCGTGCCACCTGAGGGGGTGGATGCGAAGCGGGCAAAACAGCTCGACCTCGAGGCGAAGGCCGTCGCTGCCGGCATCCGCACCGTTCGCGACCTCGGCAACGCGCCCGGCAACCTCGTCACCGCCACCTTTATCGGCCACCGCGCCGAAGAGGTCGCGAAAGAGATCGGCATCAAGTGCACGGTCTACGGCAAGCGCGAGATCGAGAAGATGAAGATGGGCGGGCTGCTGGCCGTCAACAAAGGCTCCGCGGAAGAGCCGCGCTTCATCGTGCTCGAGTACGCGCCGCGCAAGGCCACGAAGCATGTCGCGCTCGTCGGTAAAGGCATCACGTTCGACTCCGGCGGCATCTCCATCAAACCGTCCGAGAAGATGGAGGAGATGAAGTTCGACATGTGCGGTGCCGCGGCGGTCATCGGCACGATTCAGGCGGCGGCGATGCTAGCGCTGCCGGTCCGCGTCACCGGCGTCATCGCATCGACGGACAATCTCCCTAGCGGCAGCGCCTACAAACCGGGCGACATCATCACGACGATGAGCGGCAAGACCATCGAGATCGTGAACACGGACGCCGAGGGACGGGTGATCCTGAGCGATGCGCTGCACTACGCGTCGGAGCTCAAGCCCGATCACATCATCGATTACGCCACGCTCACGGGCGCGTGCGTGGTGGCTCTGGCCAGCGAGGCGGCCGGACTTTTCTCGAACAACGACGAACTGGCTCAGAAGTTGATTGAGTGTGGGGAGCGCGTCGGTGAGCGCCTCTGGAGATTGCCCGAGTGGGACGACTACAAGGAACTGATCCGCAGCGAATGGGCGGACATGAAGAACTCGGGCGGACGATGGGGTGGCGCGACGACCGCGGCAGTGTTCCTGAAGGAGTTTGTCAATTGTCCATCGTGGGCGCATCTCGACATCGCCGGTACGGCGTACGCGGAGCACGAAACGTCGCGCGAGGCGCGCGGAGCGACGGGCGCGGGCGTGCGCGTGACGGTCGCGTTTCTCGAATCGCTTGTGCGCTCCTGACCGCGTGCGTTCTAGCAGCATGTGACGCGCGTCCACCCGCTCCGGTGCGGATCGCGCCAGCGCCGCGCAACGAAGTCAACTTCGCGACGGTCGACTCGCCGAGCTTGCAGTTCATCCCGCGGCAGCAGGAAGCGAAGATCTGGCAGCTCGACGAGAATCCGATCGTCGTTCCCGCCGATCATCTCGATGCGTATCTCGGATCGATCGACGCGCCGCAATTCGCGCGCTACGAAACGCTCGATCTCACCATCGGCAAGTACACCACGCTGGCGGGCGACGGCTTCGCGACCGTCGAGATCTTCCGCTTCCCCGATTTCGTCAAAGCCTTCGGCGCGTACTCGATGGCGAAGAGCGGCAACCACCAATTCCTCCAGATCCCCAACGAGTCATTCGCCAAGGCGCACTCCATTCACATCTGGCGTGGGCCCTACTACGTTCGCCTCACCGGCGGAGGGCCGGGCGACGCGCTCCTTCGGCTGGCCACGTTCGTCGCCGACCGGATGCCGCCGGCACCGAACAAGCCGGCAGTCTTCGCGTTCCTGCCGGAGACGGAGCGCGTGCCGGGAAGCGAGCGTTACTCCGCCGACGCCGCGTTCGGACAGACTTTCCTCGGCAATTCGTTTCAGGCCACGTACAACGTCGGAAACGACATGATCGAAGGCATCGTGATTCCGGCCAGCAGCCGTGAGGCAGCAGCGAATATCCTCGATCAATACAAAGGTCTCTACCTTCACAACGGCAAGCTGCTCGACCCGATCCCAAACCTCGGCGAAGACAACTTCACCGCCGAGGATCGGTTTCTCGGCAGGGTGGTCGCGTTCCGAATCGACCGCTTCGTCGTCGCCTTCAACGGATTTCGCGAGCGGCAGCATCTCGTCGATCTGGCCACGAATGCCGATCAGCGCATCCTCGGCACGATCCGCAAACAGCTGGTCACGGCGGATAAGCAAGCCGAGAACGGGAACGACGGCGAGAACACGTCAACGTTGCCGGCCTGGCTGCGGCAGAGGAAGCGGTAGGACCAACCGTTCGCGCGAAGACGCGAAGACGCGAAAAAAACTCTTCGCGTCTTCGCGGCTTCGCGTGAAACATCTAATCCACGACAAAATCGCGGCGGACGTAGCCGAGGACGCGCGTGCCCATGATTCGGAAGAGGACTTTGGCGGTGTATTTTCCTTGCGGGAGCTCGAAGGGTTCCCGCAGTGTGAGGTAACCGGTTGGCACGCGGGCGGGGCCGGTGAGACTGACACGTTTTGATTTGAATCCGACTGTGGCGCCATGCTCGTCGAGGATGTAGATGAGCAGCTCGATGCCCGGCGATGATTCGGGAAGTTGCGGCACAACCTCAGCGCGGTTGAAGGCCACGGCGAGGACGGACGTGCCGTCAGCCGAGGTGACTCCGGCGTCGAGCGTGGCACCGGCCTGCGGCACATCGTTGAGCAGGATGTCGGCGAGCTGCAGAGCGTCTACGTTCTTGCCGGGAGGAACGTAGCCGAATCCCTCGCGGTACGACACTTCGGAACCGTGCGGCAGACCGTTCACGTGAACAGTAATCTTGCCGTGCTTTCGACCGGCGCTGCTGAAGCCGAGGACGTAGACGGTGCGCTCGGCACGCATGATCGTGTCGACGGCGTCGCCGAGGTCGTTGCGATTGGCGATGACGCGTCCGCCGGTGCCGCGCGAAAGGAGGTACAGCGCATCGTTGTCGAGATCGGTGAGCGTGTGGCGAAGGCCCTGGATGTCGATGCTGTCCAGCGTGACGCCGGCCGAGACGAACGTCTCATGCATTTGTTTGACGACGTCGAGCAGGTGCGCATCGAGGTTCGGAGGCCTGCCCCTCGCCTTGATGTCGGTGATCCGGGTCGTGTCGAAGCCCTCGGTGAAAATGACGAGGTGCTTCTGCCCTTCCAGTGCGCTGAGGCGCGTGGCTACCTCTCCGAGGGCGCTCACCTGATACTCGATCAGGTTATTGCCGGGGACCATTTGCATGTCTTGGTTGGCCTGACCGCCCCGAAGCATGTCCTCGACTTCGGTTCCGAGAAGTGGCGAGAGTCCTTCCGCCGAACCGCCAAGCTCCGTCGCCGTCAACCATTGCGCTCGTTCGGGGCTGGAGAGTGCGACGCCGAGGGGGTCCTGGGCCATGCTCGCGCGAAGCGTGTAGATCGCGCGCGTAATCGCCACACGGTCGGAGAGAAACGAGGAGACAAATTGCACCCCGCGGTTGGAAGAGTAGGTGGCAACGGCGAAGAAGTCGGTGTTTGGATTGGAATGCGCCACAGCCTGCTCGGCAGCGGTCTGCGCCTTCTTGATTCTGGCCGGCGTGGCGAAGCTCAAATCGAAGAGGAAGAGATACAGGCGCCGCTCGCGGCGCGGCCGCTCGGCCGCCACCTGCGCGGCGGGCGCGGGGACTTTCGCGAAGTCGACGGCGTCGAAGTACTCGATCGGTTGCGGACGTCCATCGACGAACAGCTCGAACGCATCGCGGGTCAAACCGAGGACGGGCTGATTGTTACCCGACGTAATGTAGACGGGCACTTCCACGACCTCGACGGTGACGTTTTCACGGACTTGCGCGGCGGCCGAAAGCGCGCACGCGGCGACGAAAGCGAAGACGATCGACCGGTTCATGACCGCTCCCAGGTCCCGCTCTTGCCGCCTGATTTGCGCATGAGCTGAAGCGATTCAATCGTGATGCCTTTTTCCGCGCTCTTGCACATGTCGTAAATCGTCAGGGCTGCGACGGCGCATGCGGTCATCGCCTCCATCTCCACGCCGGTCTTCCCTTCGCAACGAACGATGGAGTGGACTTCGATGGTGCCGGCGGTTGGATCGAGGTCAAAGGTGATGTCGATCGACGTGATGGCAAGGGGATGCGCAAGCGGGATGAGATTCGGCGTCTGTTTCGCAGCCAGAACGCCGGCCACTTTGGCAGTCGTCAGAACGTCGCCTTTCGGCAAGGCCTGTGCGACGAGCTTTTCCAGCGACTCCGGCGACATGCGTACCGTCGCCACGGCAACAGCCTCGCGCATGGTGTTGCGCTTCGAGGCGACATCGACCATCGAGATGCCGCCGGTTTCGTCGAGGTGAGAGAAGTTCTTGGTCATGCGTTTGTTCTCCGCTTCTCCGCGTCTCCGCGTGACAATTTTTTTCACGCAGAGCCGAGGAGCGACGTCCATTCTGCCAGAGTGTTCACATTCATCAACGGCTCGCCCGCAAACTGCGGCCGCAGATCGTCCTCGGCCAGAATCTCCGCCTCGCCTTCTCCAGCGATTCCCCGAAGATCGTACCGCTTCGCGGCGATCCGTTGCTGCAGACGCGGTAAGAGCGCGGGATCGTAGCCTGCGCAGAGCATCTGCGTTTTCCCGCTCCAGACCGGCGCGAGCAGGAGCGCGTTGCTCCGCTCGAAGCGGTCGCGCAGAAAGCGCAGGATGGCAGTCGTGATCAGGGGGTAATCAACGGCGACGACGAAACAGCGCCCGCTGGTATGTGCGAGCGCGCAGGCGACGCCGAACACCGGCGCCTGGTCGTCGTGAGGGCTCTCGTAGATCGTCGCCAGCGGCACAGCCGGTCCGCCGTGCCGCTGCACCGCGACAACGTCTTCGAAGACCTCGGCCGCGGCAGCAGCGACGCGGCCGAAGAAGAGCTCCGTCTTCGAGCGGCCCATCCGCCGCGACTCGCCGCCGATGAGGATGTAAGCGTTCATCGCCGGTAGCTCCGGGCCAGTTCGTCGACGTCGGCTCCGCGCCGGAAGCGCATCACGGTCTGCCAGTTGATCATGGCTGTGCGAAGAACACCCTTTCGCAGAAACCGGCGGCCTGACGTCGTCACCGTCAGCGGCAGGAGAATCGAGCGTCCGCTCCGTTTCATGCGGGTGGCGAGATCGTAGTCCTCCATCAGCGGGATCTCGCGGAAGCCGCCCATCTGCAGGAAGCGCTCGCGGAGAATGAACTGCGCCTGATCGCCCCACGGACAGCGCGTGATTGAAGTCCGCAAGTTGATCAGCGCGGCGGTCGCGCGGAGTTTGCGCGCCGGCTCCGCGAAGGTGATGCGAAATCCGCCAAAGTCCGCGCCGCCTGCGAGCGCGTCCTCGACCGCGCGCGCGGCGCCGGGGGGAAGATGCGTATCGGCGTGCAGGAAAATCAGCACGTCGTTCACCGCTGCGTTTGCGCCCAGATTCAACTGGCGCGCGCGCATCGGCTCGCAGAGAAGCAACCTGGCGCCGGCACTCTTGGCGAAGCGCGCTGTGCGATCGATGCTTCCGCCATCAACGACGATCACCTCGGCCGCTCCTGCCACGAACGCTGACGCGATCGTCGCGCCGATCCGCTCTTCCTCATTCAAGGTGGGAACGACGACGGAGACAGCCATTTACCTGGAGCGAGCCGGCACTGCACCTCGCGGCATCACTTCTTCTTCGCTTCGCGCTGGGCGACTTTCTTCGCGTGCCGCGACTGGCCGAGCGTCACGTTGATCGGGTTCGAGCGGTCGAGAAACGGCACTGGAGGTGCGGAACGGATGCCCAGTTCGCGCCGCACCTGCAACAGTGCCGCGTCCTCACGATGATCTTTCATCGCCTGCTGCACCGTCTCGAGAGCCTTCTTGCGGTTGCCCGCCGCCACGTAGACACGGGCCAGGTTCGCGTAGTGATTGCCGTCGTAGAACTCCAGATCGATGGCGCGCTTGCAGAGATCGATGGCTTGCTTCGTTTTCTTCTGCACGAGCATGAGACAGAGTCCAAAGTACGAGAGGCCGGTCGCGCTCTTCGCGGTTTTCGACAAGATCAATGGCGACGACGCGTCCTCTGCTCCGTACACGTCGAGAAAAATCGTGAGCGCGCGAAGGTACTCCTCCTCGCGCGTCAGCTGGATCGCTTCGTCCAGGTTCTTTTGTTGTGAGTCGATCATCAGAGCAGCTCACGCGAGCGCAACCGCCGCACGTAGCGCTCGATCCGCTCGCGTTCTCCATCACCCAGGCTGACGAAGCGAACACCGTACTTCGCTGCGCTTCCCGCAAACTCGGCGCGCAGCACTTCGCAGTCCAGTTGCAGCGGTTTCGGATCCGCCGGGAGATAGAAATGCAGCCGGATCTTTCCCTCGGACGGCAATACGCGGTCGACTTCCAGAAACATGCCATTGGCAGAGACGTTGATGCTCCGGCCGATGATGAAACGGCCGTTGTTCTCCACCGAGACTTCGATGCGCGTCAGCGTCCGCAGCTCGCGGCGGGATGGGATGGTGGTCAACCGCGCCACCTTCCCGTCCAGTTCCATCCGTTCCAGCGGCCTGTAGATGACGTCGTTGCAACCGGCGGAGAGACAGAGATCGGCGTGCTCGGGCGACTCGCGCTCGCAGACGAGCAGGAGCGACATCGCGCGCGTCACCGAGTCGGCGCGGATCTCGCGGCAAAACTCCGGCGCGTTCATGTCGAAGAGATCGAAGGCAAACATGATGAGCTGCGGCCGGTCGGTGCGCGCGATCTCCAACCCTTCGGTCCCTGCCAGCGCGGTGACGATGATGGCCTCGCGGCGGCGAAGAATCGACTCCTGAAACAACAGCGAGCCCCTCGACTGGTCGACCAGAAGGATGCGCGGAGGCTCGGGAGTGCTCACGCCGCGGAGATCTCCCGAAGCCGTGGAATGTTGCGTTTGAGATCGTCGACGAGCATGTCTACGTGTTCTCCCGTGTTCGACTTGCCTAGGCCGAAGCGGATCGAGCCGTAGGCCAGCTCGGCGGCAACGCCGATTGCCGTGAGCACCGGTGACGCGCTGCGGTCACCTGAACTGCACGCCGAGCCCGACGACAGCGCAAAATGGCGAAGGGCCAGCATCACCACGTCGGATTCGACGCGCTCGAAGGCGACATTGAGATTGCCGGGCAGACGCTGCTCGCGTGGTCCGTTCACGAACGCGCCGGGCACTTCGGCGACGACGCGGTCCCACAACTCGTTGCGCAGCACCGTCAGCCGCTCGCCCTCGGCAGCCATTTCCTTATCGCGAAACCAGAACGCGCGAGCCATGCCGATGACGCCCGGAACGTTCACGGTCCCGCTGCGGGCGCCTTTTTCCTGGCCGCCGCCGAGCATGACCGGCTCGATACGGATGCCGCGGCGCACGATCATGCCGCCGATTCCCTTCGGACCGTAAAGCTTGTGCGCGGAGAAGGCGGCCAGATCGACATTCGTCAGGTCCAGCGGCACCTTGCCGGCCCCCTGCGTGATGTCGCTGTGAAAGAGAACACCGCGCTCGCGGCAGATCGCGCCGAGTGCGCCGATCGGCTGCAGCGTACCGATCTCGCCGTTCGCCGCTTCGATCGAGACTAGCTTCGTGTTCGGGCGGATGGCACCGCGAAGTTCCTCAGGATCGATGAAGCCCTCGGCGTCGGGAGTCAGCATCGTGACCTCGACGCCGTGCTTCCCGAGGCGTTGCAGCGGCACGAGGATCGACTTGTGCTCCATCGCCGAGGTGATCGCGTGATCGCCGGGGGCGAGGAGATTGAGCGCGATGTTGTTCGACTCCGTCGCTCCGGCCGTGAAGTAGATCTCATTCTGCGCTACGCCAAAGAACTTCGCGATGACTCCGCGGGCCTCTTCGACCTCGATCGACGCCCGCTTGCCGTACGCGTGCGTCAGCGACGCCGGATTCCCGAAAAACTCGGTGAAGTAGGGCAGCATCGTCTCGACGACGCGGGGATCGACCGGCGTCGTGGCGTGATGGTCCATGTAGACCGGCATTTCGGGCACGTGAGAATAATACCGATATTGCGGCGCCCGGGGGGCGCCGCGTTGTCGGTTGTCGGTTAGTTGCGCTGCGCGCGTCGTCGGTTGTCGATTAGCCGTCGGCTGGCTGGCATTCTCACACTTGCAGTGGATTTGCCGGCATAGGGCTCTCAATCGGTCGGTTCACCCCCACGCTTTTCAGTGGGGAGAAGGTGGCCGAAGGCCGGATGATGAGGGGGCGTTTGACCGTCGCGTCGTTGCAGAAAACGCAAGGCAGTGAGTGCCTTTCTTTCAATCGGATCACGCTCGCAAAGAACGTGTTTGTCCCTTCTTGAAACACCCCCTCATCCGGCTTCGCCAAGCAAAGTTAGCGGAGAGTTAGCCATCGGCTGGCTGGCATTCTCACACTTGCAGTGGATTTGCCGGCATCGGGCTCTCAATCGAGCGCCTTCTCCCCCACGCTTTTCAGTGGGGGAGAAGGTGGCCGAAGG
>Ga0307470_10000194_pt1 | contig 41063 bp, 39 predicted proteins | sample atmos_gasesAM3C__FD_204565 | JGI IMG/M metagenome (GOLD analysis project Ga0307470, IMG submission 204565) | Hardwood forest soil microbial communities from Morgan-Monroe State Forest, Indiana, United States - atmos_gasesAM3C_05 | ecosystem: Environmental > Terrestrial > Soil > Temperate forest... | reverse complement strand
TGGGAAGTCGTCAGCGATGACGCGCAGGCGAGCGATCCTCTCCTGCGCGTCGAGAGTTTGGGGACTGGGGGCAGGCGTTCCTGCCTCCGGGGTACCGGGATTGGGTGGGGATGAGGACATCGGGTACTCCAGGATGCTGCTGTCGCATCCCTTCGAAAAGGGTTCATGGAGTCGTCAGCGCCACCATCGGCGCCGTGCGACGAGAGTGCAGACGCAGAAAGGCGACACGCCATCCGCGCGATGCCATCGAGAGGGCGGCGGGAGGGGCGCGCGCACCGCAGGGGCATAGCATCCGTACACGGCGGTCACTCATCGCGGCGAGCGTCCTTTTTCGGAGGCAACCGGAGCAAAACCTGTCAGAGCAGGACCAGAACCTTCTCTAGCTGGGGCAAGACTTCTTCCAGCTCGACCGAGACTTTCTCTAAGTGGAGCGAAACTCTCTCCAGGCTGAGCGAAACTTTCTTTATGCGGAGTGAAACTTTCTCTATGCGGAATGAAACCTTCTCTTCGCGGAGTGAAACTTTCTCTACGCGGAGTGAAACTCTCTCTTCGCGGAGTGAAACTTTCTCTACGCGGAGTGAAACCTTCTCTTCGCGGGGTGAAACCTTCTCTTCGCGGAGTGAAACCTTCTCTACGCGGAGTGAAACCTTCTCTACGCGGAGTGAAACCTTCTCTTCGCGGAGTGAAACTTTCTCTTCGCGGAGTGAAACCTTCTCTTCGTGGAGTGAAACTTTCTCTGCGCGGAGTGAAACCTTCTCTCCGCGGAGTGAAACCTTCTCTGCGCGGAGTAAGACTTTCTCTACGCGGAGCGAAACTTTCTATAGCTGGAGTAAAACTTTCTATAGCCGGAACGAAACTTTCTCTCCACGGAGCAGAGTCTTTCGCAACTACTCCGAAATCTTTCGCGCGCCGGCTGAGATCTTTCAGAATCCGGACGAGATCATCGAGACGCCGGCTGACATCACGCTGGCCGCGGCTGCCATCACGCCGCTCCAGCGCGACGGCCTTCTGCTGGAGACGGAGCAGGCGCCGTTGGAGAGGGAACTTCCTCTGCCGGCGGCCCCGGAGAGTGAGCTTGCTCCGCCGGCTGCGGGCATGCCGACGCCGCTTGATCGCACGCCTGCGCCGGCTGATCTCCCGCCTGCTCTCGCTGACGTGCAGCCGGAAGCGGGTCGTCTGCCGGTCGAACCACGCGAGGGCACGCTTGCAGCGCTTGATCTCACGCCTGCAGCGTTTGATCTCGTGCTGCTCTCGATCGACGTTGATCCCCGGCCTTGCTCCCGGATCCACGACCGCAGACTCCCAACGCCAGTAAAGGCCCGTTCGATCGAAACTGCCATCCGTCAGACTCTCTTTGAAGGACCCGATAGGTTGCACACCGGACATGACTCGCCTCCGTTTCTGGATACACCCCTTAGACGGATGAGCCCGGACGAGGTTACATGGCGGTGGCAAACGCGTGGGCAAGTACCTTCGCAAGTACCTGGAAACAGGCCGGTTACGCAGCGGAAGAAAACGATCCACAGATGACGCTGATGACGCGGATGGAAACCGTTCTCTATCTGCGTTCTATCTGCGTCATCTGCGGATAAGCCTGTTCATCAACCACCCGGCCAAGCCATCGCCTCGGCGAACCCTGGCAGCGCGGCGGACAGCTCTCGGGACCTCCCGGATTCTTTCCCTCGCTGGCGCCAGCGTCAGTGCTCGACTCGCGCTAAACCACGTTAATCGGAAACATTTGAACCTGTACCTTCAAGTATCTTAGCGGGCGGGTTCGTGTACCGTGATCTAAGCATACCCAGTACCTCGACAACGCAACCACGAGCAGATTTCAAATAAAACAAAAGATCGTCACCCGTCGAGCCGGCGTGACTCATATCGGTTCCACTCCGCTGCGCGGCGCCGTTGAAGTCTTCGAGCGACTTGTTCAGCTTGACGAGCGCGCTGACCTCGTCATCTCGGAGAAGTGCGAACGCCGTAACAACGTTGAGCAGGTCAAAATTGAGCTTGCCGTGCCGCGTGGAGATCGCCAAGATCTTAGCTGCTTCGGGATGAAATATCCCGGAATTATTGATCTTGCGTTCGATAGCCTCCAGTTCGCTAATGAGCTGATACGCCACCGGTTGCGCAGCCTTTCGCTGGAGTTCTCGCTTCTCTCGACGCTCTTGCCAGAACAGAACGAAGCCCCACCAGACCGCGACAAGCGTTCCCAACGATCCCACCCAAGCCGCCTGCCCCTCGGCACCGAGGTGGAACCACCAGTCCGCTGGGTGAGTGCACCCTTCATTAACACAGTAATAGAAACGATAGCCAATGAAGTAGAAGGCGACGATACCAATGGTGGTAGCGAGAACACGATGTTTCCGACACCAGCCGAGAACATTTGTAAGACCCACCCGCGTGCCTCCTTTAGCAAGAGAGGAACCATGATCGAGCATGTCTTAAGCCTACCGAACACCCAAGGAGACACGTGCGTCAGACGTGAAACGGCTCCGAACTTACATTTTGACTTGGACTAGTATCCCATACGGAGAGGTAGGCTTTTAAACGTGTGCTTCGGCTGCGGAACCCCTCGACCGCATGCGCTCCTCCGGGAGTTGGGACCGGGAAAATCGAGTGAACAGTCAGACTTTCCGAAATAGGGAAGAGTGCTCAACTGTGTCTATGTTACGAAGGTCGAGGAGGCTTTTCCCGGATGGCTGAAATCAAGTTGACGAACGCGGAGACTGGTCCGGACGATGGCGGCGGCTACGGCAGCGCCGCCCGGCCGCAGGTGATCGTGGGGTTCGACGCCGAGTGCAGCGAGTGCAAGCAGAAGTTTCACGCGAGGCGTCTCCTGACGCACGGACCGCCTCATGATGCAGACGTCCCACCTGCGCGATTCGTGCTACTCCCGGCGTCGGCAGTGAAACTGACGTGCGTTACGCGCGGATGTCAGGAAAACGTATTTCTTAGTCTGTTGTTCGATTAATGACCATAATAGACCGAGCGGGATCTGTGGAGTCAGGTCTAAAGTCTAAAGTGATGGCTGTCGCCACGGCGACAGGATAGCGGCGGCACTTTAGACTCTAGACCTGACTCCACTTGCCATCGGCGGGGGCAGAGATTGGAACATGCAACTCGTAGCTAACGGCCCCGACATCCCCGATTCGCTGTTGCAGGCGCACGAGGAAGGCCGGGTGGTGTTCTTCTGCGGCGCAGGCATCTCCTACCCCGCCGGGCTGCCAGGGTTCAAAGGCTTGGTGGATGCAATCTACCGCCTCGTCGGCACAGTCCCCACTGACATCGAACGGGAAGCCTACGCGCGCAATCAGTTCGACGCCGCGCTTGACTTGCTGGAGAGGCGCCTGCCTGGTCAGCGACTAGCTGTTCGCAAAGCCCTTGCCGACGCGCTGCAGCCGAAGCTGCGACGAAAAGGTGCTAGCGAGACGCACGCCGCACTGCTACAGCTCTCCCGATGTCGCGAAGGCGCGCTGCGATTGGTCACTACAAATTTCGACCGCATCTTTGCCCGGCTGACGGCACGCAAGAAGCCGTCTGTGCCAGCCTACGCAGCGCCAAACCTACCAATCCCGAAGAACAGCCGCTGGAATGGAATCGTGTATCTGCACGGTCTGCTGCCTGACCACCCCGACGAAAGCGCGCTGAACCGGCTGGTTCTAACCAGCGGTGACTTTGGCCTCGCCTACCTGACCGAACGTTGGGCGGCGCGCTTTGTCAGCGAACTATTCCGCAATTACGTCGTCTGTTTTGTGGGTTACAGCATCAACGATCCTGTCCTGCGTTACATGATGGATGCGCTGGCTGCCGATCGCATGCTAGGGGAGGTCACGCCCAAAGCCTACGCCCTCGGCGACAGCTCACCCGGACAAGAAGTTGGAAAGACCATCGAGTGGGAGGCAAAGGGTGTCATGCCCATCCTCTACGAGGTGCCAGCCGGCACAGCCGACCATTCGGCGCTGCATCGCACTTTGAAGGCCTGGTCCGAAACGTATCGCGACGGCACTCTCGGCAAGGAGCGCATTGTTGTGGACTACGCAATGGCGCGTCCCTCAGCAAGCACCCGGCAGGACGATTTCGTGGGCCGGATGCTATGGGCGCTGTCCCATGATTCGGGCTTACCCGCCAAACGATTTGCGGACTTCAATCCCGTTCCGTCGTTGGAATGGCTGGACGCGTTATCGGAGGATCGCTACAGGCACGCCGATTTGGCGCGTTTCGGCGTGCGGCCGCATGGGGAGATGGACAAGTTCAGTTTCAGCTTGCTCCACAGGCCTGCGCCGTATTCGCGCGCCCCGTGGATGATGTTGGTGTCGGCCGGCGGAATGGACAGCCACTGGGACGATGTGATGTTCCACCTTGCTCGCTGGCTGGTGCGGCACCTCGACGATCCCGCGCTGATCCTGTGGCTGGCTCAGCACGGCGGTCAATTGCACGATCGGCTTATCTGGCTAGTTGGTGAAGAGCTCGATAAGCTCAAACGCTTGGAGCGGGAAGGTAAAACGGACGAGTTGGCGCACATTCTGGCTCAAGCCCCGAATAGCATTCCTCGTCCACCGTTGCGCATCGTATGGCACCTATTCCTGACCGGCCGGGTGAAATCGGGTCGGCGCGAACTGGATCTCTATCGCTGGAAGGGTCAGTTTCAGCGAGACGGACTCACCGCGGCGTTGCGCTTCGAACTGCGCGAGCTGCTAAGTCCGAAGGTCGTGCTGAAAAAACCCTTCCGCTGGCCCTACCAAGACGCGGAGACGGATACCCCCCAACACTTGAAACAACTCGTCGACTGGGAACTTGCGCTGACCACCGACAACGTGAACACCGCCCTTCGTGACTTGGCAAATGCGGAGCACTGGCGTGGCGCGTTGCCGGCATTGCTCGATGATTTTCAGCAACTGCTGCGCGACGCGCTGGATTTGCAACGTGAATTGGATGGAGCCACCGATCGCGGCGACCGCTCGTGGTGGGATCTGCCGTCCATCAGCCCGCACTGGCAGAATCGTTCGTTTCACGATTGGGTGACCTTAATCGAATTGACGCGCGATGCCTGGCTGGCGGTTCGCGCGTTAGATACTGCTCGCGCTACCCGCGTCGCGCAGGCATGGTTCGCTATGCCGTATTCAACCTTTAAGCGCTTGGCGCTGTTTTCAGCCAGCCACGACGGCTGCATCGAACAGGATCAATGGGTGGACTGGCTCTTGGCGGATGACGGGTGGTGGCAGTGGTCCGTCGACACGAAGCGTGAAAGCCTGCGGTTGCTGGTGCTACAAGGCAAACATCTCTCTCCGAATGCGCGAGGTCGCCTAGAGGCGTCGATCCTTGCCGGTCCGCCGCGCGAGACATACCGCAACGACATCGAGCCGAAAGTCTGGCGGGACTTGGTAGATCATTCGGTCTGGTTACGCTTGGCCAAACTGGCGTCATCCGGTGTGGACCTCGGCAAGAATGCCGCGCAACGACTAGATGCGTTGTCATTGGCAAACCCGGAATGGAAGCTTGCGGACAACGAACGCGATGAGTTCTCCCATTGGATGAGCGGCACAGGCGACCCTGACGCCAGAAACTTCCATAAAGTTGACCACGCACCACGCAAGCGGGGCGAACTCGTCGCTTGGTTGAAGCAATCCCAACCTTCGGCAATTCCTTTTTTCGACGACACATGGCGGGATACTTGCCGGGACCGATTCTTCCATTGTGCTTTTGCGCTCTGTGATCTAGCCCTGGAAGAGCAATGGCCAGCCGTGCGATGGGGCGAGGCCCTGCAAGCGTGGAGTGAGGACGGCCGTGCATTGCGCTCGTGGAGATTTATCGCCCCGCTGGTCCAAACCATGCCGGACGACGTGCTGAAGGAGGTCGTACACAGCCTTACCTGGTGGTTGGAGTCTGTTTCAAAGTCGCTGGACCGTCATGAAAACATCTTTCTGGACTTGTGCCGACGAACTCTCGCGCTGCCAGATCAGGGTGGAGAAGATACCGAACAGTTTGTCAACCGAGCCATCAATCACCCCGTAGGCCACGTTACTCAGGCGCTGCTGAATCTATGGTTTAGCCGTGAGCCCAACGATGGCGACCGATTACCAGCCGAACTGGAGCCCTTCTTCACCCAATTGTGCAATACCGATATAGCGCGTTTCCGCCACGGTAGAGTACTGCTGGCATCGCGCCTCATTGCTTTGTTCCGAGTCGACCGGCCCTGGACGGAGGTCCACCTACTACCATTGTTCGACTGGACGATCGATGCACTGGAGGCACGAGCCGCGTGGGAAGGGTTCCTGTGGTCGCCGCGTCTGTACGCTCCACTGCTAGTCGCGTTCAGGGAACAACTGCTTGACACCGCACATCATTATGCCGAGTTGGGTGATCACGCACAGCAACTGGCTGCGTTTCTTACCTACGCGGCTCTGGATCCGGTGGACACCTACACCGCGACGGATTTCCAGGCTGCGCTTGGCGCATTGCCTCAGGCCGGATTGCAGGAATCGGCGCAGGCTCTCGTCCAAGCGTTGGAAGGGGCAGGCGAACAGAGGGAGGACTATTGGACCAATCACATCCAGCCGTTCTGGCAACACACTTGGCCAAAATCACTCCAATTGGCGTCAAACGGCATCGCCCAAAGCCTTGCTCGGCTCAGTGTCGCCGCGCGTGGTCAATTTCCCGCAGCACTGACTACAGTACTCGATTGGCTACAACCGATTGAGCAGCCGCACTTTGTTGTCCACGTGCTGCACGAGTCAGCCTTGTCGGGACGATTTCCAGAATCTGCATTGAGCCTATTGAATGCAATTATCGCCGACCAGCTCTGGCCGCCTCTCGAGTTGAGTCAATGCCTGGCCGCTATTTCTCAGGCAAGACCCGCATTGTTGCAGGATCACCGCTATCAGCGGCTGGAAGAGTACTCTCGTCGGCGGGGCGCCTGACTGTGAGCGGCCAGTGTTCCGACTTTCGGACCTTCAGAATGGGGTCAGGTCTACGTTTGAAAGTTGACGAGCATACGGTGTCCGACGGCTTAGACATGACCGTCACTTTGAACAGTAGACCTGACCCCATTTTGAAAGCGCGCGCCCTCGCGCGGCTCCGGCATGGGATGGAACCCGCCGCCCGGAAGTTGCTTCGAATCATCGGCTCGCCCTTCGCGGATCAGGTATCCGTCGCACATGAAACCGTCAGCGAGCCACACGAGGACCAAACCAACGCTCACCGAACGCGTTCTCGCTGGGGGTCAGGTCTAAAGTCTAAAGTGCCGAAGACAGTTGTCGCCACGGCGGCTGGACATTCGGCGGCACTTTAGACCCCATTCGCAATCCGTGACCCTCTCTCGGCGGTCCCTATCAGCCTGTGTTCTGGGGATGCCAAGGCTTTGCGGTCGGCTTCGAATTCGTAAGTTCAGAACGACGTGTCCAGGTCAATGCCTTGAGAGAATTGCAGACATCTGTCCATCCAATGTTGAGAGGAACCAAGGCATGCTAGCTTTAACTCTGGTCCTAGCGATTCTGGCGTTGATCGTCTTAGGTATTCCGTCAGTCTTTCTGCGAGCCAGCCGGACCTACAAACATCGCTGGCTACGCGTAACCATTCGCGCTGGCTTTGCTGTCTCGCTCATATTTATCTGCGTGTTGGGGTGGATTCTGTTGTCACCGAGGGAGGAAGTTATCACGGGGTCGGCAGCCGTTCCTGAAATCGCCGTAGGGCCCGCCGAGACCAAAGAGGCTCTGGAGCTAAGGGAGTGGTTGGCGCATGGGGCAGCGGCCTTCAATCCGAAGGACGAAATGAAACAGGGCGAGGAAGAGACGATTGCTCTTCGGATCTCAGAAGATCCGGCTGATTCCCAGCTTCGGAACGACATGCCCGGAGGCAAGGCGACCCATCGCTGGCCACAGGACGTCTCAAAAGTGATGCGGGCGGAACTTACCGGTGACACCTTTAAGATCACGCAGCTGGGGCCACCGGAACAACTCATACATGATGGACGCTTCGAGTGGAACTGGAAGGTGAACCCACTGAAGTCGGGCGACCATGAGCTCCAGCTCGTGACCTCGATCGTTGTACCGGTGCCCTCCATGGGTACCCAGCAGAGCGTGATCCATTCGGAATATCGCCACGTGCGCGTGCACGTAAGTCCAGTATTCGTCATGGGACATTTCGTCGCCGCTTATTGGCAATGGATCGCATCGTCGATCGCGATCCCGCTCCTCGGATGGGTGTGGAAGAAACAGCGGGATGGAAAGCGAGCTCCGAGCGTCGGATTCGAGGCCGGATGAAGGCTCCTCGATGTAACCGATGCACCAAAGACATCGATCTGGTCCGCGTGTGACGGGTGTTCTCCACGGAAAGGAGCTTCTCGCTGGGGGCTTATTCGCCCGGATAGCCGGCGCTGGGGTCGCGGCGGAACATCATGCGTGTTAGCGAGAAGCGCTTCTGAATGGCGACGATGGCGAAGAACACGCGATTGAGCAGGCGCGTGCGCAGGCTGGAATCCCACTTTCCGGCAAGCACCGTTACGACGGCTTTGAAGATGCGAGGCGGCGGGTTGGGATCGAAGAAGAGGTCGCGGAATTGCGGGGTGTAGAAGCCGACGACGAAGCGGCGAAAGGTCTTGAAGCGCCTGCGCTGGCGGCGCGAGAACGCTGCGAACTGGCGCGCGGAAAAATCGTTCCGCGCCAATGCCCGATCGAGCTCGATGGCGGCCTCGATGCCCGATTCCATGGCGATCGAGACGCCGGTCGAGAACACTGGATCGAGGAACGAGCCTGCATCGCCTGCGAGAATCCAGCGGTCTCCGGCGTACGCGGACGCGCTGTAGGAGAAATCCTTCTCGACGCGCACGGGCCACTCCCGTGTCGCGCCGCGCATCAGTTCAATGAGAACCGGCGTGTCGGCAATGGCCCGGTCGAGCATCTCCTCAGGCGAGCCCTTCGGCCATTGCACGTACAGGCTCTTCGGCACGACCACGCCGACGCTCATCAACTCTTTGGAAATGGGGATGAGCCAGAACCAGCCGGCGTCGTTGCGGGCCACCAGGCGGATATCGTCCGGCCGGTCACCGGCGAGGCGGGGAACGTTCTTGAAGTGCGAGAAGACCGCGATATTCGCGAGCAACGGCTCATCGGTCCGCAGGTTGAATTTTCTTGCGAGCAACCCATTCCGGCCTGTGGCATCGACGAGGGCGTGTACGCGTACGCGGCTGGGCACGCCGTCGTCGCTGGACGCGAACTCGAGGACCGCAGCATCCGAATTGAACTCGCATGCGGTGACGCGATAGCCCTCCCGGACATCGACGCCAAGCTCGCGAGCGCGATCGAGCAGAATCTTGTCGAACACCTCGCGGCACACCTGCACCGTCTTCGGCTTCGTCACCTCGGTGACATCAGTGAAGTCGACCCCGCGGCCGCTCTGCCCGTCGTGCGTAAAGAGACGGGCGCCCCATTTGTCGGGGAAACAGGCCGCTTCCATCGTCTCAGCCACTCCCAACTTCGCGAAGTGGTCGTTGGCCGTCGAGAGCAGCGACTCGCCGATGTGAAAACGCGGAAAGGTCTCGCGCTCGAAGAGAACGACGGAGTGCCCTCGCTGCGCCAGCGAGATGGCGGCCGAGGAACCCGCGGGGCCGCCGCCAGCAACGGCGAAATCGAAATCGTAGGGGGTCTGGGTGTCTGTCATGGTTTGTGATCGCGATGCGTGATCAACGTCGTCAGCGTCGCAAACCTACCACAACGCACTTTGTGTCGCGCGGCCCGAGGGCTGTTTCAACATCGCCTACGAAAGCTGCATATACACGTTTGCCGTCAGGTAGCGAACGTCTGCCGGCAGGGGAGCGTGGCGGAATCCCAGCGTCTCGTACAGATGGATGGCCTCGACGAGCGCGGTATGCGACGTCAGGACGATTTCGGTTGCGCCCGCGGCACGCGCATAGGCCAGCACCGCTTCGCAAAGGCGACGGCCGATGCCGAGGCCGCGGGCGGAGGGGTCGACGGCGAGTTTGGCAAGCTCCCATGTTGTCGCAGAGATCGGGATCGCGGCGCACGTTCCGACGACCGCTTCTCCCTGCATGGCGAAGAAGACCTGTCCGCCGTGGGCGAGGATCAGCCGCTCGGGCTCGCGCAGATATTCGAGATCGACCGGCTCGAGGAGTGCGTGTTGCTCCAGCCAAATCCGGTTCAATCGTTCGAAATCGAAGCGAAACTCGGGACGGTACTCGACGAGCTCGATATCCATTGCGTCAGGATAGAACCATCCTCGCGTCTTCGCGCCTTCGCATGAAACGGCTCTATCCTTGTTGCAATGCAATCGGCGAACGAGCTTCCATCCTCCCGAACCGCAATGCGTCTGGCGGCGGTTGTGGCATTCGCGTTGATCCTGATCGGAGGGTTCGAGCCGTTCTATCTGCGGATCTTCACGATCGATCGCCCACTCGAAGGAGCGCTCTTCGCGGAGTTGCCGTTCCGCAAGATGCCCGGACTGAAGAGCTTCCTCGAAGGTGTCGACGCCCACACGCCGCCGCGCGCGCGTATCGCTATCTGGGTTCCGTTCCGGCAGTGGGAGGGCGGTTATGGCTACGCGTACTACCGCGCCAGTTATCTGCTGCCGGGCAAGCAGGTGGTGCCGCTTCTTGCGCTGCATGACGATCGCGCCGACTTTTCCAACCTGGCGCAGGCGGACTATGTGGCGTCGTTTGGTGAGCAGCTCGTGCCGCCGGGATTCGAAAGTTGCTGGCGGGATGCCCACGGAGTGTTGTTGAAGGCTTCAAACCCTGTAGCTTCGTCCGCGAACGCGAGATGACGATGGTCGCGGCACTCCTCACGATAGCGATCTGTGTTACCGCTGGATGGCCGCTGTCGAAACTCCTCGACCGCGGAGCCAAGCTGCCGCTCCGGATCAGCACGTCCTTTCTTCTCGGTAGCGCCGCGCTCGGAGGCGTTGTGCTGTTCCTCCTCTCCAGCGCGCAGCTCGGTTGGTCGAGCGTTACGCTGACCGCTGGGATGCTGCTCGTCTCCGCGATTGCAGACGCTTTCGCGCGCAAACGCGCTCCGTTTGATCGTGCGCGCATTACGCAACCCTTCGCGCCGCAGTGGAAAGGCTTCGTCGCGACTGGCATCGACCTGATGACCGGTGTTCTCGCTGCCGGTTATGCGCTATTTGCCACCGTTGGGCCGACTCCCGAATACGATTTCATCAGTATCTGGGGAGTCAAAGCGAGAGAGTTCTGGATCGCCGGCGGAATCGACTGGCGCTTTCTCGAGAATCCCTTCAATGAATTCGCGCACGTCGACTATCCGATCCTGCTGCCGCTGATTTTCGACGTGCAGACGGCCATTCGCGGTTCGTGGGATGCGCGGTGGCTCGGAGCGTTGTATGTGGCGTTCGGACTTGCCGCGTTACTCGCGGTTCGGGCGTTCATCGAGGAAGAGACCGATGACTCGGTGCTTGCCGCCGCGGCCACACTGGCGCTCGCGGGCATCTCGTTTTCGCCATGGGTCGGATTGGCCGACGGGCCGCTGGTTGCAAGCGGAACAGTGGGCCTGTTGTATGTGCGCCGCGGCGTGCTTGCCTCGAGCTCCGCCGACATTCTGCGCGGTGCCCTGTTCCTCGGCATCGCCGGATCCTTCAAGAACGAAGGAGTCGCGCTGATCGCTGCGGCCGCCGCGGGCCTCCTGCTGACGGCGCCGCGGTTTCTTGCACGCCTATGGCCGGCGATTGCGATCGTGACTCCGTGGTTTGTGCTTCGACGCCTCCATCATTTGCAGACCGATCTCACGGCGGGCCCGATCCTCGATCGCGTCACGGGCCATCTCGCCAACCTCCAGCCGATGCTCTCCGCGCTGGCCACGTACACGAGAGGAAAGCCGTTCTTCTGGATCGGTATCGGCCTGGCACTGGTACTGGCGTTTCGCGCCGCCATCACACGCGAGCGATTCCTGTTGGTCGCATTGCTGGTGCAGACCTGCTTCTTCCTCGCCGCTTACATTGTCACGCCCCACGACGTAACCTGGCACGTTCGCTGGAGCTGGGAGCGGATCGTCACTCAGATCACGCTACCGCTCGGCTTTGTCGCGATTGCGCTGCTGCTGCCGTTGATCGAAGGACGGCGCGGGCGGTCGGAGGGTTAGAACCGTTTCACGCGGAGCCGCGGAGCCGCGGAGGTGTTCTCCGCATCTCCGCGCCTCCGCGTGAAACTCAGGCCGATCGCGAGATAATCTGTGTGCGAACCATGCTGCCTTGCTGTCGCTACTACGCTCTCGGAATACTGTTCGCGTTAGCCGTTTCGGCGACGGAGGGTGCGGCGCCGCGAGTCATCCTCAATGCCAGCGTGGCCGCTCCGGCGCGATACCTCGTCGTGCTCAATGACAAGGAAACAGTCGCTCCCGTCGCTGATGAGCTGACGATGCGGCATGGCGGACGCGTGAGCCGTGTCTTCCGGAGATCGCTTCATGGTTTTGTCGTTGAAGCGTCGGAGTCCGCGGCACTGGAAATCGTCAATGACCCGCGAGTTAGCTACGTCGAACAGGACTCGACGACTTCGGGCGGATTGTCGTCGATGCAGCCGGTATCGCTAGCTACTCAAAACGCGCCTCCATGGGGACTGGACCGGATCGATCAACGCGATCTGCCGCTCGATCAACGCTACACGTACAACGCCACCGGCGCCGGGGTAACTGCCTACATTACGGACAGCGGGATCAATGCTTCCCACGTCGAATTCGGCGGTCGGGTGCGAACGGGTTACAACTTCAGTACGACACTGCCGCCGGATGACTGTAATGGTCATGGGACACACGTCGCCGGAATTGTCGGCAGCTCGCTGCACGGAGTTGCAAAGTCCGTGAACCTCGTTTCGGTACGAGTCCTCGACTGCGCCAACCGCGGATTCGTGACCGACATGGTTGCAGGAATCGACTGGGCCATCGCCGATCACCAGAGTGGCCAGCCCGCGGTGATGAACGTATCGATCTATACCGATTCGCCGTCAGTCAGCTTCGATGCTGCGATCGCCGCGGCAGTCAGCGACGGCATCACCGTTTGCGTTCTTGCGGGGAATGGCACGGCAAACAACGGCGTGGCCACGGACGCCTGCTCGATCTCGCCGGCCAGGGTTCCCAGTGCAATCACCGTCAGCGCCACGGGCATGAACGACGCGAGATTTTCGGGAGCGAATTTTGGGAGTTGCGTGGATCTCTTTGCACCCGGAGTGCAAATCGAGTCGACCTGGTACAGCGGTAACACGGACGTAGCTCTCGATACCGGCACGTCGATGGCGACGGCATTCGCTACTGGTGCCGCAGCGCTTTATGTGCAGGATCATCCAACTGCATCGCCGGCAACGGTGGCGTCTGCGCTGATTGCGAGTGCGTCGCTGAACAAGGTCGGAGGCGCCGGAGTTGGAACGCCGAATCGCCTTCTCTTCACGGCAGAAATCGAAGCGCCGCTGCGACATCGCGCCGCGAAACCGCGCTGAGGTCGCAGCGGATCAAGGGAACCACCGGCAGTGACTTTTCGGGAGGGAGCTCTTGGTGCGAAAGGGGGGAATCGAACCCCCATGGTCTAATGACCACAGGCTTCTGAGACCTGCGCGTCTACCAATTCCGCCACTTTCGCATTCTGAGCGGGACCGAGATTCTCGGTTGCACGCGTCGGAATGTCAATCGGCGGTTTTGTATTCCGCGGGCGACTTCAACCGCGCGGCGGCGGCATCACGCGGCAACCTCGACACCCCGCGCCTAAGCAACGGCAACCACAGAGACACAGAGAACACAGAGAACACAAAGGAGATCTCTGTGACCTCTGTGCCTCTGTGGTTGCCGGTTTTTCAAATTGCCCCACTACCGACCGCGATCCCGTCTTCCCACCACTGGCCAAACCGGTTATTCTGATGATGCCGGATATCTGTCGAGAACCTTCCATGCACCCGATCGAAGCCGCTCCTCCGCTGGCGGAGCGCGCAAAACCTACCGTCGTTCCCCCACCGGAAGACGTCGCCACCGAGATCTGGAACCTCCCGAACTCGCTGACGCTCCTTCGCATTTTTCTGGTTCCCTTCCTGGTCGTCGTCCTCCTGACCAAGTACTCGAACTACCTCGGCCTGGCCATCTTCGGCGTCGCCGCCATCACCGACTATTTCGACGGCTACTTCGCGCGGAAGTACAACAAGATGACGCGTCTCGGCGCGCTCCTCGATCCGATCGCCGACAAGCTCCTGATGTCGGCGGCGTTCATTTCTCTGATCGAGCTCGGCCTGGCCCGCGCCTGGATGATCGTCATCATCATCGGCCGCGAGTTTGCGGTGTCAGGCCTTCGTTCGATCGCCGCACAGCACGGCGTGACTATCGCCGCGTCGCCGCTCGGCAAGACCAAGATGGTCGCGCAGGTCGTCGCCATCGCGCTGCTGATCATCGGCTACGAGCTGGGCGAGTTCCGCTTCATCGGCGAGCTGGCGCTGTGGGTGGTCATGCTCTTCGCGCTCGTCTCCGGCGTCGATTACTTCATCAAGTTCTCGCGCGGCGTGTTGAGAGGTTGACGGTTTCACGCGGAGGTGTAAGGAGTGCAGGCGTCTCGCCTGCGGCGGTGAGGCGTCCTCGCCTCGCCGTGCGGGGAGGGTCGTCACGATTCTCAGCAACGTTCGAGAGCGGCTGCAACGCTTTCGGTACGGAGTGGGTCAATACGATGTCGGAGATACGCACTGCGGCGTCGACGACAAGGTCACGGAATTACCACCGGGCGAGGACGCCCGCTGGTCCGCAGGCGAGACGCCTGCACTCCTTGACTACTCCTCGAGGGCTTCCAGGTTGCCGAGGATCGACTCGATGCGATCGCGGATCTCGGAGCGCTCACGCTTGAATCGCTCGTTGTCTTCTTCGAGCGTCGAGGCGCGTTCGGCGCTGTCGCCCTGCTCCTGGATGCGCGCGTTTGCTTCGTCGAGCTCGCGGCGGAGTGTGTCGCGTTCCTTCCGCAGCGCTTGAATCGTGGTGATCGCTTTCTCTACGCGGTCGTTCAGGCGGCCGAGGATCTCAGCCTCTTCGGTTCCGGCAATGCTCAGTTGGTCGTCGCTCTTCTTTTTCACGTTGGTCTCTCTCAAAGTAGTTTAACCGGCAGGGTTGCGGCGAGGCGCGTTGCGAGCTGTTGCTGGAAGCCGGCGATCTCTTCCTGCGTCAGCGAGCGGTCGAACGCCTGGTACCACATGCCCAGCGTGGTCTTGATCACGTCGTCGCCTTCGGGGGCGAAGCGGTCGCGAAGACCGACCTCGTGAAGGTGTGGAACATTGAATGAGTTGATCGTATCGATGATGCGCTGATACTCCAGGTCGCGTCCGTGCGTGAGCGCGAGGATCATCGGCACGCCGGGGAAGCGCGCCACCGGCGCCATCTTCCATTCGGTATTCGACGACGCGATCAGCGCCTCGACGTCGATCTCCGCCGCTGCCACATCGCCCTTGATCCCGAATTTCTGCAGAAGCTCGGCGGACAGGAACCCGAGGCTGGCGATTTGGCGGTCGCTGTGCCAGGCGATGGCGCGCTTGCCGCCGCGCAGCCACGGCTGATCGGACGCCGCGAACGTCACATCGACATGAAGCTTCTTCGCGATCTGCTCGACGATCCCCTTGATGTCGAAGAAATCGACCGCCCGCTTCGCATCGCCCCAGAACGTTCCGATCGATCCGTACATCACGACGGCGACGCGGTGGTGTTCCTTGACACGGTGGTCGACCGCGCGATGGTACGTTCTCCCGACCTCGAACAGCGCGCCGTCGCGCGTTCCGTACGAGCGGTTGAAGACGACAGTCTCGAGGAGGCCGGGGATGAGCGAGAGGCGCATCGCTTCGATGTTTTCCGACAGCGCGTTCGTGATTGCAATCGGCGTTTCGTCGGTGATCAGCGCGTTCCATTCGGGGCGGATGAACGAGTAGTTGACCGCTTCCGAAAGCCCGCAGCCCACCAGCACATCGCGAATCGCATCCTCGGCCACATCCGCTGCTTCACGGCGGACATCGCCGGTGGTGACGCGCGGCAGTGAAGCGGGAACATTGTTCAGGCCGAAGAAGCGGAGAACTTCTTCGATGAGGTCTGCTTCTTCGAAGATGTCGCCGCGATAGGTGGGGACGGTGACGAGCAGACCGTCGTGGGCCTGTTCGGCAGAGAATCCGAGTCGTCGGAAAAGATCGAGCGCGTAGCCTGCGCCGACGGAGTTTGCCGACGCTTCGCGAAGGCGTTCGGTGCGAAGACGGATCGTCTTCGGCTGCACTTCGCGCGCAACGGTGTCGATCGGCGCTTCTGCGATGCCACCGCCGCTCTCGACGATCAAACGCGCCGCTTCTTCGATCACGGCGAGTGTGTCGTTGGGATCGACGCGGCGCTCGAAGCGGTACGACGCATCGGTCTTGAGCCCGAGGCGGCGCGCGGTGCGGCGAATTGCGGAGGGCTCGAACCATGCGCATTCGAGCAGCACGTTGCGCGTCGACTGCGTAATCTCGGATTCGAAGCCACCGATGATGCCGCCGAGGCCGACGGCGCGTTGCGCGTCGGCGATGACGACGGTGTCGGGATCGATCTTGCGCATCTCGCCGTCAAGACTCTTCATCGCTTCGCCGGCCTTGCCTTGGCGCACGATGATGGTGTTGCCGTTCAGTCGATCGAGATCAAAGGCGTGAAGTGGATGGCCGAGGGCGACCATCACGTAGTTGGTGGCGTCGACGATGTTGTTGATGGGGCGAAGGCCGACTTCTTCGAGGCGGCGCTGGATTTCGGGAGACGACGGCTTGACGGTGATGTTGCGGATGACTTTGGCGGTGTAGCGGGCGCACATATCTGGCGCTTCGATGCGAATGATGACAGGGTCGGCGTCTTGCCCGGTTTGACGTAGGTCGGACTCTTGACGTAGGTCGGACTCTCTAGTCCGACTGCCACGTTCCGAGTCGGACTGGAGAGTCCGACCTACGTTCGCTTCTCTTCCGATCGCCGCCGCTAGCTCTCTTGCCATGCCGAGGTGGGACATGGCGTCGACGCGGTTGGTGGTGATCTCGAGATCGAAGACGGTGTCGTCGCCGTGTTTCTCGACGGCTTCGATGGCGTGGCCGATTTCGGTCAGGCGCGTACCTATTTCGTCATCGCTGAGATCGGAGAGATCGACGTAATCGTTGAGCCATTGGCGGGAGAACTTCATCGGGGGCGGGATTGTAGCCGACGGGAACGGTCGATTGCGCTGATTGGAATCGGCGAAGCGTTATTTCTTGCCGTTGATCGCATCTTCGTCCTCAGCTTCCGAGGCGGCGCGCATAGTCTCGACGACACGTTTCTTCTCCGGTTCGAGAAGCGATTGGATCTCGAGCGCGGCGGAGCTGAGCGAGCCTGATGTTCCATGTTTGCCGCGGCTGCGCGCGACCATCGCGATGGCACCAGCGCACAGCAGCGCGATGAGAACGACGATGCCAATCAGCGCTAGGCTGCCGAGAAGAAGGCTCATTTGCCGAATCGAACGCGTTTGAGAACGCCCTCGGCTGCATCATGCGGGTTGTTGTGCTTGCGGAGGACGTCATCGAGGAGCTGCTCGTAGTCGGCGCGCGGAATCGTGTTGCCGATCAGCCGGTCCATGAACTTTTCTTTGAGCATGGTCTCGATCCGGATGCGAACGCGCTCCCGGTTGCGGCGATCGAGCTCGCCGGAGGCTTTCAGATGCTCGAAATGCGTGCCGATCGCGGCGTCGAGATCTTCGATTCCCTGGTTCGTTGATGCCACGGTCTTCACGATGGGCGGAATCCAGTCGCCGTGCTCGTCGACCAGCGACATCATCATCGTGATCTCGGTGACGGTGCGGTCCGCGCCTGGGCGGTCGGCCTTGTTGACGACGAAGACATCGCCGATCTCCATGATGCCGGCTTTGATGGCCTGGATGTCGTCGCCCATGCCGGGCACGAGGACAACGACGTTGGTTTGCACGGTGCGGATGATCTCGACTTCGTCCTGCCCGACGCCGACCGTTTCGACGAGCACGATGTCGAAGCCGGCGGCATCGAGGAGGTCAACGACGTCGTTCGTCGCTCGCGCGACGCCGCCGAGAAACCCGCGCGTGGCCATCGATCGGATGAAAACGCCGCGATCAGTGTAGAGGTCGGCCATGCGGATGCGGTCGCCGAGGATTGCGCCGCCGGTGAACGGGGAAGTGGGATCGACAGCGATGATGCCGACCTTCTTGTCGTGCTTGCGGTAGTGCTTGGTCAGCGCGGCGACGAGCGTCGACTTGCCCGCGCCGGGCGAGCCGGTGATGCCGATGATGCGCGCACGGCCGGTGGCAGGGTAGATGTCCGCAAGCAGTCGCTCCGCGCGGCCGTCGTCACGCTCGACGAGCGTCACAGCCTGCGCCAGCGCGCGGTATTTGCCGGAGGTGAGCGCGTGCGCGAGGGAGTCGCTTGTCGGGTGTTGGGAGTCTGAGTGATCGGCCATCGGAGACCTTTACGCCGAGGCCGGGCGCCTGAAGATTGAAACGCAAAGCGGGAGCGTCGAAGGCTCCGACACCCAACACCCGACAACCGACTCCCGTCGACTCACGAACTCTCCGCAAGCAGGCCGCGCGCGATGACCATCCGCTGGATCTCGCTCGTGCCTTCGCCGATGGTGCAGAGCTTCACGTCGCGGTAGAATTTTTCGGCAGGGAACTCTTTGATGAAGCCGTAGCCGCCGAAGATCTGGACGCCTTTTTCGGTGGCGCGGACCGCGACCTCCGATGCGTACAGCTTGGCCATCGCGGAGGCCTGCGTTACTTTCTCGCCGGCATCCTTGATCGTCGCGGCGCGGTAGCAGAGCAGTCGCGCGGCATCGATCTCGGTGGCCATGTCGGCGAGCATGAACTGAATGGCCTGGAACTCGGCGATCGACTTGCCGAAGGCGTGGCGTTGCTTGGCGTAATCGCGCGCTGCTTCATACGCGCCGCGGGCGATACCGACAGCGAGGGCGCCGATGGAGATGCGGCCGCCGTCGAGCACCTTCATGGCGCCGATGAATCCGTGACCGATCTCGCCGAGGACGCTGGAGGAAGGGACGCGGCAATCCTCCATCACCAGTTCGGCGGTATCGGAAACGCGCATGCCGAGCTTGTTCTCCTTCTTGCCCGCGCGGATGCCCTTGCGATCCATCTCGACGGCGAAGGCGGTCACGCCGCGCTTCGAGTCGTTGCGATCGGTGACGGCGAGCACGACGGAAATGTCGGCGTAGGTGGCGTTGGTGATGAAGTTCTTCGTGCCGTTCAGCACCCAGTCGTCACCGTCTTTGACTGCCGTGGTATGCATGCCCGAGGCGTCGCTGCCGGAGCTCGGCTCGGTCAGTCCCCAGGCGCCGATCCACTCGCCGGAAGTCAGTTTGGGAAGCCACTTCTTTTTCTGCTCGTCGTTGCCGGCGAGGTAGATGTGACCGGTGCAGAGCGAGTTGTGCGCGGCCACGCTGAGCGCGAAGCCGCTGTCGACGACGGCAAGCTCTTCGACGACATGGATGTAATCGATGTACGAAAGACCAGCGCCGCCGTACTCCTCGGGGATGGTGACGCCGAGCATGCCGAGACCGCCGGCGCGTTTGAAGGTGTCAACGGGGAAATGCTGCGCCTCATCCCACTCCCGAAGGTGAGGCTTGATCTCGGCGAGCGCAAAATCGCGCACCATCTCTTGAATCTGCGTCTGCTCATCGGTGAGGCGGAAATCCATTCGGGCTCCTGGGGAGATCTGATTGCCGCGAGGGCGCGCAGGCTTTCACGCGCCGCACATGCGGAAGCGGGGATGATAGCGCGGTGCGAGGAATGGTGCTACCAACGTGATCGGTGGTTGCAGCAGGTCGATTGGCGTTGATTTTTCAACTGACTCGGTCGCCGTCATTCCTTATAATGATGTCGATGCCGAATAGCAGCCAGAATTTCAGCGACGACGAGCTACGCCGCGTGCAAGCGGAGACCGGTGTAGACGTCTACGCACTCCTGGATCTGCTGCAGCGGACGCCCGCCGAGCGCCTACGGATCGCAATGGCAAATGCGAGCAATCTGGACCGGCTGCGAACTGGTACCGCAGATGATACGGAAGGGATGACCTCGACGCCGGGAGCATTCGACCCGCTCGCGATTCTGGAGGTGCTGTCTCGACGAAAGGTCCAATTTGTCGTGATCGGCGGTGTTGCTGCTTACCTGCTCGGGTCGCACTCGCCTTCATCCAATCTGGATATTTGCTTCGCATCCGACCCTGTGAATGTGCGGCAACTCGCGCTGGCTTTGGGCGAGCTGCACGCGCGGGCGACCGGTTTTCCGAGCGTTGAAGCAGAGGTTGTGAGCGAGGACGCATTGCGCCGGGGCGACTTTCTTAATCTACGCACTGATCATGGCGTCTTGCACTGTCTCAGCAATCCGGAGGGAACTGAAGACTTTGCCCGTTTGCGGGATCAGGCCGAATGCATGGAAATCGACGGCGTGGAGATCTTTGTCGCGAGCCTGGCCGACTTGATTCGGATGAAAGAAGCGACCAAACGCGTGAGAGATCGCTATTTGCTTGAGACCCTGAGAGCGATACAAAGGCTGAGAAGGCGAGCCTAAATCAGCATCCTGTAAACATCGTTCTTCCGCATTCCGAACTTCTCCGCTACTGCCTTGACCGCATCGTTGCGGCGCATCCCGCCCGCGCGAAGGCGCTCGAACTCGGCCGCGACCTCTTTGGGTGACGCGCTGGCGGCGGCTTGCAGCGCGGCGGCGAAGACGATCGTGATCTCACCGTAAATCGACTGGCGCGTGCGGAGCTCGGCGAGCACTTCGCTGATCGTGCCGCTGAGGATTTCCTCATGCAGCTTGGTCATCTCGCGGGCGACGGTGACTTCGACGTCGCCGAGAACGGAGAGCGCGTCATCGAGCGAACCGACGATGCGTTCCGGCGATTCGTAGATGACCGCGGTGTGGCCGAGCTTCGCGACGTCGCGATAGAAATCGGTTCGCTCGCCGGTGCGGTGGGGAGCGAAGCCGAGGAATGTGAAGGGGAGAGGGGCGATGCCGCTGGCGACGAGGGCGAGCACGCCCGCGAATGGACCGGGAATCGGCTCGATCGTCAGTCCGCGCTCGCGCGCCAGGCGGACGAGGCGGAAGCCGGGATCGCTGACGACCGGCATGCCGGCGTCGGAGACGAGCGCGATCGTTTCTCCGGCGGCGATGCGATCGGCGAACGCTCCCGACTTGGCCTCTTCAGTGTGATCGTCGTACCTCTCCGACGGCTGATTGATGCCGAAGTGCGTCAACAACTTGCGCGTGTGCCGCGTGTCTTCGCAGAGGATGAGGTCCGCTGATTTGAGCGCCTCGATCGCGCGCGGCGTGAAATCGCCGAGGTTGCCGAGCGGCGTGCCGACGATGAGAAGTTTGCCCGGCATGAAGAACGAGTGTATCGCGCGCCGTAGCGCCGAGGCTGGACGCCGCAACAAGCGTAGCGCCGGCGGCTCGCCGGCTGTACCGCCGCCGGCCCGGCGGCGACGTTGAACAAGCCCTACGCCCGCAGCTCGTAACTTCTCGCGAGCAGAATCGCCGCCGAGGTAGCCACATTCAGCGACTCGATCCGTGCCGACATCCGAATAGCGATTGTTCGCGCGTTCTCAGCCAGGAGAGGGGAGAGGCCCGAGCCTTCGCTCCCAAACGCAATCACCGCACGCCGCGCCGGCGGATCGCCAGCCTCACCGCGCGCATCAGCCGCAACGATCGGCCATACACGCGTCAGCAGTTCCTCAACCGAGGTGCTGACAACCGGCACACTGAGGATCGCGCCGGCCGACGAGCGGATCGCCTTGGAACTGTATGGATCGGCGCAGCCGGGTAGCAACACGATCCCGTTCGCGTCGAACGCGGCAGCCAATCGCACGATCGTTCCGACATTGCCTGGATCTTGAACACCGTCCAGCGCGATGACGACCGAGGCGTCGCGGGCGAAGAGTTGATCGAGACTCGATTGCGGGCGATGAAAGAGGCCGATGACGTTCTGCGGCGATTTCGTTTCCGCCAGCGCATCAAAAAGCCCGGCAGTGAAATCGACGCCGCGCCCGAACGTCTTGATCGGGACCCAACCCGCCGCGACCGCGTCGGCCACCGCTTTCGGTCCTTCGATCACGATCTCATCGTCGTGATCATGAATGGCTTCGCGTATCCGCTTGAACCATGCGTTCTGCCTGCTGCTGATGGTCATCAACTAGAATGCGCGCTCCTGGCTCCGCGATGATACTGAAACTCATCAAGACGTCGACCGCTGCCTCCGCCGCAGCGTGGTCGGCGCTCTGGACGTTCCCGGCCATCCTACTTTCGTCGTTCATCATTGCCTGGGCCGCCGAGGCGGCGCAGTTTCTGATGGCGCAGGGACTGGCGCTGGCGATCCTGGCGTGGTTGCAGACGTTGCCGGAGTTCGCCGTCGAAGCGGTCATCGCCTGGCAGGCCGGGAAAGACCCGTCGAAGACGCACCTCGTGATCGCGAACTTCACCGGCAGTCTGCGTCTGCTGGTCGGACTGGGCTGGCCGATGATCTACTTCGTCGCCGCGGCGTTCGGTTGGAAGCGCGAGCATCGCTTCATTACGGTGGAGCTGGACGCCGAGCACTCCGTCGAGGTCTTCGGCCTTTTCCTGCCGATCGCCTACTTCACGTTCATCTGGTGGAAGGGATCGCTGACGATCTGGGACGCCCTTCCGCTCATCGCGTCGTACGTTCTCTATCTCTGGATTCTGTGGAAGATCCCGCCGCGCGATGACGAGGGCGAGGCGCTCGAGGACCTCGGATTCGTCCCGCGGCGCGTGCTCATGATGCCGCCGCGGATGCGCAACGCCGCGATCCTGACGCTCTTCTTCGCAGGTGGCGGGATTCTCTTCTTCGCCGCACACCCGTTCCTCGACTCGATGCTGGCCATTGCCACGTCACTCGGCGTCTCGACGTTCGTTTTCGTGCAGTGGGTTGCGCCGTTCCTCTCCGAGTTTCCCGAGAAACTGAGCGCGTTTTACTGGGCGCGCAAGGTTCGGACGGCCAACATCGCGCTGATGAACATGGTCTCTTCCAACATCAATCAGTGGAGCATTCTCTCGGCGATGATTCCGATTATCTTCGTGTTCAGCGCCGGCGAGTTGCGGCCGCTGACGTTCGATGTGCACCAGCGCGCCGAGATCCTCCTCACGATTCTGCAGAGCTTTATCGGGTTTCTTCTTCTGTTGAACCTTCAGTTGAAGATGCACGAAGCGCTCATTCTCTTCGTCCTGTGGTTGGCGCAATTCGCGATGCCGCCATGGCGCGGACCGATGATTTATGTGTATCTTGCATGGTGCGCGGTTGAGCTGGTGCGTCTGGCCGTCAGCGGCCAGGCTCCGCCGGCGTGGCGAGGGTTGCGTACGACCCTCGCGGCGCGATTCTCGTGATGGAAATGAACGTGATCACAAGACCTGATATCCGCTTCACGCGCCGGGTGCGCGAGATGCAGATCTCGCCGACGCTCGCGGTGATGAACCGCGCCATCGAGTTGACCGCGCAGGGAGTCGACGTCGTCGACCTCGGGCCCGGCGAGCCCGACTTCCCGACGCCGGAGTCGGTCTGCGCCGCCGGCAAGCGTGCCATCGATCAGGGACTGACGAAGTACACGAGCGGCAACGGAACGAAAGCGCTTCGCGATGCGCTGGCCGGCCGGTACAACCGGCGTTACGGCACGTCGCTGGCGGCAGAGAACGTGATCGCCGGCACGGGCGGGAAGCAGGAGCTGTTCAACATCACGCTGGCCTTGGTCGACGAAGGTGATGAGGTCATCATTCCTTCGCCGTACTGGGTGAGCTTCCCGGACCAGGTTCTGTTCGCAGGCGGGAAACCGGTTTTCGCGAAGACCGATGCGCGCAACGGCTTTCGTCCGACGCTGGAAGACATCGAAGCGGTGGCCAGCGACCGAACACGTGGGGTGATCATCAACTCGCCCAACAATCCGACGGGCGCGGTCATCACCGAGCAGGAGTTGCGCCGCATCGTCGAGTGGTGTGCCTCGCGCGACGCGTTCCTGATGTTCGACGAGACGTACGAGTTCTTCGTCTACGAGGGATCGAAGCACGTCTCGGCGGTGCGCTGGTTCGAGGAGTATCCGTCGACGATCATCGGCGTGAACTCGATGTCGAAAACCTTCGCCATGACCGGCTGGCGACTGGGTTACGCCGTTGCGCATCGCGACGTGATCGCTGCGGCGGGGAAGATCCAGAGTCACTCGACGTCGAATCCGAGCTCGATCTCGCAGGCTGCGGCGCTCGAGGCGTTGGGCGGCGGCGAGGACGAAGTGCAACGCATGTGGCAGGCCTATCACGAGCGGCGCGCATGGCTGATTCCGGCCATCAATGCCATCGACGGACTCCGTTGCGACAACACGGATGGCGCCTTCTACATCTTCCCTGACGTGAGCAGTTTCTATGGCGGCCGCATTCGCGATTCGCAAGGCTTTGCCGACTATCTGCTCGACGAAGCGCGCGTCGCCGTGATTCCGGGCTCCGCGTTCGGCAGCGACGACCACGTCCGCATCAGTTACGCAACGTCGATGGAGCGGCTGAAGGAAGGCGTGGGACGGATCGCGTCAGCGTTGAGCAAGCTGCGGTGATACGCGAATCCAGGCTCTGCCGCCGCTGGAATCAAGCCTCACACCCTCCCGTTACGATTCGCTGTCCAAATGATCGCGCAATAAGGCAACAAAGGAGATTCTGTGAAGAAAGCAACGATTCTGATGGTTCTGGCGGTCGCTGCTCCGGCAGTGTTCGCGCAGAACAAAGCGGCCGCACCGACGACGCCGGCTCCGGCGACTCCTGCGGCTTCGGCTCAGGCCGGAGATCCTGTGGTGGTCTCGGCGAGCGGTGTCACGATTCACAAGTCGGAGTTCGAGGCGGCGCTCAAGACGCTTCCCGCCGAATACCAGAGCTACGCGCAGGGACCCGGCAAGAAGCAATTTGCTGACGATTACCTGCGCATGCGTCTGCTCGCCAACGAGGGGATGAAGAACGGGTTGCAGAACGATCCCGAAGTCGAAAATCAACTCACTCTGATGCGACAGAATCTCGTGGCCAGCGCGGAGTTGAAGAAGATCGACAGCGGCATTGCAGTCAGCGACGCCGACGTTCAGAAGGCGTTCGCCGACAACGCGAAGCAGTACGAGCAGGTCAAGGCGCGGCACATCCTCATCGCGCCGAAGGGAAGCCCGGCCGCACAAACGGGCAAGAAAGAGCTCACCGACGACGAAGCGAAAGCGAAGGCCGAGGATCTCCGCAAGCAGATCGTCGCCGGTGCGAGCTTCGAGGAGCTTGCGAAGAAGGAATCGGACGACGCTGGCTCCGGTGCCCGCGGCGGCGACCTGGGAGCATTCGGCCACGGCCAGATGGTTCCGGAGTTCGAAGCGGCTGCCTTTGCCGCGAAGGTCGGCGAGGTCACCCCAGTCGTGAAGACGCAGTTCGGCTATCACATCATCAGAGTGGATGCACACGACACGAAGTCGCTGGCCGAGGTGCGTCCGGACATCGAGAAGAACCTCAAGCAGGTCAAGCTCCACGCCGCGCTCGATGCGATGAAAGACAGCGCCCATCCGGTGTACGACGAGAAGTATTTCGCGCCGCCTCCGGCCCCTGAAGCACCTGCCGCCGCGCCCGTCCCGCCTCCCGCTCCGAAGAGCGACGCGAAGAAGGACGCAGTGACTCCGAAGAAGAAGCCGTAAGGCAGATTCATCCGAATCAACCCGAAACGCCGCTGGGTCTCCAGCGGCGTTTTCGTTTCAGCGCTCGACTTCGAAATCAGCGCCGATGGTGGGAAGCGCTTCGTTGAAGATGATGGCTGTCTCGGCGATCGGAAAGAGCACGACATGGTTGCGGCCCTGAAAGTCCATGACGATCTCGTAGAAGCCGGTGTCATTGATGGCGATGAGAGTGCCTGGCTTGCCCTTCAGTTCGAGGCTGCGGCTGAAGATCGAGACCTTCGAAGGAATTTCCATTGCGCGTAAGGGTAGGTTGGGCGGGAGTTGGAGTCAACGAAGGAGTGCGGGCGTCTCGCCCGCGGCGCCGAGGCGTCCTCGCCTCGGCGTGATGGAGGGGGGACGAGTTTGGCCGGCGATTTTCTTCGGGCTCCGAGCAAGACTCTTCTAACCAGGAGCAAAATCTTTTCCTCGTGGATCAAAACTTTTTGATCGCGGATCAAAACTTTTTCCTCATCGAGAAGCTTTTTCCTCCCGGAGAGAAACCTTTTTCTCTTGGATCAAACCTTTTTCCTCCAGGATCAAGACTTTTTGCTCCTGGAGGTAAGACTTTTTCCTTTCAGACCAAGACTTTTCAGAGCGGGACCCAAAACTTTCTCTCCGAGGGTGAGAATCTTTTCGTCGGGCAGGATCGTAGAACCACCGTCGGGCGGGACGCCCGCCGGCCGCAGGCGAGACGCCTGCACTCCTAGGTGTGCCGTTTGCCGAAGATGAAGGCTACTCCGACGCCCAGGAAGTAGAGGGCGATCATCGGCAGGGCGAGCATCGTCTGGTTCACCATGTCGGGCGACGGAGTCAGAATGGCGGCGATGATGAACGACAGCACGATCGCCCACTTGGCCTTCTGCAGCAGGAACGCCGGGGTCACGATGCCGAGGCGGGCCAGGAAGAAGATCAGGATCGGCGTCTCGAAGATCGCTCCTGAAGCGAGCATGATCGAGCTGGCGAAGCCGAAGTACTCGTCGATCTTGATCATCTGCTTGAACTGACGGCCGGTCTCGACGAAGAAAGCGCAGGCACCGGGAAGGATGACGCGGTAGCCGAAGTAGCCGCCGATGAGGAAAAAGGCGGTGGCGAAGATGATGAACGGCGCAGCCATGCGGCGCTCGCGTTTGTACAGGCCGGGCGAGATGAAGCGCCACACCTGCCACATGATGATCGGCGAGGATACGAAGATGGCCGCAAAGAAGGCCACCTTCATGTAGAGCATGAATGGCTCGGTCAGATGCGTGTACGCGAGCTTCCGGTCTCCCAGCGGAAGAAGCTTCGTCAGCGGCGCCTCAACCCACGCGTAAATCTTGTCGGCGAAGTTCCAGCAGGCCAGAAAGGCGACGCCGATGGCGATGATGGAGACGATCAGCCGCTTGCGCAGTTCCTCGAGGTGATCGAGGAACGACATTTTCGGAAGCTCGACCTCAGGAGAATCGGGAGCGCCGTCGAAGGCCGGCGAGGCCTGTGCCGTATCGGACATCGGCTATTCAGTCCGCTCGCCGGTGGGAGTGTGAAGCTCGGAATGAGGAACCGCTGCAACGGCTTCCGGCGTGACATCGGCGACCTGCGGAGGCGGCGGCGCTGGCTCGGTCCTTGATACAGCCTCGTGCACAGGTATGGTTGTGGACGCCAACTGCTTCAACTCTTCGACCTGGACTTCACGTTCGATGGTGTTTTTGAAGTCATCTGTCGCTTTCTTGAACTCGCCCATCGCCTTGCCGAGGGTGCGGCCAATCTCGGGAAGGCGCTTGGGCCCGAAAACGATCAGCGCTACGATGAAAATGAGGATCAACTCCGGGATGCCGAGCGAACCGAACATGAAGAACTTCTCCTTAGTTTGATACGGCCGCGTGAACATCGCCGGGCTGTCGAATACTCCGCGCCTATAATGAGTTCTGCTCCCTGAAAATCAGGCAAACGACGATATGGCAAAGATACTAAAGACACACAAGTGGACGTTTTCGTTGACGCTGGCCGTCGCGCTGATCGCCGCGACACTCTTTGGTGGATTCTACGGCAATCGCCTCTTCGGTTCGCCTGTTCAGGTCGACCAGAAGCGGTTTCGAGAATACACGGATCTCCTGAACGCGGTGACGATGTGGGCGCCCGATGATGTCGGAGCCGACAAGTTCGTCTACTCGTCGATCGATGGGATGCTCCGCACGCTCGATCCGCACACCTCCTTCCTGGAGCCGAAAGAGTACTCCGACATGCAGGATCGCCAGAAGGGCTCTTTCTACGGCCTCGGCATCCTGGTGACGAAGCGGAACGATCAGGTCACCGTGATCACGCCGCTCGAAGGGACTCCGGCTGCCCGCCTCGGAATCCGCGCCGGCGATGTGATCTCCGAGGTCGAGGGCGTGTCGACGGACGATCTTCCGCTCGACGACGTCGTCAAGCGGCTCAAGGGTCCGAAGGGAACGACCGTCCACATCAAAATCGTCCGCGTCGGGATGAAGGAGCCGATTCCGCTCTCGATCGTCCGCGCGGCCATTCCTACGAACTCCATCTCCAACGTCCTGATGCTCAAGCCGGGCATCGGCTATATCCGCATCAAAGACTTCACCGCCACGACCGTCCGCGAGCTCGACGAAGCGATCGACAAGCTCAGAGGCGAAGGGATGCAGAAGCTCGTTCTCGACCTGCGCCAGAATCCGGGCGGGCTGCTCGACGCGGCCGTTGGCGTCTCCGATCACTTCCTCGACAAGGGGCAGATGATCGTCTTCACGAAGGGACGTACGCCGGACTCCGAGCAGAACTATCTCGCGCCGGGCAAACATCAGAAGCTCGACATGCCGATGGTGGTCGTCGTCAACCGCGGCAGCGCCTCCGCCTCGGAGATCGTCGCCGGCGCGCTGCAGGACCACGACCGCGCCATCATCATCGGTGAGACGAGTTGGGGCAAAGGTCTCGTGCAGAGCGTTTACACGCTTCAGTACGGCGCGGGCCTGGCGCTCACGACGTCGAAGTACTACACGCCCTCGGGACGCAACATCCAGCGCGACTACACCTCGTTCTACGATTACTACGTTGCCGACGACAGCGAAGACGGCAGCGGCAGCGAAGTGCCTCTGAAGGATCGCAAGAAGTTCACGACCGCCACCGGACGCATCGTCTATGGCGGCGGCGGAATCACACCGGACATCTTCGTCAAGCCGGCGCCGCTCTCGCGCACGACGCAGCTCCTCGAAGTGCGCAGCGCGATCTTCAACTACGGCGTCGACTATTACGCCAAGCATCCCGACGTGACGCAGGAGGTCACGATCACGCCGCAGGTGATGGAAGACTTCGTCCGTTTCGCCGCGGACAAGGACATCGCGCCGCTGGCGGACATTCGCGAAGCGCTGACGAAGCCGAACGACCGCTCCTTCATCGAGCGCGCTCTGAAGGCGGAGATCATCGCTGCGAAGTACGGTTTCGACGCGTCGTATCCGTACCGTCTGCAGGGTGACAACCAGATCGCGAAAGCCATCGAGGTGCTGCCGGAGTCGCAGAAGCTGGCGGAGAAGGCAGCGGCGCTTCATGCTGCGCCGGGAGCGAATTCAACGGATGCCGGCACGCGTGCGGCGCAGGCGCTGCCTCACGGACCATAAATCGATCGATAGAAAACGCCGCGCCGAGGTTGCGAAGTGCGCGGTCGCGAGGAAGTGCGGCAAGTGCGCCGCGCGGCCTCGCAACCGCGCCACTCGCAACCTTTTTTCATCTTTGACCGCTACTTGCTACACATGAGTCGCGGTGCTAACGTGTCGCCGCTTTTGACACTGGGGGAGATTCTCGAGTTATGCCTGATCTCGGAAAGAAGTACACGTGTTACAGCTGCCACACGAAGTTTTACGATCTCGGTAAGCCTGTGCCGACGTGCCCGAAGTGCGGCGCGGACCAGCGCGATGCCGATGAAGCACCGTCGGTTCCAGCGTCGCGGAGCCGCGCACGTGCGGCCGCGGTGGTAGTCGTCGAAGAGCCGGCCGATGAAGATTTCGGCGCGGATGGTGAGGTGGCCACACCTCCGACCGGCGACGAGGATGAAGACATCATTCCCGAGGCCGACCGCGGCGACGAGCCAGCAGCCGACGACGAAGAGGACGAAGAGTACTAGTGCGTCGAACGGAGGCCGCAGTTCCGGTCTCCGTCGAGAAGGACGGAACACATGGGTAAAGTTGGTCTGCTGGGGTGCGTGGGAGTGTTGATCCTCGTGGTCGTGATTTTCGGCGCGTGGTTCATCGGTGTGCGCAATCACCTCGTCGAGCTCGACCAGCAGGTGCAGGCGCAGTGGGCGCAGGTCGAGAACGACTATCAGCGCCGCTTCGACCTGATCCCGAATCTCGTGCGAACCGTGCAGGGCGCGGCGAACTTCGAGAAGTCAACGCTGGAGGCCGTGATCAGTGCGCGGTCCCGCGTCGGGCAGGTAGCTGCTCCCGCTGGCGCGCCGGGCGCCCAGTCCAATCTGCCGAACGATCCGAATGCGATGGCGCAGTTCGCAGGTGCGCAGGAGAACCTCAGCGGTGCTCTTTCGCGCCTGCTCGTCGTCGTGGAACGATATCCGGATCTGAAGTCGAACCAGAACTTTCTCGAGCTGCAATCGCAGCTTGAAGGAACCGAGAACCGCATCGCCGTGGAGCGAAAGCGCTACAACGACGTCGCGCAGTTGTTCAACACCGCCGTGCTGGTGTTCCCCGCCAATCTCGTCGCCAACATGAGCGGATTCAAGCCGAAGGCATACTTCAAGGGCGCGGCCGGCTCGCAACAGACGCCGGAAGTGAACTTCAACTTCGGCAACACTTCGACGGCCCCGGCGCCGGCCACAGGCACTCGATGAACGTTCGCCGCAGCGCGATCGCGTTCGTCGCGATCGCGCTGATCGCCTTCGCAGCGCTCGCGCTCGACATCCCGCCGAAGCCCACGCAGTGGGTCAACGATTACGGCGCGAACATTCTCAGCGCCTCCGAGACGCAGCAGCTCAACGAGAAGCTCGAAGGTTTCTACAAGAAAACCGGCGTGCAGTTCCTGGTGATGATCTTCCCTTCGCTCGAAGGTGAAGACGACCTCGGGTACACGAACAAAGTCGCGAACGTCTGGAAGGTCAAAGACGACAAGGCGCTGATGCTTTTCGTCTTCATCAAGGAACACAAGACGCGCATCCAGGTCGGCTACAGCATGGAGCCGGTCATTACGGATGCGTTTTCGTCGGATGTTCTGCATGAGACGGTTCCTCCATTCTTCCGCGCCGGCGATTACGCGGGAGGACTCAACGCCGCGATCGATCAGATCTGGAAGAAGATCGATCCGAACGCGGTGCCGGCCGGTGTCGCGCCCACCGCGCCCCGCAGCAGACGGTCAAACGGGATCGCAGGCGTGCCGATCAAGCTGTTCATCTACCTGATTCTGTTCTTCATCTTCGTCGTGCTTCCGGCCATTTCGCGCCGCGGCCGCCGCAGCGGTTGTCGCGGCTGCTTCTGGCCGATGATGTTCCTCGGCGGGGGCGGCGGCGGAACGACATTCGGCGGCGGTAGTGGTGGAGGCGGCTGGAGCACAGGCGGCTCGTGGGGTGGCGGCGGCAGCTCATTCGGTGGCGGCGGCGCTGGAGGTGGATGGTGAACCAGAAAGAGTTTCTGGCTGCGCTCGATCAGCCGCGCATCGTCGCCGCGGTCGGCGCCGCGGAGCGCGAGACTTCAGGCGAGATTCGCATTCACATTCAGCCGAAAGCAACCGGCGGCGATGCCCGCTACGTCGCGGAGCGCACGTTCGAGCGACTCGGCATGACGAAGACCGCGCTCCGCAACGGCGTGCTGCTCTTCATCGCGTCCGAAGAGCGCGTCTTCGCGATCGTGGGCGACAAGGGAATCAACGAGAAGGTGCCGGCCGGTTTCTGGGATGAGATCGCCGCGAAGCTGACGCTGCGCTTTGGCAACGGCGAGCTCACCGAGGGGATCATCGAAGCGGTCACCGCAGCCGGCCATCAGCTGAAGGCGTATTTCCCGCGCGCCGATGATGACGTGAACGAGCTGTCAGACGAGATCGACGTCAGCGACTGATGCCTTTCTCGGTCCTCGTCGCCCTCGGCTCGAACCTCGGCGACCGCTCGCTGTCGCTTCGACGAGCGATGGATGCGCTTCGTGGTGTGATCCGCGTCGTTCGTGTCAGTCCGTTCGTTGACACCGAACCTGTCGACGCGCCGCCAGGATCGCCGCGATTCCTGAACGCAGTGGTTGCCGGTTACACCGACCTCGATCCGCAGTCACTCCTCGCTGCGTTGCTCGCGATCGAAACGCGCCTCGGGCGGCGGCGCACAATACGCAATGCGCCGCGCGTGATCGACATTGATTTCATCCTGCACAGCGCGCATCTCGTTCACACGCGAGGGCTGACGTTGCCGCATCCGCGATACCTCGGGCGGGAGTTCGTCCGCGGGCCGTTGCGAACGTTGGGGCTGTCGTGGAGAGATCCGTTGACAGGGACGATTCTTTCACGCGAAGACGCGAGGACGCGAAGGTAGCTTCCGTCTCTTCTTCGCGACTTCGCGTGACTACCGCGTCGCGACCGGCCCGCCGCTCAATGTCGTATGGACATGCGCGTGGAGCGTCGGTGTGGCTTGCGTCAGGAGAGGGTAGGGGTTGACCATCTCGTCATTCTGGTCGACGCCGAAGTGGAGGTGCGACGGGGTGTACTTCGCGTTGCCGGTGTTGCCGACGTAGCCGAGGAGATCGCCAGCCTGGACTTCCATCCCTTCGTACAACCCGGCAGCCCAGCGGTCGAGATGCGCGTAGTAGAACGATGCGCCGTTCTCGGTCGTCAGCCAGATGCAATGGCCGCCGAGTTTCTGATCGCCAATGAAACTGATCACCCCGTCGACGACTGCGACGACTTCCGTGCCCTTGGCGGCAAAGATGTCGATGCCCTTGTGAACGCGGTTGCCGCCATCCCGTGGGGCGTGCCAGCTATCCTCGAGCATTGAGGTTCGGACGCCGACGACCGGCAGACGAAGCGGCATGCGCGAAAGCGGCGCAAACATCGCCGTTGCCTTGGCGGCGAACTCGCGGTCTCGCGTTTGCGTCGTTACGGTTGGCGTCGGACCGGCCGGCGTACGAGCGATCTCGCGGCTGTTGTACCGGTTGAGATCGACGCGCATCTGCGCCTTCAACTGGCTCCAGTCATCTTCGTCGGACGGGAGAGTGATTCTGCTGACGGGGCTTGGAGCCGGCGCAGGCTCCGCGGGCACCGACGCGCAGCCGGTGAGAGTAGTGATGAGCATGAGGCTGCTGAGCACGACGAACGTGCCTGCCCACCCACTGCGCGCGCGAACCAGAGTCATTGGAGTAGAGGTCTTGGGAACGACGGGCTGAAGTGTAAATAATTCGAGGAGCCAAGTAAAGCGTCATCCGAAAAGCATCGCGGCGAACTCATCCACGCGACGGACTCCGAGCACTTCGACGTCGGCGCGAATCTCAGCGGCGTTCGACTGCGGAATGATGATGCGGCGGAAGCCGAGGGCGGCAGCTTCGCGAGCGCGGAGGTCAGCCTGCGACACACTGCGGATCTCGCCCAGCAGGCCGACTTCGCCGAAGACGACGACGTCATGCGCGATGGGGAGATTGCGCTGCGAAGAGATGAGCGCGGCGATGACGCCCAGGTCGATGGCAGGCTCGTCGATCTGCAGACCACCGGCAAGATTCGCGTAAACGTCACTGGCCAGGAAATTGCCGCCGTTCTTTTTCTCGAGCACCGCCAGGAGCAGCGAGACGCGGTTGGCGTCCATCCCGATCGCCATTCTGCGCGGGGAGGGAAAGTGCGTTGCGGAGACGAGCGCCTGCACTTCGATCAGGAGCGGTCGCGTTCCTTCGACTGCAGCGACGATCGCAGAGCCAGCGGCCGTGCTTCGTTGCGAGATCAGCGCGGCCGAGGGATTGGCCACTTCCTCGAGACCGCTGTCGTGCATCTCGAAAATCGCCACCTCGTTGGCAGGTCCGAAACGGTTCTTGCACGCGCGCACGACGCGGTAGTTCTGAAACTTCTCGCCTTCGAAGTAGAGAACGGTGTCGACGATGTGCTCGAGCGCTTTCGGTCCGGCGATCGTCCCTTCCTTGGTGATGTGGCCGATGAGGAAGAACGGAATCGAGAGACGCTTCGCCGCGGTCATCAGGCGGCCAGCGGAATCGCGCACCTGCCCCACGGAGCCAGGCGTGGAAGCATTCGTGATCGTGTGTACGGTCTGGATCGAATCGATGATGACGGCGACCGGCTTCAACGACTCCGCCACCGCCACGATCCGCTCGACCGAGGTTTCGGCGAAGAGGCGGATGTTGTCGTTCGTCGCGCCGAGACGGCGGGCGCGGATGGCAATCTGGCGCGGCGACTCCTCGCCGGAGACATAGAGCACGACGCCGTCACGCGCGAGCTTCTCCGCGGCTTGCAGCAGAAGGGTCGACTTGCCGATGCCGGGCTCGCCGCCGACAAGCGTCACCGCACCGGCGACGAGCCCGCCGCCGAGTACGCGGTCGAGCGCGGCGATGTCCGTCGACGTCCTCGGCGCATTGTCGATGTCGAGGGCGCCGATCGCGACCGGCTCGGTGCCGGAGCTCAGGATCAACGGTGCGATCTGCTCCTCGCCGTAGGAGTTCCAGGCGTTGCACTCGGGACAGCGCCCGAGCCACTTCGGCGATTGACCACCGCATTCGCTGCACGAGAAGACTGCCAGTTGTTTTTTTGCCACGTGAAGCGATTGTAGCGAAGCGGTGCGTTCGCGCCGTCAACTTCGTCGATGCGCTCTCGACAGCGTTCCGCCGGTTCTACGAAGCGTAGATCGTCAATTGAGTTTCTTGTCACGCCGCGCGATCTCCGCGGCCAGGCCGAGAGTCTGCATGGCATCGGAGTCCTTCTGCAGAACGCCCGAACCGTAGCCCTCCTTCGACAGGAACTGAAAACGCACTTCCTGGAATGCGATCCCTTGCGGAATCCGGCCTTGACGATAGATCCACGATTCCTTCGTGCCACGGGTCAGCGTCTGATCGAGGTTTGCGTCGGGCTGCTGCCCGGAAAGCGTGGAAAGGCCGGCGGGATTCGTGGAGTTGCTCGATCGTGCGGCGCGGCCCATGTCGTCGTTGCCGTTCGCACGCAACGAACCGATGGCGTCTTCGGATGCGCCGATCTTGGACATGGCGGTGTAGGTCGGCGCGCCAAGAAACGTGAATATCAGCGCTCGGTCGTTGTACCGGCCGGGCTGTTTGCCGGCGGCAAACATCGCGTCCGCGAATGCCACGCGGCGCTCAACCTCGGCACGGAATTCGTTGATTGCAGTATCCGGCGTCGGATCGAGCTGCCTCCAGAAAGCTTCGACAAATGCCGCGCGCTCGGCGTTCGTGGTGAAGGTCGCGTACTCCTTCTTCTGTGCCGGGGTTAAGAGATAACGGACAGGAGACTCGATCCAATGCTCGTCGGCCGCAAGCGTCCAGCCCGCGGGCGGCGCAAACGATGCGTAGGACGTTGCCATCGTCGTCGACCGGCTGCGCGATTCCTTGCGGGCCTGCTCGAAGAGATCGACCGTCGCTTTCGGGAAGGGCGGCGAAGCGATCGACGCGTTCGGCGAGAAGCCGAGGTACATGGCGAAGGCCGCTTTTGCGTCGTCCTTGCGGCCGAGGGCAGCGAGATTCGCACCGCGATAGAACGTGACGACCGGAATCAGCTTGGCGCGGTCGTTTTCGAAGCCCGGCCGTGCGCTGTTCGTGTCGAGCAGCTCGAAGTCGGCGAGCGATTCTTTGTAGCGTCCCGCCGCGAATTCGTCCTTGGCTCGTTTAAAGAGCTCGGGTAGGGGAAGGTCCGCGGCAAACGAAGTTGCAGCGAACAGCAGCAGCGATGCGCAGCAAAGGAAACGTTTCATGTTCAGTGGCTCCTGTGGGTCAGGTCTATAGTCTAAAGTGCCGAAGTGGCCTGATCGCATTCGCGACGATCGTCTTCGGCACTTTAGACTCTAGACCTGACCCTTCGCCACCGTCATTTCGCCGCGAAGATCGCGCTGCACTTCGCGCTTCACCTTCCCGGCTCGATATCCTCGGCTGAACAGGTAGTACAACTTCGCCAGCGCGGCCTCCGCGGTCATATCGAATCCGCTGATCACGCCGGCACGGGCGAGCGCTGTTCCGGCGGCATATTCGGTGAGGTCGACCGTTCCCTCGAGACACTGCGTGCAGTCGACGATCACCACGCCACGCGCCGTGGCGTCTGCAAGCGCGGCGAGGAACGCTTCGTTCTGGTCGGGACCGTTGCCGACGCCGAAGGTCTCCAGCACGAGTCCCTGCAGCGGCGGGCGAAGTACGTTCCGTACGAGCTCCGGAGAGATCCCGGGGAAGAGGCGCAGCGCGCTGACGACCGGCGCGGCGATCTCTTCGACGCGCAAGGTCTGCCGCGGCCGCGGCTTGCGGACGAGATCCCAGTTGATCTCGATGTCGATGCCTACGGTACCAAGTGGCGCGATGTTCGGCGAGGCAAAAGCAGCAAATCCATCGGCGCTGACTTTCACGGCCCTGCAACCGCGCAGCAGGCGCCCCCCGAAGTAGAGGCAAACCTCGGGGACGTCATAGTTCGCGGCGATGAGCAGCGAGGTGATGAGGTTCTCCCGCGCGTCGTTGCGAACTTCGCACAGCGGGATCTGCGATCCGGTTACGACCACCGGCTTGCCCAGCCCGCGGAGCATGAAAGGGAGTGCCGAGCTGGTATACGCCATCGTGTCCGTCCCGTGCAGGACGACGAAGCCGTCGTAGTCGTCGTAGTGATCGCCGATGTCGCGCGCGATGGCCACCCACTCGCGCGGCGTCATGTTCGAGGAGTCGAGCAGCGGCGCGTACTCATGAATGCGGAAGAGCGGCATGGAAGGATGCTTCAACTCCGGCATCGCCTCCATCTGCGCTTGCAGGTATCCCGAGGCCGGCACGTACCCCGCCGAGGTCCGCTTCATCCCGATCGTGCCGCCGGTGTAGGCGATGTAGACGCGTTTTCTCACAGCAGCGGAATCACTTGATCGATCGACGTGGCTATCGTTGCTGTTGCACCAGGAACACTATCGATCAGGGCTCGTGGAGTCATTCCGGCGATGAGGTGCGCTCCGACGAAAAAGACGAGTGTTCTCCGGTATTCCAGAGCCAACTCAACCTCCGACTTGGTCCCTTGATCGCCCGGTAGCGCCACCACAACGTCGGCGCTCAGGACATTGATGTGGTTGCGGCTGGTATGTTCCTTACCGCGAGCGCCGCTGTCCGGAAGATGAGTCATGATCGGGACTTCGACGTATCTGTTGGGCGCCTTTCGGTAGGACCACCTTCTCGGATTGGTCTGGTCGCCGTCCGCCATGTGAAACGGTGCACATATGTTGCATTTGGCCCACGCCACCTCGTGGCGGCAAACGTCGTTCGCACGCACGATTCCGAGGGAGAGTCCGCTCCGGTTAGTTACTCCGACAAAAGCCTTTGCCACGGCCTCCATCATTCCGCCGCCAGCACCAGTGAGCAGATGCCGTTGTTTCTCAGCGATAGCGATTCCGAGGGGATCGCTGAGGCTGGCATCGGTGACATTGCCCCCCATCACTCCGACGATGCGAAGGTTCTTCGTCGCCATCTATTTGCCCCCCTTCACCACCACCCCATCCTTCATCACGAACGACACCCGCTCCATCGCCGTGATGTCGGTCAGCGGGTTGCCGGGGACGGCGACGATGTCGGCGAGTTTGCCGGTGGCGAGGGTGCCGCGGTCGGGGACGCCGAGGAGGGCGGCGGCGACGGACGTGGCGGAGCGGAGAGCGGCGGCGGAGGACATGCCGAGCCCGGTCATGAGTGCGAACTCTTTGCCGTTCAGGCCGTGAGGGGAGACGGCCGAGTCGGTGCCGAACGCGATCTTCACGCCGATCTTGAGGGCGTTGCGGAACATCTCGCTGCGTGCGGCCAGTGCTGCTCTCGCTTTCGTGGCGATGGCGGGGGGGAACTTGTCGGCCTTGCCTCCCGTCCACTCGCCGGCGAGGAGCGTGGGGACGAGGTAGACGCCTTTGTCGCGCATCATCGTGAGCGTCTCGGGTTTGATGAACGAGCCGTGCTCGATCGAGTCGACCCCGGCCATGATGGCCATGCGCGCGGCGGAGTCGCCGTGGCAATGCGCGGCCACTTTGCGCTCCCAGTGGTGCGCTTCCTCGACGATGGCGTTCATCTCATCCTGCGACAGCTCAGGCGCGTCGACCGGATCGGAGAGCGAGAGCACGCCACCCGAGGGCATGAATTTGATGACGTCGGCACCGTACTTGATCTGATAGCGGACGGCGGCGCGGCATTCCGCGGGACCGTTGCAGACGCCCTGCATCGGGCCGAGTGGCGGAATGCCGACCGTTGGCGGGATCGGATCGCTGTCGCCGTGCCCGGCGGTCGCGCCGATCGCGTGTACGGCAACGAGCATGCGCGGTCCCACCGCCCAGCCGTGGTTGATCGCGTTGCGCAGACCGACGTCAACGTAGTCAGTTGCCCCAAGATTGCGGACGGTCGTGAAGCCGGCGTCAATCGTCTTGCGTGCATACGTCGTGGCCAGAATGGCCTGCTCCGCGGGGTGGCGCATCAGGTTCTGAAAGTAGTCGACGTAGAAGTTGTCGCCGATCTCACTGGTGAGGTGGACGTGCGAGTCGATCAGGCCGGGCAGGAGCGTGACGTCGCCGAGGTCGATGACCTGGGCGTTGGCGGGCACCGCGCCGCCGATCGACTTGATGTGATTCCCTTCGATGACGATGACGCCGTTCGCGGTCACGGAGTCCGAGGTGCCGTCGAAGATCCGGGCGGCTTTCAGGACGATCGTTTTCGGCTGTTGCGCGAAAGCCGAAACGGCGAAGAGGGCGGCGAGGAGGAGGAAGGACTTTCTCATCATGACTGGAAACTAGCACGGTTCTTAGAGGCGTTTCACGCGGAGGCGCGGGGGACGCGGGGAGTTCACGTTCCGGTGACGGATCGCAAACCTTGCGGAGAATCGCCGCTGTCGCCCTAACTTTCCCAGCCGCTCTACGTCTGACGGTGCAATGAAGACAACTCGGCGGCTGCTCTGGCTCACGGTATTGTTTTGTCTCCCCATCGCCGCGTACGCCCAAACGCGCGAGCCTGCGACGACGTTCGCGATCAAACGCTCTTCGGGTCCGATCACCATCGACGGCGACCTCTCCGACGCTGCCTGGAAGGACGCGGTGCGCGTCGACAAGTGGTACGAGACGAATGCCACCGACAACACCGAACCGAAGGTGAAGAACGTGGCCTGGATGACGTACGACGACCACTTCTTCTACGCGGCCTTTCACTTCGAAGATCCGAACCCTGCGGCGATCCGCTCGCCGTTTGCGGACCGCGACAACATTCCCAGCTCGACCGACTACGCCGGCGTCATCCTCGATACGCGCAACGACGGCAAGACGGCCATCCTCTTCCTGTCGAACGCGCGCGGGATTCAATACGACTCGGTGAGTGACGACACGAGCGGCAATGAAGACAGCTCGCCCGATTTCTTCTGGGAGTCGGCCGCGAAGATCACGAAGGAGGGATGGGACCTCGAGCTTCGTATCCCGTTCTCATCGCTGAGGTACAAGAAAGCCGATCCGCAGACGTGGGGCATCCTTCTCTACCGCAACTATCCGCGCGACCGCCGCTATCAGTTCTTCGCGAACAAGCTTCCGAAGGGCGGAAACTGTTTCATCTGCAACGAAAACAAGATTACGGGTCTGGCCGGGCTGCCGCAGGGCGGGCACATCGTCGCCGCGCCGTACATGACGGTCAAGGAACAGGGAACGCCGCGTGGCGACGTGCTCGGCAACCGGCTCGTCAACGCACCGGCGAAGGTCGATGGCGGCATCGACGTGAAGTGGACGCCGAACGCCGACACTGCCATCGACGGCACGCTCAACCCTGACTTCTCGCAGGTCGAGTCCGACGTCGCGGCGATCTCTGCGAACCAGCGCTTCGCGATTTTCTTCTCCGAGAAACGGCCGTTTTTCCTCGAAGGGATCGAGTTGTTCAACACGCCGATTCAGGCCGTTTACACACGCACGATCACGTCGCCGCGGTTCGGCCTGCGGTCGACCGGCAAGTTCGGCGACAACGACTACACGGCGATCATCGCCCAGGACCGCGGCGGTGGATTGACGATTCTGCCGGGGCCGAACGGCTCCGATTTCGCCAATCAGGATTTCAATTCGACGGTTGCCATCGGCCGCATCCGGCACAACTTCGGCCTCTCGTACGTCAGCCTCCTCGGCACGTTCCGCGAGTCGGAGGGGAGCGCACACAATCGCGTTCTCGGGCCCGATTTTCAGTGGCGGATCAACGACAAGGAGACGGTTACTGGCCAGGTCCTTTTCAGCGATACGAAGACGCCCGACCGCCCCGACCTGGCCGCGGAATGGAACGGCCAGACGCTGAAGGGGCACGCCGAGTATGTATGGTGGACGCACTCGACGAAGCACATCGATTGGTACACCGAGGCGAAGGACTACAGTGACGGATTCCGCGCGGACAACGGCTTCGTCCCGCAGGTTGGCTATCGCGAGGAGTTCTTCGAAGGCGGCTACACGATGCGCCCGACCACCGGCTTCGCCAATCGCATCCGCCTTTTCCTCAATGGGGACTATTCGGCAGCCACGAACGGCGACATGCTCTTCCGCGACCGCTCCGCAGGTGTCGGCTTCGACGGCAAGTTTGCGTCGAGCACGAGACTGCGCTTCTCGATCAACGGCGTCCGCAGCGGCGACAAAGTGCTCACGCGCCACCAGCTGCTGTATTCGACGCAGTTCACCCCTTCGCGCGTCTTCCAGAACATCCAGATCAACGGCTCAGCCGGCGAGGACGTCGACTTCTCGAATACGCGCCTCGGGCGCGGAGCCGACATCTCCGTCGGCGGCATCGTCCGTCCTACCGATCATCTCGAGCTCCGCTACAACCAGGGCCTGCGCTGGTTGAACGTGAATCCGTTGCCGGGCCAGATCAGCGCCGATCGCGCCCGCCTCTTCACCGCGCAAGTCGAGCGCATCCGCGCCACCTACACCTTCAACTCGAGGATGTACGTGCGCGGCATCGTGCAGAACGTCCGGACGAACCGCAACCAGAGCCTCTTCCTCAACTCGATCGATCAGCACAGCGGCAATGTGACGTCATCGCTGCTCTTCGCCTACAAAGTGAACTGGCAGACGCTCCTCTTCGTCGGCCTTGGCGACGAGCACGACGTCGACGTCGCCGACAACAAGCTCCAGCCGGCCAGCCGGCAGTTGTTCATGAAGATGTCGTACGCGTTTCAGAGGTAGAGAACTGTCGTGACGCCCGCGGCACCGCCGGCGTCACAACAAAAGATCGATAACACCTA
>Ga0307470_10000193_pt1 | contig 41207 bp, 59 predicted proteins | sample atmos_gasesAM3C__FD_204565 | JGI IMG/M metagenome (GOLD analysis project Ga0307470, IMG submission 204565) | Hardwood forest soil microbial communities from Morgan-Monroe State Forest, Indiana, United States - atmos_gasesAM3C_05 | ecosystem: Environmental > Terrestrial > Soil > Temperate forest... | reverse complement strand
GTGGCGTCCACGTTCGGGTGGCGGTGTTCGACACAAGTTTCTGAACCCATCGCCACACCAGTCCATCCTCTGATTCGTATAGGTGGATGCGGCGACCATCGGCCGTGTTCGCCACCATCCAGTAGCCCGGTGCGTCCACCTTCGCCGCCACGTCAAGGTTCGAGAGGAATGGGTAATAACCCGGTACGACGTCGAGACTCAACACATCAGTCCCAAGCAGCGTCCGCCCGTCCGCCCCCATGCGGATGCGGTAGTCGCGATAGATCGGTGCATTCGAATTAGCGTACACCCACACTTCATCACCGACAACTAACGCACCGGGCGACCACACTCCACCGAGATCCTTCCCATTCCACTGACTGAGCAGTATACCCTCGTCCACCCACAAATCACCGTCCGGTGAGAACGCCGTCCCGAGCACATTCCGCTCATTCATATGCCCCGGGTTATCCGCGGCGGAGAGCCCTGTGTAGTACATCCTCCATCCGGAGCCGTCCGGGACCTGGACAATGCTCGGATCGTTCACATGCCAACCGGGCCGGCGAAGGCGCTCGGTCACCCGGCCATTCACCAAAGCGTAGATGCGATCCTCGGTCTGGCCGGTGACTCGCCACCCGCCCAAGTACAACGTCCCCGTCCCTAGATCCGGCGAGTACAAGTTCACCAACCCGCCGAGAATCGACACCATCGCCGCAACGGTGAACATTACACGCGATCCCTAAACATGTCGATCATGGGAAGAAATGGAGAGCACTCGCACTACAGAACACATCGTTGTTCGTCGCCGTTCCGTTCTGACCAGTCAATACGATATTGTTCGAAGCAGTCGGATCGGCAGTCCCCGGAGTGACGACTGCCACCCGATGGATCGTGACCGCGGCGCCGGCCGCGTCTGTGCCTATCACCATAGTAGCACTTATCCGCAAGATCCCGCCAAACGTCCAAACACCACGCACCGAGACTTCCCACGCTCGATTATTCATCGCTACGGTACCCGAATCGATCAAAAGCGTACCGGCTACCCCACCCCATCGTGCTCGAATAGTCTTGTTGTTGGCGTTGGCGCCTGTGGTCCCACTGGCGAAGTAGATGATCGTTGCATTACCCGAGGCGAAAGAATTCGCCGGAATCGTATCTGTGTGGAGGACTTCCTCGGTGGTGACAAGAGTCGTCCCTACACCAGTAAACGAAGCACTCAACTGCCCGCCTAGCCGAACCTTCCCCGTACCGGTACCCAAATGTGCGAACGTCCCGGGATCTAGATCAGTCACCAAGAGCCGCTTCGTTGTATTATTCCACTGAAGATTCGTATCGTCCGCCAGAAGCCCGGCCGTGCCGGCGAACACCACCCGACCAGCTGTAAGCCCCGAATCCGTTACAGACCCGGCCGCTACAGACGTAGCCGTCAACGCCCCGACCGTGGTATCCCCAAACGTCGGTGTCGACGTCCACGCGGGGAGGCCAGCCGCGACAACAAGCACCGTGTTGTTACCACCGACCGGGAGCCTATCCCACTTCGGCGTCCCGTTCCCATACATCAGATCCCCGACCTGAACCGATGCCGCCCCCACACTATCTGTATGTGTCACAGATAGCATGTTATGTCCAGACAACACGATGGTCTGCCACGACGGCAACACGCCCGGCCCGCCAGACAGCAACACCTGTCCAGCGATACCAGTCCCTACCCAGTTCACACCGTCCGACTGGGACGGATCACCCACAAGGACCGCACCAATCTCTGGTGCGTGAAAGACATGCTCGGCCAGCCAATCCGCCCCGTCGATCAGTGGCCCCGGTGGTGGGATCACCGTTTCCTTGTGAGTGACAGCGTTGCTCATGACTACCCCCTACCCACGCCGCCGGACGAGGATAGTCGCGATCACCGCCGTACCCGTCGTGGTAAGGATACGGAGCTGATCGAGTACGTTGTACAACGAGATCGAACCTGCCGCCGCAAGCGCCGCGTTGCACGGAATCCACGCATCCGTGTCAAGCAGCCGTGTCTGTGGCGTCACGCTGGTAACTGTCCCCTCGAGCGTCACTACCACCACCTCGTTCTGAATCAACCCCTTGATCGGGGTCGAATCATCGCCACCCGCCATGCCAGCCGTACGGTACACCGTCCGACTCGGCGTGTCCTTGAACGGCTTAGTAACCGGAGCAGTCGCCACTAGTCTCCCTCCTCATCGTCGTAGTAGCCACCGCCACGCTTCTTTTTCTCCCGGTTGATCTCCCCGACCATGTTGCCCGAACCGACCGACACACTGGTCGGTTTTAGCTCGATCTCGCACCGGTTCCCATACGGATCGCCGTACTCACCCCGCTTGGACGAGGAGTAATGTTCCTCGAGCTTCGTCACCTCACCTGTGACACGGAGGGACACCTTCTGGCCCACCTTGAGGCCACCGACCACATCCCCGAGCAGGTTCTGGTTATAGTCACAGATCGTTGCTCGGTTGTCCATCGGCATGGCCTTGAGGCCGGGCGAAGTTCCAACCGACGCTTGCGCCTTCTCCGCCTTCTTCGCCATCAGCCGGCGTTCTCCTGTGCCCGCTCCTCGGACGTCCTCACGTCCAGCACCCGTTGAAGCTCAGGCGATATGGTGTGCTTCGGTGGCTCTACCTCACTCAGACTCTCCATCACCGTGTCGTCCGAGGTCTCCTTCACCTTCGCCGCCTTGTACGCCTCGACAAACTTCGTCGCCCGCGTCTTGAACGGCTCCGGCATCAGAGCCACGAGCTCCATGTCATCCAGAAAGTCGCCGTTCATCGAGAAAAACTGCCCCTGAAGCTCGCACACGGATCGCCCACCACCCAAGGTGATGATCCGGTCCACGACGATCCGATTCTTACCGTTCGGTGTCAGAAACGCGGGCATGTCAACCTCCTCGGCTACCAGCCGTAAGCGATGTAGTTCAGGGTCCTGGCGGTCGGCGCCTCCGCCACGTCACACTCGAGGAGCGGTCCGCCCGCCGCGGCAGCCTCCTCCTCGTACATGAGCAGCTTGTTCGCCGCTTTGTTATACCGATACACATAATCATCCGTCCGGGCATTGTTCCCGGTGATGATGAGTTCCTCGATGACTCGCGTGAATCCGAACTTGTCTCTGGTCGGGAGCGGGATACCTGCGGTCGGATAGGTATCCGTACCGTTACCGAAGGTGAGGGTACCGCGATGCATCTTCCGCTTGGCCGTCCGCCCCCGAAGCGAAACGACCGTGGTGAAGCTTGCCGCTGTCAACGCCGCCATGGCACTTCCTCCCAGGCTGAGTCAGGGCCTGACCCAGACTCGCCGGTTTCAATGTTTCCCAGGCGTGTGTAGGATTATCTCTCGCTTGGGGTGTAGTCCGTGAAGGTTCGGCCTCCCGACGGTCTGAACAGCCTTGCGAGCGTCCCCAATCCGCTCGGCTGAGGGAACGTCCCGCCGCTGTAGAAAGGCGCCAAGGAAGGCTGATCCGAACCTACCGGCCCCGCCTCGTCCTCCATCCCATACGGCCCAGGCTGTAGCTCCTCATATTGACGGCTCATATCAACATCCATGGGGGCCGTCGCACGTTCCGTCGCTAGCTGATCCAACACCTGCTGCATGGCTTGGTCACTGATCTTCCCGAGCCCAGGAACCTCGTCGTCCTTGGTCCTCGCACGGTTCTGTTGTGTCGGAACCGACCGACCACCCTCCGTGACCCCGTAACCCGGATCACGCGGCGCCGATGCCCCACCAGGCGGTCTCCCACTACGGTCCACCGAGATGTAATCCCCTGGAGGCCGCTTCGCCCCGACGTCTGGCATCATCCGAACACCCGGTGCGCCGGCAATCTTCGGGTTCAGCGCCTCATACGGTACGTCTCCGGTACGGCTGACCGCATGCTGCCCCGGTGTACGCACACCCGAACCAGGTGGAACGTACCCCACAGGCGTCCCCATCCCGGCCGAACCCGGAGGCGGGCGTCCACCACGGTCAACAGCGATATAATCCCCCGGCGGCCGTTTCGCATCAACCGGCGTCCGCTCGGCTGGCGACCCGCTCGGTGCATCCACCGCCGTCGACTTCACCTGCCGTCCTAACTCTTTGTCGATCTTCTTGATGTACCCGACCGTCTCGGGATAATCCGGCACCCCCTTCACCTTATCCACTGCCGGCTCCCCGGCATTGTACGCAGCAAGGGCCAGCACAGTGTTCCCACCGTACTTCGTCAACAGATTCGACAAATGCTTCGCCGTCGCATTCAGATTCTGCACAGGATCGAAGGGATCAGTCACACCCAGTGCCTCCGCCGTCGCCGGCATCAGCTGGCCCAGCCCCATCGCCCCCTTCTTGCTCAAGGCCCTCGGATTCCCGCTCGACTCGACCTGCACAAGTGCAGCGAGCAGGGGCTCAGGAATTCGGTACTTCGCTGCTGCTGCCCGGATGAGTCCCGGAACATCAACCCTTTCCTGACTCCCTGCCCGCTGTACCTGTGCCATCGCCCTACGCGCTCTTGATCGCGTCCGGCTGGTTCACAGGCGTCTCCGCCCGTGGAATCCAGATCGGCTGGAACACCACCGCCCCCGCCGTACTCGCCTGGATCAGCTCCTCGACCAGCTGATCGCCCATGTCCAGATCGACCGGATCGATGTCCTTGTAGAACACCTTGCCGATCGCACCCGTCGCCACCGGAATCGTGATGCGTCCGAGCTCAACACGACCCGTGTCCGAGCCGGTCAACACACGACGATCCAATGCGATGATCGCGTCCGCCACGGTGATGGCCGTCGTCACGACCGCCGCGATGCGATGCACCGTGATCGGCCCGAGCACATCCCACGTCACCTTGTCTGCCGGAGTCTGAGTGGGGATCGGCGTGCCTTGTGCGTCACGCTCGACCAGCCCACCCATCATGCTTTCTGTCCCGTATCCCATGTTCGCCTCCCTTTCCTCGCCTTAGCCTAGAGCCTAGGCACTCGTCACGTGGACGATGCGCGCCTCACCAGCGTTGGCGGTCGGCCACACCTGACCGAACTCGAGGATGCCATACCACGCCACCGCCTGCTGGCGCCCGAAGTCTGTCGCGATCCCGACACGCAGCTCGGGGTCGTGAACGATTGCGGAGGCCACGGCGTCACGCCCGAAGAACACCGCCTCGCCGAGCACACCACCAGACCCGAGCGCCCCTGAGAGCGCCAGTGCGTGGTTGATCTCGACGAACCGCACCTGCTCGATCTTCCCCACCTCCGAGTTGAACTTCTTGCTCGGAGAGGTGTACTTGTTCCACTCCTCCCAGTCCGGGTCGTTCTTGAGGCCGCGGAGGGCCTTGGTCGACGCGAGGCACATGTAGTTGCCCTCGGCATCGACTGGCGGAGCGAACAGCGTGGCGTACAGGTAGTCCCGGATCTCGGCGACATGCGCCAGGGTCAGGTTCTCCGTCGCCACGGTGCTTGCCACACCGTCCAGGTCGAACACGCCTGTCGCCAGCCCGGTCGGGATGTACTTTGACATGGCCGACTTGAACGCGGCTGCCGCACCCGTGTCCAGCGAGAGCTTCATCTGGTCGCGGAGCGCCGCCTGCATCGGCTGCTTGAGGTCGAACGTGTTGAGCTCCTCGGCGAAGTTCGTCAACTCCAGTGCCCGCCCCCACTCCGACACTGTGATGGAGGTCGTCCCGACGGCGAACTTGTCCACCGGGATCTTCTGCGTCTCCAGCAGCCGGGGATTGACCGGCTCGGGAAGGGACTTCGTCCGCGGGATGGTGACCGACTCCCCCTTCCGCTTGCCGTATCCAGGCTCGGGCTTGACGAACGCCATGAACTTGGCCTCGGCGATCGCCTGCTTGCGAACCTGACTCGAGATGTAGTTGTTCCGCAGGATACCTGCGGGGATGTCCGGGACCCATGAAAACGTCGGCATGGCAGCCTCCTAGCCGTCGTACTTTGATCTTGCTGCGAGTAGTTCCTCGACGAATGTCGACGGGCGTTCCTGCGACTCCCGTGCCCCTCGACGCCTCTGCCGTGTCGGCGTCCCATCCAGGGTATCCGACTGCTCCTGTGTTTGGCGAATCAACTGCACCCGCTCGCCGTTCTCGGCGTTATGCGACTCCATGGCCGCGCGGCCAGCCCCAATAGCCCAGTCGATCTGCTTATCGACCTCCATCGGGAACATCCGCTCTGCCCGTTCGGCGAACGACCAAAACACAACCAACGGCACGTCCGGTGCGTTGGCCTTGACGAACTTGTTGACCTCGTTGCCGAACGCAGCATCCCGTTCGGTACGGGTCATCTCGCCGAGCACACGCTTGCGGGATAGATCGACGATTCCCTCGATGAACCGTTCGTCATCCCCTTCCCGCAGGAGGTTCAACACCTCATCCGTGTCTCGACCACGCTCAACACGTTCCGGTCTGACAGCCTCACGACGCTCTGCCTCCCGCTCGACCCGCGGCTGTTCCCGCGTCGCAACCTCACCAGCCACGATCCCGAGCGATCTCAGCCACTCCTTCGTGGACTGGCGCTCTTCGTCGGTTGGTATGGTCGGACGTTCCTCCGTCTTGGTGGCGGGCGATGCAGCTGCGGCAGCTGCCGCGGCACTGATTGCCGCCGCGTCTTGATCTGCTTGCCCCGGTGGTAGCGCGTCTTTCGGGTCTGGCATGGCTTATCCACCTCCATTGCGGAATCGCCGTTCGAACTCCACTCGAATCGCCCTGACATACAGCTCTTGGTCCCCGAGCAGCTTGGCGAGATCGTTCATGGCGCGCACGGCCCGAAACGCATGAGGATCACCGTTCATGATCTCACTCATATAGTTCTCGGTCAACTCCGCCATGATCTTGCGGAGCCCTTCACCGTTCTCGCTCTTCCAAAACTCGGACAAAGACGAGGCAACCTCCCCCATCTCCTTGAGAACCTCACTCGACATCTGGTCAATAGCCACGCCGCTTCTCCATCGCTTTCCGAGCCTGGTTGAGCCCGATCGCTATCGCTTGGCGACGGCGACGCACCACCGGCCCTGTCTTGGACCCGGCGTGTAGGGAGCCCTTCTTGAACTCCCCCATCACCTTCGCCATCTTCTTAGCCTTCGCCCCCTTGACCACAGGCCGCGCCCGATACCGGATATCCGCCGGCGGCTTGCTACTGCTCGGTTTGCTGAACCCGCTCGGCTTGAACTTGTACGCCATGGCTAACCCCACGAGGAGGGATCAGGCCCCTCAGCGCCAGAACCACCGCCAAGCCCACCACCGCTACTCCCACCACCACCCAAACCGCCCCCACCAAACCCGCCACCAGAACTCCCACGCTCGTCTGGGCCACCGATCGAGTTGTCAGTACGCCCGAAGTCGACGGCGCCCGGCGCGCCACCGGCCGAGAACGTCCTCGGCATCCCATACCCCGGCATGATCGAGCTGTAGAACTGGGAATCCCGCAACGCGCCTGCAAGTCGACCGATCCCCCAACCAAGCCCGGCCCCGAGCGGTCCCCCCGCAACAAACCCATACTTACCGCCCAGCCTACCCCATTGTGAGGAGGTCGGCCCACTAAACGTAATGCTCGGCGCGCTGAAATTCGGCCGGGACACACTCGTACCTGGGATGCCGACACCCCCACTAACCCTACTGCTACTCCCCGGTACACCCGGCACACCGCCTCGAGCATCTGGATACGGGTTCGACGTAACCTCACCAGCGTTCGGGACAGGCGCACCGACCCCCATCGACTGCCCGCCCGGCGACGTCCGCTGCGTCAACCCCATCCGCACACGGCGCCGAAGGAGCGCCCCGTACGCCGAGTCCGAAAACAAGGCGTTATAGGCGTCGATCAAGCTCTGGTTCCCGATATTCGCCATCCCTACCCCCTAATCCGTCCCCTGGAATAGCCCCTGCTCGGTCGGTACATCAGCCGCAGCCCCATCATCCAAACCCGGTGGCGCACCGACATCCTTCGGCGCAGCCCCTGTCGCCCCCGGCTGCACCTGTGACACCTCCCCGTTCGGTCCAACCACACCCGGCGGCGTCACTAGCGGCTGATCCGACACCTGGATCGTAGACGAGTATCCGAGCAGATCGATCATCGTCCTCAACATCTGGCTCGGATTCTTCAATCGGCCTTGGAACATCGGCGTCCCTGCAATCACACTGATCTGCATGAGACGTCTCAGCTGCTCGGACCGCTGAAGGGCCTGCGAGATCCCCGTGAACCGGAGTTGTAGATCGGCCCGCATCAGCGCAAACCTCACGTCCGGCCTCGCATTCGCCAACGCCCACACCAACCGCTCATCCAACAACGATCCAATCACCGGCACCGTCGTTTTATCGGTATACTGCACCAACATATCATACACGAGATCGCAGAAATCCTTCCCCGCCCCCTCGATCAACCTCCCCATCCGATCAAATATAGCTAGGGACTGCGCGGTCTTGATCTGGACCTCACCCTTGGTGACGTCGCTTCGATAGCCCGGCAGCCCTATAACGAACTCATTGATAAAGCTATTGTTCTGATAATTCTTGTCGAGATACTCAAGATACGCAAGTATGTCCGCGATCGAGATATCCTTAGCAAACTCCAGCGGCTGAACTGCCTTGCCGCTCCCGGCCGGCGACTTCCTCGTAAACCCCTTCCCCGGAATCACCTTCATATCCGTCGGATTATCAAGCAACATCTTATCAAACTCAACCGGGTTGTTGATCTTCCAATTCATCGCATCACTAGTCAGATTCAACCCGTTCTCATACGACAACACGATATCCACAATCTGTTGAATAATCCCACGGCCCTCGAACCTGTGTGGATGCGTGAATGGGACTGGCGCCACGAACGGCCACCGCTTGCGCCCCGTGTTCGTGTCCCACGACATGATCGGCGCCGGCTTCGGCTTCCGTACGATCCTGCTCCCAATCTTCGCCATCAAGACATCCGTTGCGACCAGATGCCCATCCGCGTCCAGTACATCACCCCAAAACTCATCCAACAGGGACGACTTCCTGAACTTCGACCGGTGCATCTCAGGATTCCGCTTCTTATCCACCCCTTCCCGCTTCCAGTCGTTGATATCCCCCTCAGTCAACCCGTTCAAATTGTCATACGCCGACGACTGCTCCAGACGATGTAGATCAACCATATCGGAATGAATCAAAAACATCCCACTCCACTGCTCCCTTGGCTTACTGTTCGGATCACGGAAAATCTTCCAAGGCAGCACGTTCGAGATCGACAAGAACGACAAATCCATCCCGTTCGCCTGGAATCGGTTCCATCTCGGCTTCATGTACGACCCGATCCCGGTAATAAACGCCACCTGGACCGAATCCGTATACATCGGGATAAACTTCGCCTTTTCCAACGCCCCGCGCAGATACTTCTCCCAGAAATCCACCGGGAAACCCATCACCGACGGCGCACCCTCAACTCGGAGGAACTCCGGCGAGTCCAGCAACGCGCGCTGGATCTGCGCCGTGCCTTGCTCCACCGCCGCGAACGGCTTCTCTATCACCATCTTCGACTGCCACTTCTCCTTATCCGCGTAATCCCTGTCACCCTCCCACAAATCGAAGTAATCCTGCCACTCCTGCCGCTCGGTGCTGGTCGCGTCCTCAGCCTCCCGTTTACATTCGTCGATATACGCCGCGAGATGGGCGTCGGTGATGTTTTCCAGATCGCGAAAGCCCTCCTCCCGCGCCCTTGGATCGACCTGCATCTCCTCGCGGCTTGGCACGCTAGTTCACCCCAAGCCGCAGATGCCCACCACCGAATTGGTTGAACAAATACAACAGAAAGATCAGTAGGAGTATCAACCCGATGATCTGAATCACGACCGGAGGAGCACCAAACTGCGCCCCGGCCATCTTCACGATCCAGAACACGATCACCAACACCAGCAGAACCACCAAGATACTTATCAACGCCGAGATCATCTCCTGTTCCTCCTCCCGCCGACCGCATAGCTCTCTATCCTCATAGACGAGTCATACGGTTTGCTTGTCTGGAACACATCAGAACGGCGACTCATAGCGTACTGGATCGAATCATGAATCTCGGAATACGCATTCTTCACGGGGAGCGCAGCGTACCCACCACCCATACTGGCCGATAGCAACTTATGGTGATACCCGCCCTCAAACCCGTCTATCGTCATGATACATCGTTCGTGGACGTTGTACCTCGGTAGTGGTCCTCGATGAACTTCTAGCTCATCCTCGACCATCTTCCGGCGCAACGTCCACGAACGCTCACCCGGTACCGGCTCAATCCCATACGACCTCATGACATCGACACACGCCCGGAGCTCTATCGCCGACACCGTATCTATCGCCACCGGGTCCACTACATGCATAGGTTCAAGTACAGACAGACTGCGCCACGTCTCGAGCTTCGCACAACACTCATCCATGAACTCTGCTACACCGGCACGGTCAACGAACGCCTCGTCGATCGTCCATTTGTACCCGCTCGGCTGAAAGATATGAAACGTCGCACCCATCCGGGTGGCCGTGGGACCGAGATCGTACCCGACCACGAGCCGGCCATCCGTCGGGATTGGCATATCCCCCCTGATCGACCTCGGCCCAAACATATGCCGCGCCCGATCGAACAGATTGTTGTACACCGCCCGCCCGGCACGGATAACCCACGACAGCTCATACTCCCTCGCCCAGTCACTGGCGGTGACCCCGACACTTTCCATCTGCCGCCAAGCTTGACTTCTCTTGGAAGGGTCAGCCGAATAATGTAGCTCTAGAATTACGAACTTATTCCTCGGGTTCCGGAACGCAATCAGCCCTGGGACAAGCTCATCGACACCGCTCCGCTTGGTGAACTGTGCCTGTCCGGTCGGCGACTCAACCATCAATAATACTTCGGCGGGCTAGCCGCCGCCCTCATCGGAGAAAAAAACCTCAACCACCACGGTTCATCCTCTAGCCGTGGCCAAGGGAGTTCCCGCGGCGACAACCCTGCGTATGGCTCCTGAAACACACGGAAATCCGGTGGGGGTGGGGTGTTATCGGGGTATTCCGTAAAGAACGGCCTCTCCCACATGCTCGGTGCGCGGATACCCGGCCCGAGCTGCTCCGGCTCGTCCTTCGGCGCATAAGGGTTCCACCCCTTGTATGCGTCTATATCATCAAACGGCCCCGGTTTCGGCTTCCCGAGCGGTTGCACCGGCCCAGGCACAGGTTTGCCGAACCGCTGCATCGCCTGCTTAGCCCGTATAAGCTGCCCCATCAAGTCTCGTCCTCGTCATCCACCAGGCTCCGGAAGAACCCCGGCATCGACGTGGAGACGATCATGATCTGTCCGCCGCCCTCAATCGTCGGCCGCATCGCCCCATAGGTCGCCTTCGCCTTCTCCCAGAACGCGAATTCATCGGCGAATATCCGACTGGCCGTCTCCTGCCGGAGCTGATTCTCCCCTTGAGCCACCCCGATAATCTCGCTGTTCAACTCGGGGAACCTCAAGTGGCAATAGGTGTACTTGTACTCCGGCTTCGCTACCAGCTTCCCGTCCGGGATGTGGTCTACGATAAACTGTGCCCGCCGCACCAACTCATCGCTCTTCTCCTCCTTATCGGAGACGAAGAATATCTTGCGCCCGATATGGAACATCGCATCCCAGGTATTGAACCCGATCGCCGCCCAGGTGATCTTCATCCTCCGCGATTTCCTGGTAAGCGACAACCGCTCGTTCAGCCACACGTCAAGGAGCGGCCTCACATACGGCAGGCTCGCTGGGAACTTCTTGATCGGCCGCACCTTATCCGCCTGATCGAGCGTCAACATACACTCGTCCATAAACGGATACGGGTGCTTCCTATACCGGATTAGCCGCCCGAGCGGATCGTCCCCACCCGGTGGTGACACGATCGTCGAACGGTCTGTGTACTCAGTATTCACGAGGCAAGGCTCTGGCGAAGGAACACCGCCGGGTCAACCCCACCCTGCACGGGAGCTGGATCGGCTCCAGCGGTGTCCCCCTCCACACCACCATCCCCAGAAGGAGTCACATCGTGTGCTCGGCTAGCGGGACTCACTCCCGCCCGCGTTTCATACGCCTCTCCTTCCTTACGTACCGAGAACTTCACCTCCGCCGTGACCGAACTTCCCGGCGCCATGTGCCGCTCCATCTCGTCCAACCGCTCGAGCATCTCCCTAAACCCTTCACGCTTCTCCTCAACCTTACGCGATGGGGACAACCCCGCCCGGTCGAGGAACCCAAATGCTATCTTCGCCCGCGTGGCTGGCGACTGACTCTCCGTCATGGCCTTGAGTGCGACTGGTATCCCGGCCTCCGCCGCATTGGTGAGGTCCCGCTCCATCCTCATCCTTTGCGCCGTGTCGATAACCTTCCCATCCGCCTCACGCTGCATCTCGGCCAGCGCCGCTTGAAACAACGGAGACCGGGTGATGAACCTCACCGTGGTGTACGGCATACCCACGGCGACCGCTACCTCGTTCAACGGCTCACCCAGAAACACTCGGCGCAGTATCTCCCTATGCGCCGTCCTCAGCCCAGTCCTCAACGGCTCGTTGTCCTCCGGCTCCGGGCGCAACTCAGGGTCAGACTCTGACCGCCCACTCGGCGGGCTCGCCACGCTCTCGACGCTCGACCAGCCCGGAGGTAGTCCCATACGGCACCAGTGTAGCACATGGTGACGGGGTGTCAACAAGCGTACACGATCGGCCAGCTGAGGGTTCGCCCTACTGAGGGTTCGGAGGTCTACGGGTAGACCCGGGACAGTCACGTGTACCGGAAGCCATTTTCCCCCCGACGGTGGCCCATCACCTGCTTTCTACCTCAGGCATCGGGGAGTGGGGCGTCGGTGGTGGGCGATAAGCAAAGAAAAAGGGGACGGCCCGTACTGGCACCGTCCCCTTGCGGGGGAATGTTGTGGCTACTTGGGGACGGGGACTACCTTGCGGCCAGCTGCCTTGAGTAGATCAATCACGGCATTGGGCAAACGCACGGGGTCCATGCCGTCCACACTGACGCGCGTGGTGGTGGTACCTCCACGGTTCTCGTGCCATGAATCCTGTCGTGCAGACGTGAGCAAGGCCGCGTCTACCAGTGCGGTCACTTCCACGGGCTTGCTCTTGAGGAAGCTAGTAAGCTCTCCCACGTTGGCGGGGCTCCAGTAGGAGAAGCACCACTCGTCGTGCTTGAGCTTGTCCTCTGGCTTCCGCTTCTTGGGGTCTGACTTGGCAGTGGCGTACTGAAGACGCGTGCCGTGGAGTGCCTTGTCCCCAAACGGCCCAAACACGGGCTTGTCACAGTCAACCGTCTTGCCGTCCACTACGTGGGAGTGCGTTGCCTTAGCCATTGGGCGTTGCCCCTCTTGTCTGGTCGTTCACTGTGTCAAGCACCATGCTTGACTACCATGAGAGTACGCCATGGTGGGGAACGTGTCAAGCACTCATTCCAAGGGCTACCCCGTCACTGTTAGGTGCGCTTAATGTTCGAGCTCCCGCAATGCAGGATGATCGCAAGCGATCGTTCCAAGGAGAGCCAGGATGCTCGAGAGCTCGCAATGGGACCACCAGTGCAACGCGCCTTGTAGCCGTATCTGTGCGATAACCTTCCCCTATAACCTTGCCGTGTCCCCTTGAGTTGAGGAAGCCATCGGGGGAGCCATCGGGAAGTCCATCGGTAAAGAGCATCGGGTGGACCGATAACCTTGCCAATGGCGCCCACGCTGGGATTCCTATGGAGATTCCCATAACGAAGCTACCATTGATAACACCATTTCAGCCCCCGTGTATCCCTCTGTTTCTATTAACTCACCCATATCTGTCAATGCTGCTATCCCACTGAAACACCCCTCGGTAAGTATAGGTAGGTGAGAGAGAGAGAGAGTGAGAGAGACGAGAGACTACTCTTACTGAGGGGGATTCCAGTGTGGAATAGCCATCGGGTGTTCCATTGACAGTAGCTAGGCTTGAGGTTAGGGTGGGGGGATGAAATGGCGTTTGACGTGGGGGGAGGAGTGTGATAGAATGATGGCAGTAGATTGGTTGCACCTAACTCAACCGAGGGGGAGACATGTCGCGAGCGGCCAGACTACAGATGGGGCCGGCGCAGTATAAGCGTCGCCAGCCACCTGCCAGGTATATGCATAATGGGGAGCTCCGACCTTGTAGGGTGTGTCGACAGGTGGTACGAGAAGGGTGTATACTGTTCTCCCAGGTGAAGATGACGCCGAGGGCGAAGTTTACGTGGGAGAAGGGGAAGCGGGTGGTGGAGATGGAGACGCTGCCCGATGGGGAAGTGCAGCCCAAGGTGTATGTGATAGAGCAGCCGACGAACTACCACGCTGAGTGTGAGGCGGACGAGGCACGTAGGCTGAGGAGGTTGATGCCGACGAGGAAGCAGAAGCGAGAGGCTGAGATGGCGGAGTTGGAGAAGCGGATCAAAGAGCTCGAGACACAGATAGAGGATTTGAAGGCGATAGAGGAAGCGCAACGAGGACCGAACGAGCCGCGTAGGGTGGGGTATCCAAGAAGGGGGATCAGCGATTCGGCGGAGCTGCGACGGGCCAGTCAGGTGGGGGCCGGGGCAGCGGGTAGCGGTGTCGGTGAACGCGTAAGGGAGAAGGTAGGAGGGCGTAAGCCGGTGGTGCGAGGCGACGGCTGGGATTGGCTGAGGGATTCCGAAGCCGAGCTACCCCACCACCTGCGCCATAACCTGAACCGGCCGGCGGCGGAGGCCCCTCGCCAAGAGGCGGAGGATTTGTTGGCGATGCTAGGCCAGCCCATCAGCCAGCCGGGGGCTGGGTCAGAGGCTGACCCTGAGTCGTAGGCTGGTCCTGACCCTGATCCTGTCGCAGCCCCCAATGGAGAAAAAAGTTCTTGACACCCACCCCCAGCCATGATAGCCTGGCATTGTGATCGGTCCATATGGGATGGGCCGACAGGGTAGGGCAAGGGCAACGCCCAAAGGAGGGCAAGGCCGATGGAGAAGATGTTGAAACTGGTGGCTCGGGTACCAGCCGGACCACCCCCACCCGAGTCGGAGTGCTGGCTCATGGTCCGGGTCGAGGTCAAGCGCGGTCACGGGGCGGGTAAGGGACGGGCCGATGTACGTCAGTTCCTCGTAGTCACCCACCACTACTCGGTCCAGGTGGCCGGCGTCGAGGTCCTCCGCTCCTTCCACTTTCCACCGATGGTGTCCAACTAATGGACAAGGTTACCCGAGACCTATTCCGTTCGATCGAGAAGGCACAAGGGCGGAAGGCCGTAATCGCCATGGCTAAGGGCGCGCCGATCAACGCACTGGCCGACCCGGCCGCGTCCTTGGCCTTGGCGCGGATGGCCCGAGAGTATCTCCTCCTCGAGTACCGCCTGACCATCGTCCTGACAGAGGGGCAGATCGTCGACGAGCAGCGCATGGAACGCTACGTCGAGGCACAGAAGCTGGCCGTGCCCCGAGTCAACTCGCCGTTCCTGGACGACCTTCGCCCCACGACCCGGGTCAAGGACACCATTGGCCGGGCGCCCTCGCCCCGGCCCCAGCAAGGGCGCAAGGGGCGGACGTACTTCGCCCAGGGCGAGAAAGCCGGGAAGGTGCCGTTCACCATCGACGGCAAGATCTACATGCTGGACCCGAGCATCGTCACCCTCCTGACCAAGAGCCCCGAGACCGATGGCTAGGTTCGGCCGGGGCCGCTACGTAGGCAGTCGCTCGGTGCGCCCAGCCCACGTCTACACAGCGACAGAGGCCGAGCGTGCCCACGCCAAGCAGATCATCATCGCTCGGGTGGAGCACCTGGACCACTCGCCGATCCTCCAAGACATCACCGGAATGTGGCCCCGTCCGGGCCAGGTAGTGGCGTTCCATCTGGACATAGCGAGGGGTGGCAAGCCTAAAGCCCTGATGTTCGTCATCCCGAACACCGCCCCCGCGTCCATGCTCAAGACCGAGATCACCGTGACCACAGGCCAGCCCCCTGAGGGGGCTATCCCGGTCGCTCAGTTCCGTAGCCTCTGCTTCTATCGGATCATCGACAAGATGAAGGAGTGGCTTGAGACGGCCGACCCGGAGGACGAGAAGGAGATGCTCCACTTCATGGCGTTGTTCGAGCACCAGGTCAAGGACGCCATGCGGAAGCGTATCCTGGTAGTGACGCCGCCGATCGAGAAGCAATGGGAGCGGTACGGGAAGCTGCGCGACCGCTACCTCCTCTTGCGTGAGGACGGCGAGAAGGCCCACGCCAAGGGGTTTGTTGTCCGGCTCGCCAAGGGATTCCTAACCTCGATGAACGGAAAGGGGTAACGCAATGAGTGACCTCGTTCGCACAACCCACACACTGGCACCGACCGGGAAGCTCGGCTCGCTGGCTTCCCTCCACAAGGCACCGTTCCTGGTGCTCGATATCTCCTCCTCCATGAGGGACCCGATCGAGGGCAGCTTCCGCCGGATCGACCGTCTGAGGGAGATCGTCGCCACCCTGCACCAAAAGGGGGCCGACTTCCGCCAGATCGTGTTCAGCGACTCACCGCATGAGACGACGACGGTCCCAGAGCCCCAGGGAGGAACCAACCTGTCCTCCGCCATCGCCATGGCCCTGGACAACTACGCCACGAAGATCGCGGTCGTCTCCGACGGTGAACCCAACAGTGAGGAAGCCGCCATGGCCGAGGCCCGTCGCGCCAAGGACATGGGTGTGATGATCGATGTCATGTTCTGCGGCCAGCCCGGTTCGCGTGGAGAGGCGTTCCTCAAGGAGCTGGCTCAAGCCACCGGGGGCACGGGCGAAACCGTTGACTTCAGCGACGAGCCCGACCAGCTCACCGGCAAGACGATGCTCATGCTCGGGGATGGCTCGGAAGCCACCAAGGGGCCGATCATCCTGTAGGCCAACCAAGAGGCCGGGTGGGCGAGGGATGGTCCTTCGCCCGCCTGTGCTTCTAGCTGCCAAAACGCAAGGAGGCGTAACGGCGATGGCTAAGATATGCGATATCGGTTGCATGGTGGACAAGGATACCCCGGCCTTGGCCGTCAAGACGCTCGAGAAGTGCGGGCACAACATCTGTGTCGAGTGTGTCAAGGACATGGAGGAGGACCCGAAGCTCACCTGTGCCGCCTGTCCGTACTGGCAATGCGAGTCATGCAACTACGTCGACACGGACAAGCCCATGCCACCGGACCGGGCGAAGTTCTATGAGGTCGTGGACCGGAAGGGCTCGCCCAAGTGCCCTCACTGTAAATCCGAGACGTTCATGCCGGTGGGGTACTGAGCCATGAACCGCCCGAAGGGCAACCGTTCCCTGTGGTGCCAGGTGTGTCGGAAGCACAAAGCGTTCAGGCCGACCGGGGAGAAGAATCTCGGTGGAGCATTCATGTACCGGTGCTCTACCTGTAGAGTGCGAATCGCGACGTATCTGAGGCCGAGCCGATGAAAGCCGCCCGCGTCCTTAACCTGGCGACGTTCTCGGCAGTAGACTACACCAAGGTCGACCGGACCATCGTCAAATGGGACGGGAAGATGATCGGGGCGATACTGGAATCCTTGTGGACTACCCGCACCGGGCTGTCCATGAAGTACAGCGTGTATACCCATCGGATGATCGGGAATCTCCGACAGAGGTTCGACCGCAAGGGGTACACGTTGCGGGCACAGACTGAGCTCTCCAAGGGGACGGTTGTGGTTTGGATAGCCATGAAGTATCGGGGCAATCGGCCAAGGAGGAAGCGATGAAGGAGTGTCCGGTGTGTGATGTGGTCGAGGACGCGGCGCATGGTTGCGCTGTGTGTGGGGGGCAAGACGTACATGACGACGCGGGGTATGTCGAGTTCGCCTGCCCTGTCCATGCGAATCGCCTCGAGTGTTACTCCACCAGCGACGGGCATAAGCTATACCGCCTGTGTAACGAGTGTGTGGCGAGAGCGAAGCACACCTGGATCTCGGATCACCTCGAAGCGGCTCGTATGAAGGCCGGCATCGCTTGGCGTCGGATGGCTCGGGCGAAATACTACGCGGCACTGGCCGAGGGGAGGGACCCCTCCCGTGGCTGAGCCGAAGTCTTTCACCCTCGGCCCGGGCCAAGTCCAGAGGATTCTCGAGCTCCTAAACGCTATCACGGCCAACGACTACCCAAGCAACACCGCTCCCATCCACGAGATCCATCTAATCCTAACCTCTAAGAAGGAGAGAACCCGATGGCGGAACCACGCTTCTCCGAACCCGACTGGACTCCGAGTGATTCGGCTCGGACCGAGCAGTCTAGAGCCGTCCCCGGCCACATCCAAGGGGTCAAGGGCGAAGACCGGACGCATCTCGGCGTCACTCGCGCGGATGTTGAAAAGGTGTTGATAGAGCATGAGAAGCGGTCAGAGCGTGACCCAGACTCGGCGCGGGGGCGACAGGTGTATTTCAGGATGAAGGTCGTTTCGGTCGGCAAGGCGTACTCGGCCGGCGAGGTGATGATCCAGCTCGAGGACATCACTACACCTAACGCCCGTCGCCGCATCACGCTCAACCTCCCGGAGTCGGAGGCCGAGCGGTTCCACTACGGCGACACGTTCACCATCGGTTTCTCGTCCCAGCTCGACCGTTATACAGGGGAGGAGCGATGACTACAGTCACCCCGGTGATTTCCTATGACTGCGGCTGTGGATTTAGGGCCGATTCGTGGAAGGAGGCCGAGGCCCATGCCCGAGTCACGGCCCATCAACTCACCATCCATGGGCGGGTTTTGGTCGAGAAGCCAGAGTCTGTGGTCGTTGCCACTGAGGGTAAGATCCGTCGGATGCGTCGCGATGACGAAGCGTAACCGCCACGGTAATCCTTGGTGGTGGGTGCTTTGGGAGGCCGCGGTGTTTCTGGCCTTACTGGTCGGGATCGTGTTCGTACTCAACGTGATCGGTTCGTATCTCGAGCGATAGGAGGAGGAGAAGGAGATGGCGACGGTGCTCTGTACCTGTTGTGGGAAGCGCCCGGTCGTGGGGCCGGGCAAAACCCTGTGTATGGAGTGCCGTCGCCCCTCGCCTAACTTCTACCAGTGTAATTGTGGGCGTTGGATCGGTGGTCGACGATACTCTACTCTCATGCAACTGAGCTTGTAGCTGGATACAGGGGGACAGGGCGACACTATGGGCGGCAAGAAGAACCGAGAGCTTTGGGAAATCCTCGAGGAGAGAAGTATACCGGAGCCTAACACCGGGTGTTTGTTATGGCTTGGAGCGACCACTGAGGGGTATGCGACGATCATGTACCGCAACAAGTTTTGGATAGTTAATCGGCTTATACTCAACTTGAAACCAGGCGAGCTCGCTCTGCACAAGTGTGATAATCGGCTGTGTATCGAACCCCGACATCTATACGGAGGGACGTATAGGGATAACATGGTCGATGCCATAACCAGGGGGCGGATCACCCGCGATTCTGGTGGGAGGTATCGTGGAGGTAGTTGATGGGGAAGGCTGTCGTGTTCCTCATATTCTTCACGCTCATGCTCGCCGCGTCTATATGGCTCTTCTCGACCATGATCGAGACCTGCCATCGCAGTGAACATCTGATCGACTGTCTAGTCTGGAGGAGATAATGGACGACTCCCCGTCGATTGATACCAGTGGCAGCGGTCGACTTATTTACGACAAGACGTCGAAAACCATTCGCCATGAATCCCCGGCGGAGACGGCGGCGGAGAGGGCGCAGGTGGAGATGGCGTTGCATGGCGTCGTAATGCGTGCGCCACCGCACGGTCCCTGCGTGGGCTGTGATCGCGTGGTCGCCATGCTCGCGGCCGTGCGGGCGGAGAAGATTCACACCGACGCGAATGAGTGTGGCTACGCGTCCATCGCGGTGCAGTATCGAGAAGCGTACAACACCCTCCACGCCCGCGTGACGGCGCTGGAGGCGGCGCTGCGGGACGTGCGTAAGCACCTTCAAATCGGCGGGCCAGAGGAGCACGCGAGAGCGCTGGGCAAAGTTCTTGCAGCCCTCACCCCCGGCGCGGGAGGGACTGTATGCCCCAGGTGCCGTGGCGAAGGTGCAATTAATACCTCTTGCAGCGACAAGTGGGGCGATGAATGCCCTGTATGCCACGGCGCGGGAGGGACGGCGTGAGTAGTGATGATCGCGGGCTGCCGATTCTGAGGCAGACGCCCTGTGCGGTTGGCAATCATGTGTGGGTGTCCACCGGGACCAACTTTCGGGGCGAGCCTACCATTCGCCCCGGACAGCCATGTGCCTGTGGCCGACATCTCTGGCCCCCGCCACCCGTCGAGGAGCCGCCCCGTTGACCGCCCCGGTGGCGCGGCCGGATGTCGAGGGGCTGAGTCGCCAGGAGTTGCTGCGGCTGGTGGACGATCTCCAAGGCCAGCTTATCAAGGCGGGCAATAAGCTCGCTGCGGTCGAGGAGGCATTCAACCATCACGATCAGCATTGCGCGGACTGCGTATGTGACCACGAGTCCGGCAAACTCGCAGATCGCCAGCGGCTTATCGGGCTCCCATCCAAGGAGGAGAATAACCATGCGTAAGAAACCTCGCCATCTCCACTACTGCGCGTTCGAGGACCACGACCATTATTGGGCGTGTATTCGCGACCCGTGTAGCCTCCACTATATCTCGTTCTGCCATGTCTGTCGCTGTGGTCGGGTGATGGTCGAGATCTTCAAGCCTAGTGGTGGGCTGCTCGACTACCGTATCTTCGCCTGCCCTTTGCGCCCGGACCATCTCGGTCACGACTCGAAGGTTTTGGAGAGCCTCCCGCTTGGGGGCCGCCCTCCCTCCGTCCCACGTTTGACCACTGTCAAAAAACAGACACCTTGACAACGGATGAAGCCATGCTATACTCAGAGCAGTTAGGGAAGCTTACACCAAACCGAGAGGAGGTGATATCGAATGAAGTCCGAGACAATCACCGTGAAGTCAAAGGAGTTCGCCGAGTTCAGCTACACGCTGACGCAGCCGGAGTCGCTGGCCGAGGCGGTGCAGATGTTCGGCGAGAAGGACTCGCTGGAGTGGCTCCACGCCGGGCGCAAGGCCGACATCAACGCCCAGGAGTGGCAGAAGGTGCGGGGCACCAAGACCGAGGAGGTCCAGGTCGGGGACAAGAAGTTCCGAGTCCCGAAGGAGCTGGCGTCCGTGGTCAAGGAGGCTCTCGCGAAGCAGGCGAAGGCAGCCTGACGCCACGGTCGGCTGTTGCTGTGATCGGGGCCGGTAGGGGGAGACCCTTGCCGGCCCCTGTAGCTTTTACCACCCGACTCCTTGCACGGAGGATTTAGTGGAATCCGAAGCGACTCCCGGCAAAGCGAACCGACCGCTTCCCTCCAAGGAGAGTGTCGAAGCTCTCCTGACGCTGATCGCAGACACCGAAGACCGTGCCGTCCTGGATCGGATATTGGAAGCTCTCTCCATCGGGCATCCCCCCTCCGACGCGGATCTGGAAGTCTACGACGATCTCTGGGACACATTCGGCGGAGATCTCGACGAGGACGAATACAAGTCTGACGACGATCCCGAGGACGCGTAGTCTATGACACAGTGGGCGGTGGGGCCAGAGCTCGAAGCGGCTGTCCGTGCCATAACTCGTCTCAAGCACTTCCCCATCGCCCTCTGGTCCCAAACCCACTTCGACGAGTATAATCACGCCTTCGAGGTTTTTTGGAAAACCAAACCGACCCGGGAGCAATTCTCACTCTTGATGCATAACGCTCCGGTCACCGCTGATATCCTCTGGATGGTGGCTCGTGGATAAGCGCGATACTCTTGGGATATACATCCCCCAGCGAATCAGCACTCTTTCTGACGAGGATATCCTGACTCAGATCCAAGAGCTACAGGCCCGTCGTGAATCTATCCTGAGTGAGCTATCCCGAGAGAAAAAGGCTGCCGCAGCCAAAACCAAATCCGGTGCGCCTAAAAAGGCTAAAGTCCAAGACCTATCCAAGATGGACGTGGACGACGCCTATACTGCCATCGCGGCGCAAATGGGGATCAGCGTTGACGAACTCAAGCGCCTCGCAGCCACCAAGTAACCGAATCCTCGAGCGTCTCACCATAACCCTCTACGGGGTGGATGAGGACGTTTGGGGGAGGTTTCGGCTCGCCCTCCTGCAACGTGACTTGAAGCTGCACGAGGGTGTGTACCAAGCAGTCGAGGCATGGATCAAGCAGAATCCGCCCCGGATCGGGCCAAACCCGATATGAGCCATGAGCTGATGGAGGTTTTGTACTATGGGGTTATCCTCGCTGTGCTCATAATAGGCTTGGTCAGATTCTGACCTAGACTCGGAGGAAGATCCAATGCCATTGAACAGACTCGAGGATGGCACGTGGTTGATCGATTTCTCGACCATATCCACCTTCCAGTTGTGCGAGCGGAAAGGGCAATACTCGTTTATCGAGAATCTGACCCTCCCGCGGCTGCCGGTCAAGATGGGGTTCGGCCAGGCGTACCATGCGGCGTTGGCGGCGTATTACTCGGGCGCCTCCTTCAATGATGTACTGCTCGCCGGGATCAAGGTCGCCAAGGAATACGACCTCCCTATGTCGCTAGAGGAGGACCCGGCGAAGTCGGTAGAGGCGCTGGTCGCATCGCTCGGCCGTTACGTCCAGTTTTGGGCGAACGAACCCTACGCCACCTTGGTCGACCCAAGCGGCAAGCCTATGGTCGAGATAACCCACCGGATGATGATCTGTAAAGACCCACCGATCATCTACGTTATGAAGATGGATCGGGTGTGTCAGCACAAGATTCGCAAAACCATCCATGTTATGGACCACAAGACAACCGGGCGAATCCATGACTATATGCACACCATACGCCCGAACAAACAATTCACGGGGTATCTGGCCGGGTTGGTCGAGCTGTTCGGTGATCAAGCCGAGTCCGCCATCATGAACGCGATACACGCGGCCAGCGAGCTCAAGACCAAGAAGCGTCCCTTGGACGAGTGGTTCGCCCGGGCAGAAACTGGCCGCAACGAGGCCGACTTCGAGGACTGGCACAAGGATGTGGTCGAGCAAACCAAGCGTATCATCTGGACGATCGAGCACAACGGCCATTTCCCGAAACATGACCCGTTCGCCTGCCATGTCTACGATGGATGTATCTTCCGCGATCTTTGCTCCCAACATGGGGATGAAGCGACCAAGCAGGGTCTCTACACCACCCGACAGTGGGATCTCAAGGAGGAGGACTGACGGTGGACGCGTCGGGCAGTCTGACCTACAGCCGTTCTATGTCTCTCGTAGACAAAATGCTGGATATGGTTTCGCATCACCTGACCACAAACAGCACTTTGTCCGACCTCCGTTATGCACTCGGCGTGGAGATTCGCGCCTATCTACGACAGGAGCATGAAGATGGATACAACGCAGGTAGAATCTCCATCATCGCCACCCCTTTCCCCAGTGGAACTGACGGGGGCGGCACCGTCACCGGCCGTATCACCCATCATCCAGACGTCGGTGCGAGCCCCATCGTTCCTCCTCCTGGGGGCACCGGGGTCGGGCAAGACCGTTCTGGCGTGTAGCGCACCGGGCAAGAAGTACCTGGTCGATATGGACGCCAAGGCGGATGAGATGGAGATCCTCCGCCCGAAGGTGGAGAGCGGTGAGCTCACCATCCATGACCTGACCTCGCCCCTGATGATGGATACACTACGGGCCCGGGCCGTGTCGGCCATGGCTCGCAGGACGTACACGAACGAGCCGACAGGTTACCTCGAGTTCTGTGCCCTCGTCTCGGAAATGGCGACGGTCGGGAAGGACGCAGACGTGTGGATCATCGACCCCTTGACCCGTGTCGGGGAGCACTTGGCTCGGTACATCGCCTACGGGAACAAGGTGGCGTCGATGCGTCCCCGCGACTACGGGACCTACCTCAAGATGATGGAAGAAGTCATCGACAAGCTCCGCAAAACCGCCCGAAGGATGAACAAGATCCTGATCTGTACCATCCATCAACGCTACCTTGAAGAGCCTCAGTCGGATACGAAGATCGTCCACTCTTCAGGGGGTGAGGCCGAAAAGACCGGTACAGGTGTCATGCGCCAGATGCCGGCCCTCGAAGGTCAGATCGCTGCCAAGCTGGTGGGGTACTTCTCCGAGGCATACATCTGCAAGACCGTCCCCGGACAAGGAGGCCGGGTCAAGTACATCGTGCAAACCGTGCCGGACGATATGTCCGACGCCAGAACGTCACGCAAGCTGCCACCGTATTTTGTGGGCACGCTCGCTGACGTCATCAACGGAACCGTCAAAGCTGTAGAATAGCTAGGAGGTTTCATGACCGAGTTCGCCATCCCCATGAATGATGTCCCCAACGAGTTCACTCGCCTCGATGAATCCAAGCTCTATGTGTTCCGGATCACTGCCCTTGAGATTCGGAAGACGAAGGCCGAGTCCAAGACGCCAGGCGAGCCAATGATCGTCACCACCTGTGAGGTTCGGCGTCCCGTCGAGTGGGAAGGCAAGACCGTCACGGAGTTCTTGCTTCTCCCCATCGCCCCCACCCCCATGGACTCCACGGCCGAGCGGCGCAAGAAGCTGGAGCGCGGTGTTCGCCTCCGTCAGTTCATGGAAGCTTGCGAGTTCAAGTGGGGTCCGAACGGATTCTCGACCGACGAATGGGTCGGTGGGGAGTTCGGCGCCACGATCCGCAACGAGGAAGGTCAGAACGGGGATGTTTTCTCGCGGATCAAGAAGATGATGCCGGCGAGTGTCGCCCGTGACGCCATCGACAAGGTGGAGGCTGGGTTGTCGCCGGGCGCTGATGGCCCGATGGCTGGAGTGTCCTCAGCCGGCACCGATCAAGGCATCTAGCCAGCAAGTCCACGACCATTCAACCAAAGACGTCGAGGCGGGGGAGTGCGACCTCCACTCGACGTCTATTCTTTTGGGCCTCACGCGACGAGGCGGTGTTACTGGCCCGTATCGGTTGGGGCATCCGCGCCCACCGTGACGAAGGGGGAGATCACGAATCATGGCTGATGGAATGGTCGTCGAATTGGCCGAACCGAATTCTATCAAAATACGCCCAGGACGCATCCGTGACGATCTTGGGGACCTCCAAGAACTCATTGACTCGATCGCAAAGCGCGGCCTTCTACACCCGCTTGTTCTGGACGACGAAGGCTTCCTTGTTGCAGGATTTCGACGTTACTTGGCTCTCCGGTTCCTCAAGTATGAGTTTATACCGATTACCCGTAAGTCGAATCTCTCAGAAATTGATCGGGTTGCTATCGAGATTGAAGAAAATACGCGGCGCAAGCAGTTCACTTGGCAAGAGGAGTCGAAGGGGAAAGAACGACTCCACGCTCTTATGGTCGCAGCTAATGGCCCTGCCGTTCCCCGGTCCAAATCCTCAACAGGGTGGACAATCGAAGACACCGCGAAAATGCTCGGGGAGTCGAAAGGGAAGGTCGTTGAGGATCTCAAGTTAGCGAAGTACGCCGATCACGGTGTAGTCAGTCAACGCACATCTCGTATTGAAGCCATACGCACGGTCAAGCGCATGGAGGAGATAGAGACGATGACGGCGGTATCTGCGGCGCTTCAAGCGTTGCAGGTGGGGGCTGTGGGGGATGTCGATGTACCAGACCTCACGCCAGGCGTCCCGAAACCCAAACAATCCCCCCAGGCCACGTTCGGCCTCGGTCGTGTAGTCCATGCCGATTGCGTCCACGAAATGGAGGATCATCTGCTCGGTGACTCCATCGACCTCATCCTGACCGACCCCCCGTTCGGTATCGGTATCGATCAAGCCCGTTGGGAAGGTGTCTCCATCCAGCACACCTACACCGATCCAGATCAAGCGGCGATTCAAGCCACCCTTAACCTCATGCTCAAGCAAGCCTATCGTGTCCTCCGTAACGGTCGTTTCATGTTCATGTTCTGTCCGCCTGAGTTCACCGGGGAATGGCGATCGCTGATGACCGCACAAGGTTTCAACGTAATGCCGCGTCCATTGATTTGGTACAAGCTCCGGGGCAGTCTCACCGATTTCTACACCCAGTTCGCCCCGGCCTACGAAACATTCCTGTGTGCTTGGAAGGGCGACACGCGCCGTCCCTTGTCCAAGCCTACCGCGGACGTATTCGTCTACGCCCGGCCAATCGAACGCTGGCACAAACTAGAGCGCGCACCGGGGGTTCTCAATGACCTCATCGAAGCGACCACAGCGCCGGGGGAAACCATCCTCGATCCATTCGCGGGTGGTGGGTCTACCCTTGCAGCCTCGGCCCGCCTCCTCCGACGTTATATCGGAATCGAACAAGACGCTATTTCCTGGGCTCGATGCGTCCAGCGCCTCACGCTACTCGAGTCCGGCCAAGACGATCTCGCTAGAAACGATCCGGAAGGCAAGAGCGATACTGAAAGGGACACAGCCCCTCCCGTGGATGGGGTATAAGCCGACCGTGCTCCGCCCCGGCGAGGTTTGGTACGGGATCTTCGTCTCGCTCGTCCCATGGCAGGTGTGGTATGAGCGACACAACGATTGTCAACTCGTGTCGATGAAGCTGAGTGACAACTGTTCTGTTTTCACCTGCCACACACATGCTGTTACCTTCATCTACGGCGTCGAGGTGAAATACGATGGCTATACGCAAGTCCGGCAAACCGTGGGTGGTCGGTCAAGGAGTTCCCGTGCCGGCGGACGGTCCGCTCGGAGCAAAACTCGCAATCGTAGGGCTCGCCCCGGCAAGGGAGGAGCAAAGGCTCGGTAAACCGTTCGTAGGTCCGTCTGGTAAACAGCTCGATCAATGCCTCCAACTGGCGGGTATCTCCCGCTCTGAGGTACGAGTCACTAATGTGTCGGATAAGTACATACCGATTGGTACTGGAGTGCCGGACTTCGAACCCGCCTACTATGACGCCTGTAAACATCGGCTGGCAGACGAATTTGCTCGAATGCCAAACCTTACGACGATCATTCCACTTGGCGATGCAATTATTCCCATCACAGGAAAGTACGGTGTCACACGTTGGCGAGGAAGCATACTCCCTACGACACTATCCCCGGGTTATCGAGCTGTTCCATCCGTACATCCGGCCTGGCTTATTCGAGGGCAATGGGAATATCGTGGGGTTTTAGCGTTCGATATCAAGCGGGCGGTTAAGGAGTCGTCGCTGCCCGGACATCTCCTCGCCTTGCCTGACGTCCCATGCATCACCGGCCCGTCGTTCCAGCAGATAGGGAACGCGCTCGAGTATTACACCAACCTTAACGGAGACGCCCTGATCGCAGTTGACCTAGAGATGCACCATCGCCAGTTCATCGCCTGTATCGGGCTCTACGACGGACACCGACCGGCCATCTGTATCCCGTTTGTGTACGGGAACGGCAAGTCGATATGGACTGCCGGTGAGGAAGCCTCCATCTGGCAGGGGTTGTCTCGCCTGTTTGAGTTCGGCAAGGCCCGCCTGTGTGGTCAGAACCTCTCGTTCGACCTGATACGGCTCCTGTGGGAGAACGGTGTATCTATGCGCGCCCCGTGGATGGATACGATGCATGCCCACCACGCCTTGATGCCCGAGCTCCCCCACTCCCTGGCCTTTATCAACTCGATCTACACGCGCCTCCCTTACTACAAGGACGACGGTAAGGAGTGGGACCCAAAGGTCGGTGAGAGGGCTTTCTGGGAGTATAACTGCAAAGACGCTTGGGCGACGTGGTACTGTGCCAAGGGGCTCGAGTCCGACCTCACCCGAGAGAAGCTGTGGGATTCCTACGTCGCTAACTACACCAAGCGTTTCCGCATCGCCATCCGCATGGAGTTTGAAGGCATACGGGTCGACGTCCCTGCTTGGCAAAAAGTTCTCGGGGAGTTAGAGGATCAGATCGTTGTTCAACAGGCCGAGATCGAACAGATCGTCGGCTATCCCTTCAAGGTCAACTCACCGAAACAAGTCAAAGACCTCCTCTATGTCAAAAAGGGTTGGACACCGGTCATCAACCGTAAAACTCACCAACCAACAGTTGACGTCGAAGCCCTCCGCTCGCTTCACATGAAATACAACGACCCCTTGGTTCTCAAGATCATCGAACAGCGCCAAGTCATGGACCTCAAAGGGGATATATTCGATCAAGAGATCGGTACGGACAACCGTATCCGGTGCCACTATTCACAGATCGGTACGGTGACTGGCGGTCGATGGTCCTCCTCAGCAAGTGTCACTGGCTCGGGCATGAACCTCCAGAACATCCCCCGTGAAGGGCCGGCCCGGCGTATGTTCCTCCCCGATGAAGGACAGGTGTTCGTGGAAGCCGATCAAATCCAGGCCGAGGTTATGGCTGTCGGTTGGATGGGGCCTGTCCCCGGCCTCATCCGCTTGTTCAAGGAGGGCCGAGACATCCATCTCGAGGTAGCAAAGATGATCGCCCAGACCGTCCAGGACCACAAAATCACCGTCCCTGGCGGTATGTTTATGGGCGATCCCGACACCATGGACAAGTTTCGGAACAAAGACGAGCGATACGTCGCTAAACGCACCGTCCACGCCTCGAACTACGACATGGCGGCGAGGAGACACGCTAGTGTTACCTCGATTCCAGTTGCGTTATCGGAAATCCTCCTCACGATATACCACACTGTACTCTTCCCCGAAATCCGGTCTCTATACCACACGGGAATACAACATGAGCTTCGGACCACTCGTACATTATGGGTCCCTTACTTCAACACACGACGAGTTTTCCTTGGTTATTGGGACACGCATGGGGAGTTACTCCGCGCAGCTTACGCTCACAAGCCACAGGCGCTCGTCGGCCACATCACTGGCCGGATCATGGAGATTATCGAAGACGAGCTACTTGCCGAGGGATGCTCCATCAGGATGCAAGTCCACGACTCGGTTGTAGTGTCCGCCCAGCCCGAGAAAGTTCAATGGGTGGTCGAGCTCATCGACAAGGCTGCGAAGTCGATTGTAATCCACCTCCCAGGCGGACCGCTCTCGATCCCGATGGGCTACAAGGTTGGACCGTCGTTCGGAGAGCTCAAGGACTACACTGGTTAATGGCTGATTTCATCAAGGCGTATCTCGACTACACAGAGCAGCAAGAATCCCCGCCCATCTTCCATTCATGGGTCGCCATCACCATGATCTCGGCCGCCATGAAGCGGCGGACATGGCTAGAGCGAGGATTCAAATCCCTCCGCCTCTACCCGAACACCTACATCATGATCGTCGGTCCTCCAGGCCGACAGAAGAAATCCACAGCAATCAAACTCGGCATGGACCTCCTCTATGAAGCCGACCCGACCGTCCAGATATTCCAAGAGCGCATGACTCCCGAAGGTGTCATGCTCGCCATGAACCGCGTAAACGCCAACATCGCCACCCAATCCCTCAACATGGAATCCTCCCTGCTAATGGTTGCATCGGAGCTCACTACCATGTTTGGGGCCGACCAGTCCCAAGCTGGGCGGATGGTATCGTTCATGACCCGTTGGTACGACTGCCCAGACATATTCCCCTACCTAACCGCGGCACACGGCAAACTCGAGTTCTTCAACCTATACCCGAGTTTTCTCGGTGCCACTCCTGAAACCATGCTCAACATCATCCCGACTGACGCTCAGGGTGGTCTCTTGTCTCGGATGATATTCATACACTCGATCGACAGAAAGCGCATCCCGCGCCCAAAGGCCGGGGCGGGGTATTCCAACCTCGTCGATCAGCTCAAGCAAATCGCTACCATGAAAGGGGCGTTTATAGAAAGCCCCCAAGCACAGAGTTACTTCGACGATTGGTACATGACCATCCCGGATGAGGTTGATGCTCGAGCGGCTACGTTTATGGAACGGCTACCCGACCACGCCCTGAAATTGGCCTGTATACTGGCCGCGTCGAGAGACACCATGCAGATCGACGTCCGGCTCATGGACGCAGCTATCTCGACCATGATTAACGTCATCCCCGGTATCAAGCACGTTCTGGCTCACGTCGGAGCCACCGACTTCGCCAAGCTCACCCTGCGTGTACTCGCTCAAGTCAAAGACTACGGACCACTCGCCAAAGTCCAAGTCTACACGGCCAACTCCTTCACCGCGAGTGTAGAAGAAATCGACCAGGCCCTTTCAGACCTGGTCGAGAGGAAACTCATCAAGGAGACGTATCTAGGAAGCGTCGCCTCTTACATCCTTATCTAAGGCTGGCCGTCAGGGCAGCCACCCGGTACGACCTGGAACAACCCGGTTTCGGTCATGTAAACGCGGTTTCCACGGTCGCACATCGTATAAACCCCGAACGCGCCTCCGTGATAGATCAGGCGTGAGTTCGGCGTCATGGGTTGTAGCTTCGGCTTGTCCCCACTACCACCGCAAGCCGCCAAGAACAGCCCAAGTCCGAGGATAAAAACCCTTCGCATCCTCCCCCCTTTCCTACTGTGGCCCACAGGTAACCTTGACTGTCGTGTCGCCCAACCCCTTCGGTGACAGCCCGGCACAGTGAACGTCGATGCCAGGCCCAACCACCCCGTCCGCGTTCTCGCCGTCCTTGTTCTCACACGCACACAACACAAGGGAGGCGACCAGGATAACAAGCAACCCGAACCGCTTCATGGTAGAGTATCCTCCATTCCGTAGTCACGGAGCGCCTTGCCCGAAGCTTTTCGACGGCGTTCAAGCGGCGTTAATTGAGATGCGGTCTTTGCCGCCTTGATGCTCTGAGGAGAGACTTGGAGACGTCCACGAGGAATGCCCAAAGACTCCTCAGCCTCGCGAAGAATCCTGTCCGCTTGTTCTTTATCACCGACAATCTGTGCCTGCGCTGCGTCACTCAAGGCACGATTCTTGATGATATTCGCCTTGTTGAGCTTATCCATCATCCGGTACTCAGCTTCCTGCTCGGGATCGGTCAACCCGGTGAAGCGCCCGATCCGGCTCACGTCACGGCGAATCACAGGACGCTGTGTTGGTACGGCGTCTAGTCCAAACGCCTCTCGTGCCGTCTGCGGCTCCCGCTCAACGCCGTCATCATCGATGATCGCCGCCTTGCGTAGCCGTTCCAACTGTACTCCAGCGATCGGAATCGACCGCGTGAAGGCTCTCGCTCTGGCAGCTACGCTCGGCGGCGTGTTTGGGTTCCAGACGTCTACACCAGCCACACCGTTCAAGATGTCGATGGCGTGATTCGCCACGGGACCGGGCAGGTAATACTTGAGACTCGCCACGTCCTTCGGCAACACCGCCCCTGTCCCGAGCTGATCGGTCAACGCCACACCCAAGGCCGGGCCAAGCCCCTTCCAAGCGATCGGGTCATGCTTCTCGAGCCACTCTCCCATCACAGGAGCGACCTGAGGCCCACCAAGGGCGTACGAGATCCCCCAAAACTTGACGAACTTCTTCATCGCCTGGAGACGTTCCGGGTCCATGACGTCCCCGCGCTTGAACATGTCCGAGAAGTTGTTCCACATATACTCGCCGAGTTTGGTCTGGAAATACTTGAACTGGCCGAGCGTCCCCCAAAGCTCTTTCCGCATCCATGCTGGCTTATCGCCCGGCCCCGGCATGAATTGGGTCTTTTGGACGAGATCCCTCCCGGCTTGGATGGCCCCTGTCTCGTCCGCTCCCTTGCTCAGCGCGTCCCGGTACCCGGCGAAAAAGGCATGAGCACGGTTCCCACGCTCGGCGTATCCGAACGGCTTGGATAGCCAATCCCGCAGCTTCCCGAGCTTCTCACTCCCCGCTTGGGCTATCGTCTCTGTCTCGAGCTTGCGCGGACCAAGCGATTCCAACGGCACCCTAGCCTTTTTGACTAGATCAACGAGATCCTTCTGCCCTCGATAATACCCAACTTCGTCTTGCAACGCCTGTGCAAACGACTTGGCAGACACTTCACTCGCCGTCAGCGCCCTCTGCATCGTGTTATAAAGCGGGGATGTGATGCTGGCACCGATGGTCCGCATGAACTCGCCGGTACGGACGATCCCGCCCATCTTCTGTGCGAATTCACTCGATCGGAAGGCGGGATGGCCGACGGCATAGTTCAGGTAATTCGCCACGAAGTTTTGTACATCCGTCGGGCGGTCCTTCATCTGGTTAAGCATCGGTTGGAGGTCCTTCAATATCCCATGGTGTTGCGGCGTCCCATACACCGCCGCCCGTGCCACCGCATTGGAGTGGCCAATCATCGCATCCAGACTATAATTCTCCCCCGGCAGCTCTAGCTTCCTCGTCTTGGTGAAATACGGCTTGAAGTTGCTCGGGAAATGCGACAACACATCATTCGACACCCACTCATCACCTTGTTGAATCTCGGTCTTGACGATCTTAAACGCTTGCCGCAACCTCGGGACATAGTTCTTCACAAAGTTAGGATGCGACGGGTCCAGACTCAACGCCTTGGCCCAATCGTCTGCAATCTGCCCAAACAAGGTCGCTACCTGACCCTGATTCGCATTAGCCGGCGGGAGGTGTAGATCCCTCGCGCGTATCCCAGCCTCGAAATCTTCCTTGGACACTCGGCTGGCGATGTCTCTGAGCTTCGCCGTCCATGTATCTCGCATGGTCTGCACAGCGTCATTCCCGTCATTGATCGTCTTGACGATCCGCTCGAACGGCGCGTCCCCCTTAGCGATCTGTGTCATGGACAAGGGGGAGCGAATCTTCAGTTTGGTAAAGATCGACGCCAACCAATCAGGGCGGTTCGGATCAGGATCGCCACTCCCCGACCGCACCGCTTTCTGAATATGAGGCGGCGCCGCGTCAAGGGCATCCCCCTCGAGCTCCTCTGCCGCCATCTTCACTTTGTTCAACTCATCCTTGCTGTGGAGCTTGACTCTCTCCCCCATAGACATGTCCTTGGGCATGCCGTTCGGGAAGTAGTCCTTGACGGTCGGCTCCGATTCTGGAAGCATAGTACCACCAGTCTCCCCTAAACTATCCCTCTCCCGCTTCAACCGGCGGAGGTATTGTCCGAGCGACTCCCCCTCCTGTCTCGTATTCCCAGCCTTCTTTGCCCCTTCAAGGAGATCGTCGACAATCTTCGGCGCTTGGTCCAGCCCAGCCTTGGCTCGTCGTCGGAGCGCCTCCAACGTCGACTCCCCCTCAAGATGTGGCAAACGGCGTACATTGACATCCTCCGGTATCGGACCACCCGGCGGATCCGGCTTCTTCGGCCTCGCCCCCGTGACAATCCGATCCCCCGATCGTCGACCAAGAATCGTCCGAGGGACATCACCACCCTCCTCGTACGACACCGGCTTGGGCGGTCCGGCTTGGTCGACGATATCCCTTGACTTGAGTCCCGGTTCATACACCTGGACTGGTTTGCCGGTGACCGAGCCGGGAGGCCCAGCAGTGAACACCCTCTCCGGCTGCTCATACGTCTCGCCTTGGGCCGGGAGAAGCTTCGGCTCAACACCGCGGTTAAGGAGGCGCCCGGTGGTATTGTCCGGCCCCGGTCCCCGTTTCAAAGCCTCCGCCATTTCCTTCCTCAACGCAGTGGCTTCACGAAGGCGGGAGACGGCCCGGCCAGCTCCAACACCTGTCAGAACCTCGCCCGCGACCTGTGCAACCTGCCGGGCAGTTTCTGCGTCGTCCGGCCGCGGTTCTCCTGGCTTCTCCACGAGAAGTAGTGGAAGCTCGGTCGCCGTCCTCATAGCCGCAGTCACGGGAGAGAACACCGATCGGGCCAAACTCAACCCGGCCTGAGCACCTCCGAGACCGAGGAGACCAGCCCTCCGTAGGCGTCCCAACACTGTGGGATCATCCTCTTGCAAAGCCTCAACACCAGCTTCGATCCCTCCTGGGATATCACGGATGGGAGCGGTAGCTTCTTGTACGAAAGTCTCGCCCCCACGCTGTAGAGCTGTACCGACCGCATCCGCAATCCCTGCCCCGGTATGGAAACGCCTCCGCGAAGGACCCTCCGCACGTAGACGAGGACCGAGCCCAGCCTCCTCAGCAGCCCGCTCGTCATCGTCTCGAGCCAGCTTGCCGCGGATATCTTCAAGGATGAGATCAAGGTCCTCGTATGCCATGGGTTACCTCAATGGACGCGCCGGAGGTTGCGCACGTCGTGGTGCAGTCGCAGGGCTTGGCTTCCGACCTGGGAGTCCTTGCCCGAAGCGGTACAGAATCAAATTGCCGGCTCTGCCGATATCCCCATCATCCATGAATGTCTTACGATAGTTCTCTACCAGATCGGGCTCAGCCCCGAGCATCTCCAACGCCTTGGACCGGCGTCGAACCTCAGACACTGCAACGTCCGCCCCTTCCGCAGCCTTCGCTCGAGTTTTCTGCGCAGCGAGGATATCCTCCTTATACGCATCCAGGATCAGCCGATTCTTGTGGATCTCCTTGTCGATCTCAGCCTGCTCGGAGTACGGTGCAGACTGACGCTGCTTGTACAAAGCGTCCTCGACCCCCACCAACTGCTGCATCTGAGCTTGCCGCGTCGAGATGATCTTCTCCGCCGCGTCCACACCGATCTTGATATGGCGCAGGGACATGAGTGCTTGGCCAAGCTCACCGATATACACCCCGGCTTCGTGCTTGGTTTTCTCGAGGTCCGCCATCTCCGCCCCTTGGATGGCGAGCTTCCGACGCCCGGCGTCCAAACGGGCCAGAAACCCAACGGCTTCTTCATCCGTCGGCGAACCCGTCTGAGCTGTTGCGTTCCCGACACTCGCACGGGACGCACCGTCGCCCATCCCACCTTGCGGTCCTTCTTGTGCCGGCGCCGCACCGATCGCTCCGACGGTATCGTATGCCGATGGGTCCTCAGAGGGCAGCCCGGCCGAGGCATCGATCTGCTGACGAGCCATGCCTCCGAGCCCACCGACAGGGCCTCCGCGGATGATCGGGGTCGCCGCCCCCATATTGAAGGCGTCCATATCCCGTCGACGGTTCAACTCTCCCCGGGCTGCCGACGCCGCACTCCCCGCCCGAAAGGCGTCTACCCCTGTGTCGGCGATACCACCGAGCATCGCATCCCAGTTAATCTTTGCCATCGCCGCCCCTTATCGATAGAATCCAGAGCCCGAACCGTAGTAGTCCGGGCTGCTTGCATTACGACGAACCTGTCCAAGACTCACCGAGCTGGACCCACCACCGCCTCCACCACTCCCGCTCTTGGACTCACCGCCGAAATACGTACCTAGAGCACCGCCGGTGAATGCACCGAGCAGGCGGCCCAATCCACTCCCGAAAAACCCACTCCCCTTGCTGTCCTTCCTGGATTTGATGTAGTCGCTCGCTTCCTGGCTACCAAGCTGAGCGTAGCCAAGGCCAAGCTGTCCTTCACCGAGCCGTGTCCGCTGAAGCCCAGCCAGCGCAGCGGCGAGTCCTGGCACTTCCTGTGGTACATATTGCCCCACCGCATCCTGTGCGAACTGCGCCGCCGTGATGCTCGGCTGGATGCCGCGCTCGATGTACGCCCGACGATCCCCTTCCTCCAACATGGAGGCGGATTCGTCGAACCGTGTCAACTCCTTGGCGCCGGGCTCACTGGACTCATACCCCGGCCCGAGGTTCCGCCTCAGCCTCTCGTTCAGGATCGCCCGATTCTCATTGATCTCTCGGGTGGTCGAAGCGTTTACCGGCAGCTTCCCTTCCAGCGCGCTCTGTAACCGCTCCTGCTCCTGTGCGGATATCTTACTGGAACGCGCGGCGAGAATCCCCTGATCCTCCTCCATATTCGTCGGCGTAAACCGTTCCCCTGTCAGGTAACGGTTGTACGCTTTACGTCGAGCGTTCTCCCGCGCCATGATCTCCTCTTGCGCGGCGTTCGCCCGGTTGATGGAGTCGATCTGAAGACGGAGAAGCTCATCCTCGGCCCCGCCCCCGCCCCCGCCCTGTTGTGGAAACATCTCCTGAAGCATCCCCAACGCTGCCGTTCCAAGCCCGCCACCGACCTCGCGGAAATCGGCCCAGGACCCGAGCTGGTTCGTCAACGGGTTCCGCAACCCGCCGTTACTTCCCACCCGCGCGATCCCACCATTCCCGGTATCAAGCACATACACCCCACCGAATCCTGGGATGCGAACGATTGCCATGATTCCCTCCCCTACACTACGTTACGGTAGCCAACTGTGGCGAGACGCAGCGTTGTGTTCGCGTGACTCGAGCGTACCCCGACCTGCCCAGCCGTATTGGTCCACGCCCGCACCTGATGGGTCATGTCTGAGCTCGTCGCCGGAAGCTTATGTGTCGCGAATGGCTCCACCGTGAGACTCGGTGCCTCGTCATTCACACTAGGCTGAGTAAACAGAACCATTGCTTCTTGCGTACCGTGCGACACGTACATGTTCAGGACGACTTCTGTCTCGAACCCCAACGGCGCGCTCACAAGGTAGAGCGTTCGGGCTGTGGACAGGTTCGAGACATCCTGATCCTTGGCCGGGTCCTTCCACAGAACCCACTCCTTGATATGGACAAACTTCTTGATGAGGTTCCCGGCGTCGCTCTGCACCGCAAAGATCAACTTCTTCTTGGTGTAGTTGGTCGGCATGGTTGGCGCAGTAGCTGAGGTCGAAGCCAGAATGTCCACAACCTCCGTGTCCGGGCGCATGATGGCGAAAAGGAAATACCAAGTGTTCGCCACCATAGCGCCACCATCAAGCATCCCGTTCCCGTTCCCCACCGACCACACAGCGTCCAATCGTTTGATGATACTCCCGACTAGGGCGATATCCGCTGTGTTGTCGTCCGACCGCGCAGCGCCGGCTCCGATCAAGATATCGTGGTCAGGGTCCCCCGCGTCATTCGAGCACTTGAACCCTGACACATAGCCAAACAATCCTGTCGTGGGCGGACCGACAATCTGATCCCAAAACGCCACTCGACCGACCTTCGCCAACGCATACCGTAGTTGGGCGATATCACCGGCCAGGCTCGTCGCCAGCCCCAACGCCGGGTCTGTCTGTGTCCGCTTCTGTGCGAGGTCGATCTGGAAATCGTCCGTCATCTGCGGCGTTTGGTTCGTGATATGGTTCTGGTCCGTCGCGTTGAGGTCCGCGGCGGTAAGAACCTCACCCGGCGTATAGACCTTGAACGGGCCGTAGAGACCAGGAATGTTCAGGCCCTCCTTGCTTCAAACAGCTCGGTCATCTCCCTTGCCAGGAGATGATCTTTCGAGGTGTAATTCGCCCGATGTCCTGTCTCTCTACGATAGATTAGCCATTGATAGATCGGCATTAGAACCTCTCCACATGGCGACGTGCGAGCACTCGCACCACGTTGATCGCCCTGTCAGGATTCCCTTGCCGCGCCATCGACTGCGCGATCATCTCGATCAAATCCGCCGCGTAGAGTTCCTGCGCCAACGGTGCAGTCACCCCGTCAATAGCACAGTCTCGACACACCAACGGCTCATAGAGCGCATTGTCGTCCAAAAGCATCCGGAGCTGAACACAGTTCGCTAGCCGACGGAACTTCTGTCGGATCATCATCTTGGTTACGACGTTGCTCGGGTCTACCCGATCCACTCGCTGTTCATGCACATCATCATCCACCCACCCGGCGATCTTCGCCCCGCACACACGGCACATGATCGCGATCGGCTCTCCCGTCTCAGGGTCGTAGTCGATGTGGCGCGGATACCGGAGATGGACGAACTCCTTAGTCGCCAGTCCAGTCAGGAGCGAATCCGCCAATAACCGGCCATGATACTCCAACACCTTCTCAGCTTGAGGCTTCACGAAGCACGCTCCCTTCGGGCCGACGGGATGAATTGCCACACGAACTCATTGATATGGAAGTCCTCGTTTACCCCGGTGTTGTAGCAGATAGCCGAGAAGCGGAACCCACTCCCCTTGATCCGCTTGCGCCGCGACGTGGTGAGGCTTCCGCCGAGTCGATCCGTCCCGAGCACGAAAGCGTCCAATACACCGCCCACTGACCCCATCGGCATCTGTATCGTCTGGGAGTACACACCATCGTACAGAACGTCGATCGTCATGTTGTGGCCGCCTTGCGGTGTGAAATGGACGACGATGAACTTCCCCCGCTTACGGATATCAGCCAGGTCCGCATCGATGTCAGAGAAATCATTGTGGCTTAGTTGGAATCGGCCGGTGTACGCCGCCCCAGCCTTGTTGTTCTGCACCGCTTCACGCATCCACACCGTGCCCGCGTCGTCCCCCATCATCAACTGGCGTGAGCCGTCCGAACTCCTCCGTATCACCAACGACTGTGCCTTGTCCCGGAACGAATACGCCACCCGTAGATCCTGCTTCTTGAGATCATACAACGTCACCAAGTTATTCACCAAAGAGCTTTTCATGGTACAGGTCGAGTACGCAATCAACTTCGTCGAATGATACACCAACTGTGCCAGATCGGTATGCCCCGGATCGACATGATCCCTGATCCAGACATCGAGATCGTCATTGTTCGACAACGGCGCCGGCTCGAGCCCCCCTGTGGCCTCGACAGCCGAGAGCATGTAGTACAACCCCGACGCTCCCTTGAACAGGATATCCCCCTCCAGCGAACACAGTGACCACGGCGAGGCCAATCCGACCCCATCACTCAGCTTGAGTATCCGCCAATCAGCAATCGTCAGGGACGAATCGTCGAGCCAGAAGATCCCGCCAGGACGCTTGAACAGGATCAACCGTCCGGCGTAAGATATCCCACCGACCAGCCCTTGCCCCACACCCGGATACACCGTCAACGACCCGGCCGCCGCCCCTGTAAACACCTCGTGGTTCGACGGGTCGTTGTAATAGATCCGATTCGGGTCGTTTTGGTTCCCACCACACCACAAGCGCCCGTTGTGGGGGATACCAAACGATGGTTGATTCGCCCCGGTCCAATCCGCCGGCGGCGTCGCCAGATTCCCCGTCGTAGGAGTTGTCCCGCTCGCCACCTGCACCGGATCAACCCCGTTGAAGAAGAACAACTTCTTCGGCAACGCTGCCGCCTCTTTACCCCCCTCGGCTATATGCGTCACCCGGTTCGCCGCCAACCCCGACTTCATCGTCGTAGCAAACGTGGCCGAACCGTCATCCCGGTAGATCTTCCCATCACTGGTCACGGCGATCAGATACTGATTCGACGGTGTAGCGTCCCAATCCCACAATGACATGACCTTGGGGCCGCCGGCCAACGGTGTCGCATTATACTTAGTCGCACCGGGCTCCTTGCTCAAGAACTCCCCGTCGAACTGAATCCCCTCTGCCTGTAGTAAGGAAGCAGGATCAATCGACAAAGGATTCTTGCTACCAGTCAACCCCCTGCGGCCAAGTATAATGCGAGCCGATTTCCCCTGAAACGCCATCAGCGATTCCTCGCCATACGGAACTTCTGGGGAATCCAGAACCTCGGTCGCCACCTTGCCGCGTGGCGATCCTTCTCCTGGTGGAGCCGGGCCGAGGCATTCTTGATAATAACCTCCCCTTTCTGATCCTCCATATCAGTCAGGAGGTAGAAAAGGGCACGATCGGCGATGATCCATCTCAAGTTGAGTGGGAGGATCGGTGTATCTGTAGCAACGGAACCCGAGAAGTCCAACGCCGGTGGAAGGTACGTATACCACAACTCCAGCACCTCCACTATCGTCGGCCATCGCCCAATCTGAATCACCCCTTCGGTAAGATAGGTATACGACTGCGGCGATCCGCTGGCGATGTTCCGTCCATACGACGCGCCGAACAAATCCCCCGTCAACGGGTCGATCTCCCCGCCTGACGCTAATCGCTTGAGCATGACAGGCATCAGGACGTCGGAAGGGATCGGATACTCATCCCGGTAGATCATCCCGGTGAAGCTCGCGTTACTGATCGGATACGGCGCCGCCAGCGTCAACACAGCCCCGAGATTCGACACGATCCGCAACGGGATGCCGTCGTTCTCCGTGACAAACTTGTATCCAGCCACCACACCAGGATCAGCCCCGAGCGTTACGGTAGCCGACCCGGCCACAGTCGCGCCCCCGACCACGATCGGCGCCACAGTACTCAATTGGTAGGGGGGATACTTCATCGCCCACAACCACGGAAACTCCCCTACGATATCCCAATACGCCAGATTGACGTAATCCTTGTAATCCGCGACGAAATCATCGTTCTGCTCGATCTTCAACTCGTTTGCCCGACGCAATCCATACTCAGCGATCGACAACCCGTTTTCCCACGTCATGGGCCGATCTCCACAGAATCATCTTCCCTAAAATGCTTGTGTAGAAAGAGCGGCCGGTTATCAACCACCACCGGCCTCTGACACCTCTCACACCACCGCACCTCGTCGTTCCTCGGATTGTCCTGCGTAGCGAACGGAGGATTCTTGTAATACAGTGGATCATACGGCCCACTATACGGTGGTTCCTGTATTGACACTCCGATCGACATAGGCTGCCCTGGGTAAAACACCCCATACACCTGGAACTCGCCACACGACACAAACGTCGCAGCGCCACCTGGTTTTCCATACAACCGTACTGCATCGCACAACTGCGACTGAAACAGAAACTCATACTCCTCAAACGTAATCCCATTATCCCCGAACGGATATCCCGGTATCACCACCACACCCTTCGCCGCGACCCACACACCCTCAACCCTTAGCTGCAACTCGAAAGAGTCGAACCACCCACCGTCCGGGAACTGCATCCCTTCTTGGAACAACACCCGATGCACCTGATACCTACTCCCGCCGTTGAACGTAATCCCTATGAAGTCGAAGTCCCCGGCCCCTGCTGGCGGCCCCCCGATGAAACTATCATATTGCGTCGACGTATCCGACGTCCCAATCCCCGGCTTCACGCCGTTGGTGATCAACGAAGGGGGACCACCCGAACCATGCGGTGTCGGATACCGTACATACGCCGTTCCGGGGACCAGAACGTCGGGCATCTACCCCTTCGCTTCTTCTGTCGGTACCATCTTCGGCAGTGACTGGATAAGCTCGGCGATTCGAGCCTTCTCCTCCTTGGCCGGGATCAGCTTGACGAGATCGACGATCCTCTGCCGTAGTGCCAGATTCTCCATGTATAGCCGCCCGATCGTCGTCTGTGCATCCCCATTACTGACCACAACCGGCGCGATCGCAAGCTGCTCGGCAGCCGTTCGGAGATCGAAATCCTTCCCATTCTCATTCATCGAGGAGCCCCTCCAATGCGTGTCCAGGTCCAACGGTGAAGCGAGCGGGTACGCCACTCGCCCGGCACCTCCGTCCATCCGAACAAGACATCGAACCCACCAGCTGTGACGTTCGCCAAGTGCGGCGTCCACGTTCGGGTGGCGGTGTTCGACACAAGTTTCTGAACCCATCGCCACACCAGTCCATCCTCTGATTCGTATAGGTGGATGCGGCGACCATCGGCCGTGTTCGCCACCATCCAGTAGCCC
>Ga0307470_10000192_pt1 | contig 41258 bp, 41 predicted proteins | sample atmos_gasesAM3C__FD_204565 | JGI IMG/M metagenome (GOLD analysis project Ga0307470, IMG submission 204565) | Hardwood forest soil microbial communities from Morgan-Monroe State Forest, Indiana, United States - atmos_gasesAM3C_05 | ecosystem: Environmental > Terrestrial > Soil > Temperate forest... | reverse complement strand
CCGCACCATCGAAATCCAGGCCGGCGCCCACACCATCACGGCCGCCGACCCCCTACCCGCCGACCTCCGCGACATCCTCGACCGCATCCACCACGGCATCGGTGCGCACTAACTGATCAAAGTCGGGGCCAGACTGCCAGCCCGCTACGACAAACAGGTTGGTCGGCCACATGCCGGTCCTGACGTTCGGGTGTCGTCGGTGGTCTCGGTGCGCGGGCACGGGCACGGGCACGGGCACGGGCGAGCTTGTGTGCTGTCAAGGTGCCTGCGGTCCGGGTTGGCGGCTGGGTCTGACAGCAACGTCACCCGTCGTCGGGTGAGCAGGCCCGACCGACGGGTCGTGGCTGATACATGGTTGCCAACCTTCGTCATGAAGGTTGCGATCAATCATCGAGATGGAAACTTAAGGAGTTACAGGCATGTTGTTCAGGCCGCCGAGCCTCGACGAGCGCGAGCATGCGGTGCTGCAACAGATCATGGAGGCCAAGGAGAAGCTTCGCTGGCAGCTCCACGAGCCGCGACGGTGGGCCGGCTCCCTCCGCCGGCTGTCGTTCGCACGCGCCATCCAGGGTTCGAACAGCATTGAAGGCTACGATGCTGCCCTTGACGACGCCGCGGCAGTTGCGATGGGTGAGGAACCGCTGGATGCGGGAACCGAGACGCGGCGGGCGCTGGAAGGTTATCGAGACGCGATGACCTATGTTCTCCAGTTGGCAAACGAGACCGACTTCGAGTACAGCGGCCAGCTCATCAAGAGCCTTCATTTCATGATGACCAGCTACGCGTTGGACAACCGGCCCGGTAGGTGGCGTGCTGGCAGCATTTATGTCCGAAAGGAGGAGACCGGAGAGATCGTCCATGAAGGGTCGGATGTCGATCTAGTTCCGGAGCTAATGCGCGAGCTTGTCGAGCACCTGAACCAAGATAACGAGCTTCCCGACCTGGTTCGGGCCGGGATGGCCCACCTGAACATGGTGATGATCCATCCCTTCAGGGATGGAAACGGGCGCATGGCGCGTTGCCTCCAAAGCTTGGTGATTGCGCGTAGCGGAGTATTGTCGCCAGTTTTCATGAGCATCGAGGAGTACCTGGGGCGAAACGCTCAGCAGTACTACGATGTGCTGGCCGAGGTCGGAGGAGGCACCTGGCAGCCGCAACGCGACCCAAGGCCCTGGGTGCGGTTTACGCTGACTGCCCACTTGCGACAGGCGCGCACTATGCTGCAGCGAGCACGAGACAGCGAGCTCCTTTGGGATCAGCTCGAAAGGCTGGCGACCGAAAGGGCTCTCGGCGAGCGATGCGTGTCGGCACTATTTGATGCCGCCCTGGGAATGCGTATCAGAAATGCTACCTATCGGGCGATCTTTGAAGACGGGATCACCGGTGGGATCAATGAACAGACCGCCACCCGCGACCTTCGTCAGCTCGTGAACGCCAACCTGCTGGTTCCACGCGGGGAGAAGCGGGGCCGCTACTATGTCGCCGGCAAGGAAATTGTCGCGTTGATGAGGGAGGTCGTCGCTGCTCGGAACCCGAGGGACGAGACGGATCCCTTCGCGCCGCCGAAGTAGTTGCGCGAGGGAGCTGAGAACCAGGTCCGGGACGGCGCATTCCACCACGGGGCCGGCGAGGTCCTGGTGTACGAGGTCGCTCCCTCGACGGCCTTCGGTTTCGGCAAGGGCGAGCTCAGCCAGTCCCGCTGGCGCTTCGACCGGGAGTGAACAGCGGAAGACGCGGCCGATCGGGGGTGCGGTCGGGTCGGGCAGGGGGTGCCGTGCTCGGTGGTAATCGTCGGACGAGGAGCCCGTATCGTCTCCCGGGTGGCTGGAGACCTCTCTGACATCCCCCGGCTGGCCGCGGACCGGCGGACCCTGCTCGCCGTCTTGGCGGCGGGTACGCTCGGCGTGCTCACCGGCTGCGGCACTGACCGGCGCTCGGTCGCCGTACCTGCCCTGACCAGCACCGACGCCGGCGGGAGATCGCCCTTCCGGCCGCCGCCCGAGCCGAGCCCCACGGCGACCGACAGCAGCCAGCTCCCCCGACCGCCCGCCGGGCCGCTGCCGCCCGTGCCGCCGCCGCACCCCGGCCGGGCCACGATCGTGCACGCCTCCCCGGGCGGACCGGGCAGCAGCCCGCAGGTCGCGCTGACCATCGACGACGGCTACGACCCCGAGACGGTGGCCGGCTACGTCGCCTTCGCCGAACGCACCGGTATCCCCATCACGTTCTCGCCCAACGGCATCTACCAGCGCATCTGGAACGCCCACGCTACCGCGCTGCGTCCGCTGGTCGAGGCCGGCCAGGTGCAGATCGGCAACCACACCTTCACCCACAAGAACCTGCTCACCCGCGGCGACGACCAGATCCGTGCGGACATCGAGCGGAACGACGAATGGATCCAGCAGGCGTTCGGGATCACCTCGCGGCCGTGGTTCCGCCCGCCGTTCGGCAAGCACAACGCGCGCACCGATGCCGTCGCCGGCCAGCTCGGCTACACCCGGATCCTGATGTGGGAAGGCTCCTTCGGCGACTCCCGGCTGCTCACCCCGCGGGTGCTGATGGAACAGGCCCGGCAGTGGCTGACTGCCGGGCGGATCGTGCTCGGCCACGCCAACCATCCCACGGTCACCCACCTGTTCGACCAGCTCCTGGCGCTGATCCACCAGCGCAGGCTCACGCCGGTCACCCTAGACACCATGTTCGGCACCTCCCGCGCCACCGGATAGCGGCCACCAGGTAGTGGCCATCGGACGGCGGCCGCCCGGACGGCGGCCCGCGGCGGCCAGCTAGTCTGCCGCGGTGAGCGGGAGGCATGGGCACCACGGACCTGCCACCTCCGCCGGCCCCCGCGCTGGCTGGGTGCTCGCGCTGGCCCTGGCGCCGTTCGCGGCGGCGACGATCGTCGGGCTGCTGCTGCTCTGGCCGCCCCGCACCGACTACTCCGGCGGCGCCTCGGTCCGGGCCGCCAACGGCGGCCGGGTCGACTTCGCGCAGGCCGCGATCCTCGACGTCGAAAGGCAGCCCTGCGACAGCGCGCTCGGCGGCGGCCCGCGCCGGACCCCCAGCCCCGACTGCGTGTCCCTGACGGTGCAGCTCGGCACCGGCCCGGAGGCCGGAACGGCGGTCACCGTGGCGGTCGGCAACGCCGGGTCGGCGTCGTTCCGGGTCGGGGACCGGGTGCGGCTGGGCCGCACCCTCGACACGACCGGCCGGCCGGCGTACTTCTACGACGACCTCGTCCGGGACGTGCCGCTGGGCTGGCTGGCCGGCGCGTTCGCGCTGGTCGTGGTCCTGGTGGCCCGCTGGCGCGGCCTGGCGGCGCTGGCCGGGCTGGGCGTGACCTACCTGGTGCTGGTGCGGTTCCTGCTGCCGGCCTTGCTGGCTGGCCGCTCACCGGTCGCGGTCGGGCTGGTCGGGGCCGCGGTGATCCTGTTCGTCGTCCTGTACCTGGCGCACGGGGTGTCGCAGCGGACGTCGGCGGCGTTGCTGGGCACGCTGCTGAGCCTGGCCCTGACCGGGCTGCTGGCCGGGCTGGCCATCGCCTCGACCCGGCTGACCGGGCTGTCCTCGGACACCGTGCCCTACCTGCAGGTGGCCGCGGCGCATGTGTCGATCTCCGGGCTGCTGCTGTGCGGGCTGGTCATCGGCACGCTCGGCGTCCTCAACGACGCCACCGTCACCCAGGCCTCGGCGGTGTGGGAGCTGTCCGGCGCCGACCCCAGGCCGCGGCCCGGCCGGCTCTACCGGTCGGCGATGCGGATCGGGCGCGACCACATCGCCTCGACCATCTACACCCTGGTGCTGGCCTACGCCGGCTCGGCGCTGCCGGTGCTGCTGCTGTTCAGCCTCTCCGGGCGGTCCGCGCACGACATCCTCACCGGGGACGAGATCGCTGGCGAGATCGTTCGTGGCCTGGTGGGTGGCATCGGGATCGCCGCCTCGGTGCCGATCACCACCGCCGTCGCCGTCGCGGTCGTCACCGCCGGCCGGCGTGGCCCGGGTGTCCCGCGTGGTCGACCGGAGCGGGCGGCCCGGACACGCTGGGCTGGCGTCGCCCGCTGACGCCGGCCGGGCGGCGGCGCTGGGCCAGGGCGACGCCGGCCAGCACCAGGACCATGCCGAGGGCGACGTTCACCGTGATCGGCTCGGCCAGCACGACCGCGCCGAGCAGCACCGCCGCCACCGGGATCAGGTAGGTGACGGTCGACGTCGCGGTGGCACCCTCGTCGGTGATCAGCCGGTAGTTCAGCACGTAGGCCACGCCGGTGCCGAGTGCGCCGAGCACCGCTACGGCGGCTACGGCGCCCGCCCGGAGATGCAGTGGCTGCAGCCCGGCGAACGGCGTGACCGCGGCGGTGACCATAGTGGCAGCCACAAGCTGGCCAGCCGACAGCGCCAGCGGCGCGATGCCCCGGTTGGCCAACGTGCGGCCCATGAAGACGAAGCTGACGCCGTAGCACATCGCGGCCAGCAGGCAGGCCAGCCCGCCCCAGCTCGCGATCGGCGTCCCGGCATCCCACGGCTCGAAGATCACCAGCGTGCCGGCGAAGCCCACCGCCAGCCCGCCGAGCCGGCGCGGGGACAGTCTCGCCTCGGTCCGCGCGGCCAGCGCGACCAGCACCGTCCATAGTGGGGTGGTGCCGTTCAGCACGCCGGCGACGGCGGAGTCCACGGTCCGCTCGCCGACCGCGAACAGCCAGAACGGCAGCGCGTTGGCCAGCGTCGCTGCCACGAGCAACCGACTCCACACCGCCCGTCCCCGCGGCAGCCGCAACCCGCGCAACCGGGCGAGGACCAGAACGACCGCAGCGCCCAGCGCCAGCCGGACCAGCACGAGCTGGATCGGCGACATCCCCTCCAGCGCGATCTTGATCCACAGGAAGCTCGAGCCCCATAGCGCCGCCAGCACCACCAGCCTGACCGCGCTTGCCCGGCTCACTCCGCTCCCTCCCTCACACACCGTGTGGTGACCTATCGGGCTTCACAGACCCCAACAGGTCACCACAACGCCGACAGGTGACCACATGGCCGGTCCAACAACGTGAGGTCACCACAACGCCGAGAGGTGACCACACGTCGTGCGGTGTCAACAAAAGGTAACCACAACGACGACAGGTCACCACACGGGCAGTCCGGACAACGAAAGGTCACCACAACGCCGAGAGGTGACCACACGGCAGGCGGAGAGGTGCCCAACAGGTCTAGATCATCCGGAATGACGCATCGGGGGAGGGATGGGTGCTGACTGTGATCGTTTTTCTCCGACGTGTACACACAGCGACCACATGAAGGTACTGTCGGCCAACTAGTTCGTGCACGGTAGACCCCTCACGCGCGCCAACGAGGTCGGGCAGATGTCACGTGACGCACAACTGATCAAGGAGAGCTGGGTCGCAGTAGAACCGCATGCCGAGAAGGTGGCGAAGTTCTTCTACGCCCATGTCTTTCACGGCCATCCGGAGATCCGGGACATGTTCCCGGTCGTGATGGACGTGCAGCGCAGCCGGCTGCTGCGCGCTCTCGTCCGGATCGTGCAGGGTTTCGAGAACCCCGAGTTCCTGATGCCCTACCTCAACCAGCTCGGCAAGGACCACCGCAAGTTCGCGGTGGCGCCGGCCCACTACGACGTGGTTGGCGCCAGCCTGATCGCCGCGCTGAAGGAGTTCAGCGGGGAGACCTTCACCCCGGAGGTCGAGCAGGCGTGGGCGAGGGCGTACGGCATCGCCGCCCGGATGATGATCGACGCCGCGGAGAACGCCGCCGTCGACGAGCCGCCGTGGTGGACGGCCCAGGTCGTCGGGCACGAGTCGAGGGGCACCGAGATCGCCGTCATCACGGTCCGGCTGGACCAGCCGTACCCGTACCTGCCCGGCCAGTTCGTCGCGGTCGAGTCCGCACGGCGGCCCCGGCTCTGGCGGGCGATGTCGATCGCGAACGCACCCCGCCCGGACGGGTCCCTGGAGCTGCACGTCAAGGCAGTGCCGGGCGGTTGGGTCAGCCGGGCGCTGGTCCACCACACCGACGTCGGCGACTCGCTGCGGTTCGGCCCGCCGATGGGCTCCATGGTGCCGAACCCGTCCTCGACCCGGAACGTGCTGTGCGTGGCGGGCTCCACCGGGCTGGCCCCGATCCGGGCCATCGTCGAGGACATGACCCGGTGGAACTCGACCCGGAACGTACACGTGTTCTTCGGTGCCCGGTCCAAGGCCGGCCTGTACGACCTGGAGGCGATGGAGAAGCTGGCTGCCGAGCACTCCTGGCTGACGGTCGTCCCCGCGGTCTCCGACGACACCGGGTTCATCGGCGAGCTCGGCAACGTCACCGACGTCTTCGCCGCACATGGAAGCTGGGACAACCACGACGTCTTCGCCGCCGGCTCGGCCGAGATGATCCGGGCCACGCTGGCCAAGTGCCACGAGCTGCGCATCCCGCTGTCGCGTGTCCGCTACGATTCTTTCAGCGATCTTTAAACCATTTCATCCCGTTTGTCAGTTGGTAGCCTCGCGCCGTGCCTCAGCTTAGTCAGTACGCCGTCGTCGCGATCCTGCCGCTCGGGTTGCTGGGGTCGCTCGGGTTGGTCGGCTGTACGTCGAGCACGGGTGGCCAGCCGGTCGCCGTCCGGTCCGCCCCGCCGTCCGGGTCGGTCGCGCCGGCCGGCGGCTCCGGGCCGGCGTCGGCGCACATCCCCACCCCGCCGGCCCTGCCTACCCCGCCGGCCCTGGCCGCCGTACCAGTCCGCGCCATCCCCGCCTGCGTCGCAGCCACCTGCCGGGCGACCGCGATCCTGGCCAACGTCCACCCGCGCGTCCACCTCGCGCTGGTCCGCGGGCCCGACACCTCCGCGGCCGGGCAGGTGGCCTACCTGCTCACGATCGACGCCGCAGGCAACCGGCTGGGCTCGGCCAGGCTCCGGTACGGCGACCTCTACTTTGACGCGGCGCTGCCGAAGCCGACCTGCGACCGGCTTGCGCACTGCTTCGTCCCGGCTGGCCAGGGCGCGCACGGCGGCGCGATGAACGTCGTGCTCGTGAACCCCACCGGGACGCTCACCGACCTGTCGGCCGGCGGCGCGTACTCCACCGACACCCCGGACCTGACCGCCCGCGACCTGGACGGCGACGGCGTCGACGAGATCCTCGGCACGGTCAACGACTACCAGCCCGACTACGCAACCGGGACGAACTACTGGATACTGTGGTCTTGGCGCGGGAGCAGGTACGTCGAGCGCGGTTGCCGTAAGGTGCAGCGTGGGGAACAGCTCCCGGGCGGGCCGGTGTCACTGGCGTCCTGCCCAGGCTGAGGTGTCTCGTGCGCAAACTCTCGTGACCGTTATCGGTCAACCAGGCGGCTCCGTCGTGCCTCGACGTAGCCGGTGGGTTTCAGGCATGTTCGAGTGAGGCGACAATCGTGACCGTGAGCGCACCCTTCCGCCGTCTTGGGGGGAGATTGCACGCCAAGGACGAGGCCGCCGGGGCAGCCGGTGCCGCCGGAGACCACGCCCAGGTCTCTTGCGGCGGTCCACCGGACGACCCCACGGCAGCCAGCCGCGCCGCCGAGGCTCCTGCCGACGCGCAGGGGGCCGCTGAGCTGCGGGCGGCAGAGCTGCGCGCCCGCTGGGCGTCATCCCGCCGGCGGACCGCGGGCGTCGTCGCCACGGTGACCTGGCTGTTCGCCGTACTGACGATCGTCAGCGCGCTGCTGCCCGGCCAGCGGGACCGGATCCACCAGCTCACCCAGATCATCCCGACCAGCGCGTCCGCGATCGCGGCTGCGGTGACCGCCGCACTGGGCGTGGTGCTGCTGTACGTCGCCCGCGGCCTGCGCCGTCGCAAGCGCCGGGCCTGGCGGGTCGCCGTGGGGGTGACCGCGCTGCTGGTGGGGTCGCACGTGCTCAAGGGCCTGGACGTCGAGGAGGCCGGGATCTCGCTGGCCATCCTGGCGATGCTGATCGTGTCCCGGCGCGAGTTCTACGCCCGGGGCGACCCGTTGACCCGCTGGTACGCGGTCCGCGTGCTGGCGCAGTTGCTGGTCCTGGACGTGGTGATCGGGATGGCGCTGCTGCTGATCAACCACGGCCGGATCATCGGGGCGCCATCGATGTGGGTGCAGCTCAAGCACGTGCTCTACGGGCTGGTCGGGGTGCCGGGGCCGCTCGCGTTCGACAGCGATCGGGCGGACGACATGGTCACCGCCACCCTGCTCGGGCTGGGGATCCTCACCCTGTTCCTCACCGCGTACCTTGTGCTGCGCACGTCCCAGCCGGCCGCGCGGCTGACGGAGGAGGACGAGCAGCGGCTACGGCGGCTGCTGGACAAGCAGGGCCAGCGGGACTCGCTCGGGTACTTCGCGCTGCGCCGGGACAAGAACGTCGTCTGGTCCGAGAGCGGCAAGGCGGCGATCACCTACCGGGTGGTGTCCGGAGTGGCGCTGGCCAGCGGCGACCCGATCGGCGACTACGAGGCCTGGCCGGGGGCGATCTGCGCGTTCCTGGAGATGACCCGCCTGTACGCGTGGGTGCCGGCGGTGATCGGGTGCAGCGAGCTGGGCGCCACGATCTGGCGCCGGGAGGCCGACCTGGACGCACTGGAGCTGGGGGACGAGGCGATCGTCGACGCCGGGGAGTTCACGCTGGACGGGCGGCCGATGCGCGGGGTGCGCCAGGCCGTCGCCCGGGTCGAGCGGGCCGGCTACACAGTCCTGGTACGGCGGGCGCGGGACATCCCCGCCGGCGAGTTTGAGGAGCTGCTCGCGGTGGCGGCGGCGTGGCGGGGCGCGGCGGTCGAGCGGGGTTTCTCGATGGCGCTCTCCCGGCTCGGTGACCCGGCGGACGGCGACTGCGTGATGGTCACGGCGTACCAGGGTGGGCGGCTGCGTGGGCTGCTGAACTTCGTGCCGTGGGGCCGGGACGGACTGTCGCTGGACCTGATGCGGCGGGACCGCGCCTCGGACAACGGGCTGAACGAGTTCATGATTGTGAAGCTGATCCAGGCGGCGAGCGAGCTCGGGGTCAAGCGGCTGTCGCTGAACTTCGCCGTGTTCCGGGCGGCGTTGGAACGGGGGGAGAAGATCGGGGCCGGGCCGATCCTGCGGGCCTGGCGGGGGCTGCTGGTGTTCGTGTCGCGGTGGTTCCAGATCGAGTCGCTGTACCGGTTCAACCTCAAGTTCCGGCCGGCCTGGGAGCCGCGGTTCATCTCGTTCCCCTCGACTCGGGACCTACCACGGATCGCGTTCGCGGCAATGGAGGCCGAGGCGTTCCTGGTCCGCCCGAAACCACTGCAAAAGCTGCTGCGTCGTCCTTAGCTACGTCGTCCGTGGGTAGACGTCGTATCAGGTGAACCGGCGTATCAGGCAAAGCCGCGGCGGCTCTGAAGACGTGGGGCTCGGGGGTGGGACGGAGTGCAGGACTGGTCGGTGGTGTCGTGGCCATTCCTTGGCGCCGTGTTGACGCTGGCGCTGCTGGCCTGGGTCGGCTGGCGGGTCCTGGGGCGGTGGCGGCGGTGGCTCGGGCGGGTGGGGCTGGCGGTGGCGGTGTTGCTGTCGTCGGTCGGTGTGGCGTCCGCGGTCAACCGGTACTTCGACTACCTGCCGAAGCTGGGCGACGTCGTGAACGTGGTGGACGGCGAGCGGAACTGGCCGTCGTACGAGTCTGTCGTGGCGCTCCCGCCGGACCAGGTGTTGCGCCGTTACCCGCAGGGGCTGACCGCACACCTCCGGGTGCCGGACCGGGGCAGCGGGTTCGGCCCGACCGAGGCGCTGGTCTACCTGCCGCCGCAGTACTTCGGCTCACCGGGGCGGCGGTTCCCGGTGGCGTACCTGCTGCATGGGGCGCCGGGGGTGCCGGGGGACTGGTTCCGTGGCGGGCGAGCCGGGAGGCTTGGGGCGCGGCTGGCGGCGGCGGGACGGCCGTTAATCATCGTCGCGCCGCGGATGAGCCGGGGCTGGCTGGACGACTCGGAGTGCGTCGACTCGGTACGCGAGCTGGCCGAGACGCATCTGGTGGACGACGTGCTGCCCGCGGTCGACGGGGCGCTGCGGACCGAGCCGGCGCGGGGGGCGCGGGTGCTCGGGGGGATGTCCGCGGGCGGGTACTGCGCGCTGAACGTGGGGCTGCGGCACCGGGCGCTGTTCGGGACGATCGTGGCGATGAGCGGGCTGCCACGGCCGACGTACGCGGGTGGGCTGGGGGCGCTGTTCGGGACCGGGCCAGGGGCGGACGTGAAGATCCGGGCGAACACCCCGGCGGACTACGGGGCGGCGCTCGGAGCTGGGCCGCCGACCCGGGTCTGGCTGGACTGCGGGACCGGGGACGCGGAGATTCTGGGGGAGCTACGGCGGCTGGCGGTTGAGCTGCGTGCGGCCGGGTTGACCGTGGAGGTGCATGCTCGGCCGGGGGCGCACACGTTCCGGGTATGGCGGCCGGCGCTGGCGGAGGCGCTGACCTGGGCGACGCCGGGGCTGGGGTCGGGTGCGGGGTGAACCGCTTTGCCGGGGAGGTGCGTGACCTTGTACCCTGACGAGCCGGTGGCCTCGGATGGGGCCCCGGGAGGCTTCGCCTAGTCCGGTCTATGGCGCCGCACTGCTAATGCGGTTGGGGGCCAACCCCCCTCCCGGGTTCAAATCCCGGAGCCTCCGCCCCGGAGCCCGGCCCTGCCGGTCCTCCGTGCCAGCGCTCGTAGCTCAACGGATAGAGCACTTGACTACGGATCAAGAGGTTGCAGGTTCGAATCCTGCCGAGCGCGCCCCCATCATCCAGCTAGAACACCCCGCCTGACCTGCGGAAATGTCGAGCGTCTTACTCAACGGGCGAACTGGTGCTCCCCCTCGCGTTCGAGGTCGTGACATCAGACGTGACGCGAGTTGGGCTTATGCTCGAACTCGTGACGCCTCCAGCAGGCCCGGCAGACCGGCAGCGCGGCAGCATCGACCGGCTTCCAAGTGGTTCCTTCCGCGTTCGGGTGTATGCCGGAGTGGACCCGTTGACCAGCCGGCGGAACTACCTGACCGAGTCGTCCCGCTCGGCCCGACCGCGACGAAGCAGGCCGAGCGCACCGCCCGCGCCGAGGCGAAGAAGGTTATGACCCGCCTGCTCAACCAGGTGGACGAGCAGCGCAACCCGCGCACCCGGGCGACCATCGACCAGCTCATCGACCGGTACCTGGAGCTGCTCGACGTGGAGGACACCACCCGCAGTACCTACGAGGCGCTGATCGCCAAGCACATCCGCCCCGTGATCGGCGCCGTCATGGTGGCCCGCCTGGACGCCGAGCTGCTCGACTCCTTCTACACGCGGCTCCGCACTTGCCGCGCGCACTGCAACGGCCGGCCAGGTATCGACCACCGGACGCCCCGCAAGCACGAGTGCGACCACCGCTGGGTGCCGCACAAGTGCAAGCCGCTGGCCGCCTCCTCGATCCGGCAGGTGCACTGGATCCTCAGCGGCGCTTTCAAGCGCGCAGTCCGCTGGCGCTGGGTCGCGCACAACCCGATGGACGAGGTCGAGCCCCCGGCCCCGCCCCGGCCGGATCCGCAGCCACCGACCGCCGACGAAGCCGCTCGCATCCTCACCGAGGCAAGCGCGGATCCCGAGTGGGCGACGCTGCTCTGGTTGGCGATGACCACGGGCGCGCGCCGCGGCGAACTGTGCGGCTTGCGGTGGCGACACATCGACCTGGACAACGCCACCATCAGCCTGCGGACGAGCATCGGCCAGGTCGGTACGCGAGTCTGGGAGAAGGACACCAAGATCCATCAGCACCGCCGAGTGGCGATCGACCCCGACACCGTCGAAGTGTTACGCATGCACCGCGCCCGTGCCGAGGCGGAATCCACCGCCATTGGCAACCCTCGGCCCCGACTCCTACGTCTTCTCGCTCGCGCCGGACCACAGCACCCACCTCATCCCGTCCTCGGTGACCCAGCGATTCCGGAAACTCGCCGCCCGGCTCGGCCTCGGAATGCACATCCACCAGCTCCGCCACTACAGCGCCACCGAGCTGATCTCCGCAGGCGTAGACATCCGCACCGTCGCCGGCCGCCTCGGCCACGCCGGCGGCGGCACCACTACCCTGCGCGTCTACGCCGCCTGGATGGCCGAAGCCGACCAGCGCGCCGCCGCTGCCCTCAGCCCCCGCATGCCCGGCGAAGGCCGCCCCGGCGTTGCCCCGCCACGCCCGAAGGCTCTCAGCCCCTACGAGTGCATCGCCGCCGAGGTACGCACCGCGATCGAGTCCGGCGCCTTTCCGCCTGGTTCTCACCTCCCGACTACTGCCGAACTGGCCACAATGCACACAGTCGCCGTGGGTACCGCCAGCCGCGCCATCGCGGCGCTCAAGGCAGAAGGCCTTGTGGAAGCCAGCCGCGGCAAGCGCGTAACGGTCAAGGCTCCCGCTTCATAATAATCCCAGTCGCCGGTACCCGGAGTACTGGCCAGGGGGCCTGCGCAGTCCGTGGTCAGCCAGTCAGCGAACCCGCTACGGGGGCCGCTATGGATCGTTACCCTCTGGAATGGCCGTGTGGAGTCCGGCACAGGCGAGCCGGGAACGGCGACACTAGTCTCTTTTGGGCGGAACGGTGTTCGAAGCTGGCACGCGTCGCGTGGGGCTATTCTGGCGAGTCAGCTCAATTGAGATTCCGAAGAAGTCGAAGCGCAACCTTACCCTACCGAGGAGTGACTGACTGACAGAGGCGCGCGTCACGTCTCGGATTTGCGTGTCAGCAATTCTGGCATCAACGGTCAAGCGATGAGGGCAGCCGTCTAGCAGGCCATAACAGACGAATCCCTCGGCGGCGTTGAGAAGAATCGGGTTTATGATGAACGATGCCTCACTTGTGATCTCGATTTCGGGCGCAAGCGTAGGAGGATCAGGTTGAATGTGTAGCGTTACAATCTTCGCGTCCGTGAACTTGACCTGTATCGGTCCATAGAAGTCTTCCGGACGCAGTGCGCGATTGCCCGAATTCTTGATTGTGACGAGAAGGATATGAGGCACGGCGAGCCGCCGGCCTTCCGCCGAGATTTCGATGTCGCTTACTATTGGACCTTGCGCGAATAGGGGAAATTCAGTGTAGGCCTCGAACGCAAGCACTTTCCGCTGTTGCTGCAATCTAGCGATGAGGATGGTCGCCAGTATCGCTATCAAGGCGACCCCTACGCCGATCCATGCTGCCCAGTCCGCCCCACTCATGCGTACCCTCCAACGTTCGAACATGCACCCCTGCGCGGGGGGGCTGCGCGGCCTCCGGCCGATGTGCCGTAGAAGCTCCCTGTCACTCTGACTCGCGACGCTGCCCGAATGAGCGGGCAAAGTCTTCCCACCAGGCGGCCGGTGACACATCGAGGGCGGCCGCGACCAGTCGCTTCCCGGTCACCGTTTCAACCGCATCCACCATCGTAGAGACCCAATAGTCAAGGTGGGTGTAACCCTCACGTTGGTACTCGCGCGCCTGGAGGAGGCATTCGATCTTGTCAGCGTCCCTGCTGCACTTCGCCTCTAGAGTGGCGCTCGGTCTCTTGGCGCTTTCGTGCTCATCAATCAGTGCGATGATGTGTGCTGCTAGTTCAGAGGGCATGCCACGCACTTGGTCAGTGATTACCTGCACAGGATCGGCGGTCTGAACGTAGTGTTTGCCGACGCTCGGCACATCTCCTATCCGCGTCTCCGGCACATCGTGAAAGAGGCCCAGAGTGGCCGCTCGATCCGGATTTGCACCCTCCTGGACTGCAATGCAGTACGCAAGGATTCCAACCCGGAACGAGTGCTCAGCGACGGATTCGCCGTCTCGCACGCCAGCCAGCAGCCAGCCGGACCGACTCACGTGCTTCAGGAACCCGGTCTCGTGGCCGAATCGAACGATTGCCGCGTTGTCGTTGTCCACGATGAACTAGTATCCAATCCGGTATGCGATCTGATCGAGGCGGCGGATCGTGTCGTTGTCGAGCGATGCGGAGGCGCTCAACATCACCTCGATAGAGGATCGTAGCCGCGCCGTCAAGCTCGAGTTCTCGATCAGTCGAGGTCGTTTGATGAGGAGTGCCCAGATCGAGTACACGCACAAGTCGCGGTAGGGTGCCGACTCCAGCCCAGTAATGAGTGAGTCGAGGAGCAGTTCACCGGAGTAGTGCTGCGGCGTCAGCATGTCACTGTCGGCCGACCAGAGGACCGGCATCTCGCCGACCCAGTAGGCCCAATATTGAAGATTCGCCTCGATCTGTCGGTCGGTGGTCAGCCCTTCGCCGATGAATCGCTTGAGCGGCTCTACATCGCCGCGGAGCGCGCTGGAGACGGCTTCCGAGCGGACGACCGGCCACTCCGGGCTCCAGTCTCTGAGCTCGCGTAGGTATCTGCCGCGGTCTCTTGACTCGTACTTGTCAAGCCAATCCTGCGACGACGGGTGAGACGCCACAAAGTACCTGGCCTGGCGACGTAGCATGGCCGACTGTTCGTGACTAGTGGTCGAGGATGTGGCGGCGCTACGGAGCCCGCTGGCCAACTCGTCGCGGATGGCGCTGGGCACGTGCAGGCGATGCTTCGTCCCGCGTAGCTCGCGCGGTGGCTGGCCGGTCAAGGGCCATCCGAGCAGCTCGGAGAGCGTACGATCCGGAACAAGGTGCGCGAACGGGTGGGGTTCGCCCGCGTCGACCTGCGCACACAGACTGCTCAGGAGCGCGTCCGCTGTGAGGGCCTGGTCCCAGATGCGCAGGAGGCTGGGTCGGACCCCGGCCGCGGCCATCTCGCGGCGGAGTCGCTGGAGCTCAATGAAGGGTGCGTTGATCAGGGGCCGTCGCCCACTCTCCCATGACTGGACGGTCTCGGGAGAGATCTGGAGCAGCCCGGCGAGCGTCTCCTGGGTATGACCGATTGACTCGCGCAGTGCCCGCAGTACGGCCCCGATCACGAAGCCTTGCGTAGCGCCACCCGTACCACCAGTACGGCTTCTGACTGTCACGTGGGCAAGTCACCCCTTCCGGCGCCCCAAACACGTACTCGCAGTAAGTCTACAACACCCGTGCCGGCAAATAGCGTGACTGGGCGTTGGTCGAAGTGACCAGAGTTGGCGAACGCTGGACCGGGTGAACATGGAGAAACCGATGTCGAAGCCTAGACTCTCAGGACGCTCAGGAAGTCCCGGGAACACCGAGCTCAGCCCAGCGCGGGCGTTCTACAGCGTGTCCGAGATAGCGCAACGCTTCGGCATGTCGGACATGACTCTGTACCGGGCAATCCGTGCTGGAGAATTCCCAGCCCTGCGGATTCGCGGTCGCTTCATCATTCCAGCGAAGGCGATCGACGCCATGGTTGATGCCGCGGTGGATAGCGGCTGTCTGGTTGACGCTGCCGACTGGGAAGTCACCAGGACACCGAAGCCGAACCCGGCGCCTTCGGCGGGTCCGGGCCGTCGGCCGACCGAATCGGAGGCGACGGCATGAACGCCACCTTCATGGGCCGTCCCTGCCCAGGCGCCAGCCAGACCGGGGTCGGTTCTCCCACTACCCAGCATGGAGTACGGGAGGAAACCAGCATGCCGCATGACGGCGCCTCCCGGTCGGCCGCGCGGGCCGGGGTGCTCCGATGAGCGGGCGGTCGTCGCTTCGCTATGGCCCTATCCGCGGGGCGCATGCGTTGGGGCAGGTGTTTCGGGAGCACCGGGCGCGGACTGGGATGACGCAGGGCGAGCTGGCGGAGTTGCTGCATATCGACCGGACGTACGTGTCGAAGATCGAGTGTGGTGTCCCGGGCGTGTCCGATGTCGGGTTGTTGGCGCAGTTCGCGGCCACGTTGGGGGTCTCGCCGGTGCGGCTGGGGTTGGCCGGCGGTGTGGCGGAACGGCCGGGGGTGGATCTGGTTGGCCGGTTGGACCGGGTGTTCAACCAGCTTGATGTCGCGTTGGCGAAGCTGGAGCTGCGGCACGCGTTGGCGGCCGAGGCGGCGATCGACCGGTACCGGGAGTTCCGGGCCGCCGGGGTGGGGGAGGAGCAGGCCCGGCAGCAGGTGCTCCAGGCGGAGTACTGGACCTAGGTGGAGCGGCACCGCCGCGGGGACGTCCCCGCGGTGGAGGCGGACCCGCCGTGCACGGTGACCGAGCAGGATCTGGCCGCCGCGTCCGGGCAGGAGCGGGGGCTGTTGGTGCGGATCGCCGCGGCGGAGACCGCGATCGGGGAGCTCGCCGGAGCGCAGGTGCAGACCGCCGAGGTGGCGGTGTCCCGATACCGGGACTACCGCGACGGGCAGGGCCTGGAGCCGGGTGACGCCGAGCGGCTGGCCCGGCTGGCCCGGCTGGAGATCAGCGACCAGGTCGCCGGCCGCTACGACACCACCCGCCAAGACCTCGGCGCCAGGCACCTCGGCGAACCCACCGCCGGTGACGCTACTGCGGCGACCACCGCCGACCGGCAGCCCGAACTGGAGGCCGCCCCGGACGACCCGACCGACCGCGGCGGCGCCCAGCCGCCAGCCGGCTTGGCCGGCGCGGTGGGGGAGTCGCAGCGTCGGCACACCGAGGTGGCCGCAACGGCGTTGGAGCGGTTCCGGGCGATGGCCGCGGAGCAGGCCGCTGGTGCATCGGCGGTCGATGACTTGGTCCGTGAGGATGAGGTCCACACGAAGGTGCTGGATCTGGCCGATGACGACCGGACGGCGCGTGGTTGGCCGCAGACCGCCCCGGCGGCAACCGCAGGCGACGCGGACGGTGGGCGGGTGCGGTGGCACGAGACGCTGACCGCGGATGAGGTGATCACCCGGTACCGGGAGTACCGCGACCTGTACGGCTTCGACGCCGAGCACGCTGACCGGCAGGCGCAGCAGGACACCGCCGGCCGCGCGGGCTGGTACGGGGTCGCACACCAGGCATGGACCGGGCAGCCCGCCCCGGCCACCGCCTACGACGACGCGGTGCTGTGGCAGCAGACCTATGAGGCTGTCCCGCACCGCGGTCTGGACCTGGACGCCGCGGCCGCCTACTCCCCGTCCCAGCCGTGGGTCCGCACCACCGCCGTGGCGGTCCGGACCGGCCAACCGGCCGCCGAGCCCGCCGACCGCAGTGGCCCCGCGCTGGCCGATGAGGACGACGCAGCGGCCACCGCTGCGGCCGGGCGGGCACAGGTCGTCGAGCCCGACCGCGGCCCCGGTGGCGGCGGCCAGGATGAACCGGCCCCGGCCGCGGATCGGGCCGCCGACGCAGTCCGGGATCGGATCGGCGGCGCCGTGGCCGAGGCGCGCTCGGCCGAGGACGTGTACGACTGTGGCGCGGCTGTGGACCAGGCCCGGCGTGCCGTGGCTCGGTTCACCGAGACCAGGGACCGGCAGCAGGCCGGACGGGAACGCTCCGAGCAGCTCGCCCGCTGGCACGCCGACGACCAGGCCGCCGCGGCCGAGCGTGCCGCCGACCGGTCGCCGGTACTGGAGTACGCGGGGCTGGAACCGTGACCCACCCCGCCCCGCAGCCCTGGGCGTCACAAGACACCGCCCCCACCGCCGCCCACCCGTTGACTCGGCCGAGTCAACGGGGTCACGGGCCAAGCGCTGCCGCCGGGGCGGCCTCGGCCCCGCCGCCGGCCCGGTCGGCGGCTGGTGCGCTCGGTGTGCCGGTACCCGTACCGGTGCGCAGCCCGCCGACCCGGTACGGGTGTACCGGTACACCCTGACCGGTACGCCGTACCGGTCGGGTGTAACCGGTCGCAACCGGCGCCGGTACCGCCCGCGAGCGGTCGCACCCGGCGCAGCGTGCCCGGTGTCACCGCCAGCCGCGGCTACACCTGCCGGCCCACCGCCACCGCGGCGCTCGCAGCGCCGCACCACCAGGCCGAACCGCCCCCCGAGGTCCCGCCCGCCGTGCGGGACTCCTGCCGCCCTGCCAAGCGCCCCGCACACTCGGCGGCCCAGCTCGCGAGAGCCGGTGGCCGGCCGGCACACTGCGGGCTGGCGTCCTCCGATCACCCCGTTGGCGCCGTACAGGGTCGATCAGCCCGCAACCGCTGCCGCCTGATCGACCGCCACACCAAGCACGCCGAAGTCCCTGCCGATCACCCGACCATCGGATCAGGAACCCTCCACAGCACCCAGACGACCACGACGAAGAACCCTCCGAACAACCGAGCTCCCAGCAAGATCCAGCGAGCAACAGAAGACCCTACGAAGATCACTACCAGCACCCAACGCAGGACAAGATCCTTTAGAGCACACCTAGACGGTTGATTCCAAGGGGTGTCGCTGCGTGGGACGTGACGCGAGGGTGTCCATGATCGTTTTGTGACAAACAACCTAGACACCCTCGCGACCGCACTGTACGTGAAGACTGATGACCTGCTGAAGGCCGCGCCGTACCTGGCGCCGTGGCGGCCCGCGGTGGGGATCGCGCCCAGGTTGTCTGATGCGGAGCTGGTCACGTTGGCGGTGATGCAGGCGCTGCTGGGGTTCACCTCGGAGAGGCGGTGGTTGCGCTACGCCCGCGTGCAGCTACGGCATCTGTTCGGCTACCTGCCGCAGCAGTCGGGCTGGAACAAGCGGTTACGTCAGGCCACCGAGATGATCACGGCGGTCATGCGGGCGTTGGCCGCCGACACCACGTTGTGGACTGATGATGTGTGGGTTGTGGACTCCACCCCGGTGGAGTGCGGCCGCTCCACCCAGACCGTACGGCGTTCAGATCTGGCCGGGTGGGCCGAGCACGGCTGCTGCGCCTCCCACTCCCGCTACTTTTGGGGTCTGCGGCTGCACCTGGTCTGCACGTTGGGTGGCCTGCCGGTCGGCTTCGCCCTGACCGGCGCCAAAGCTGACGAACGGCAGAGCCTGCTGGGCATCTTCGACGCCGACCCCACCCTGGTGGCCGACCGTCCCGGTCAGACGATCATCGCAGACAAGAGCTACTACGGCCGCGACCTCGAAGACACCCTCACCGCCGCCGGCCTGGACCTGCTCCGCCCGGCCCGCAAGGGAGAGACCGAACGACCCGGAGCCCGGCTGTTCAAGCCACTCCGCCAGACCATCGAGTCGATCAACCAGACCTTCAAAGGCCACCTCGACCTCGAACGCCACGGCGGACGTACCCCCACCGGCGTCACCGTCCGGATCCTGCAACGCATCCTCGCCCTGACCGCCGCGATCTGGCACAACGACCAAACCGGACAACCCACCCTCAGATCACTAACCACCTACGACCACTGACCTTGGAATCAACCGTCTAGGCATCCAGATCATAAGGTGGGACAAACCGGGCGCTTGGCGGCGCCCGCCTAACGGCCTGTTGATCATGGTTGGGTGGTCCGGATGCTGACCATTTCGTCGGGCCATTCGGCGGACTACCTGACCAGTGCGGTGGCCACGGGGAGGGAGAACTACTACACCGGCGCCGTGGTGGCGGGGGAGCCGCCTGGCCGGTGGTACGGCCGCGGCGCGGAGGCCCTGTGCCTGTCCGGCCTGGTGGATCACCAGGACATGACCGCGCTGTACGAGCACTTCGTGCACCCGGCCGACCCGGGATTCCGGGACCCGGCGCGGTGGGGGAGGGCGGACACCCTCGGGCACACCGGCCGCAAGTATCTGACCGAGGAGCAGCCGGCTGGCGCCGCACTGGAGGCCGAGCCGCACGCCGACCCGGAACGCCGCGCCGAGCTGCGATTGGAGGCGGGTAAGCGGGCGCGGCGGAACGTGTCGTTCCTGGACTTGACGTTCAGCGTGCAGAAGTCGGTGACTGTGCTGCACACCGCGTTCGAAGCGCAGGAGGTACAGGCGAGGCGTACCGCAGAGCAAGCGCAGGCCGATGAACTTGCCGCACGTGCGGCCGGTGACACCGGTCGCGCCGAGCGGTACGCGTACCGGTACACCCAGGCCCGTACCGCCGAGGCGTCGTGGGCGGCGCACCGTGCCGCGGTGGAGGATGCGATCTGGGCCGGGAACAACGCGATGCTCGACTACGTCCAGGACCGCGCCGCGGTGTCGCGGGTGGGGCATCACGGCGGCGCCGCCGGCCGCTACATCGACACCCATGGCCTGACCGTGGCCTCGTTCTTCCAGCACACCTCACGGGACAACGACCCGCAGTTGCACATCCACAACGCCGCCCTGAACCGCGCCCAAGGGGTGGACGGAACGTGGCGGACGCTGGATTCGCGGGGGATCCACAAGGTGCGGCCCGCGGCCGCGGCGGTCGCCGAGCGGGTGATGGAGGAGACCCTGACCGCCACCCTCGGCGTGGTCTTCGCGACCCGACCGGACGGCAAGGCCCGCGAGATCGTCGGCGTGCCGGCGACGGCGATGGACCTGTTCTCCTCGCGCCGCCGCGCTATCACCCCGAAGCTGCGCGCGCTGGTGGCCGCGTTCCAGCAGCGGTTCGGCCGGGAGCCGAACGGGTTGGAGCTGACTCGGCTGGCGCAGACCGCGAACCTGGCCACCCGGCGGGCGAAGTCCCACGACGGGGAGACCGCTGAGGCCCGGTTGGACAGGGTGGACCGGCAGCTGCGCACGGAGGTCGGCGCCACCCTCGCCGACCTCGCCCAGCAGGCGCTCGCGGCCCGACCGGAGCAGGTCACCGCCGAGGCGTGGTCGGAGACCGTGGTGATCGAGACAGCACTGGCCGCGGTGCAGGAGACCAAGGCCGCGTGGACCGAACCGGACCTGTTCCGCGCGATCTCCGACGCCCTCCCCGACCGACTCGGCGTTCCACCGGCGCGGGTGCCGGAGTTGGTCGGCAGGCTGACCGCAAGGCGCTGAGTTTCGCAGTGCCGCTGGAGCCGGACCTGCCCGGCGCCGAAGTCCTGCCGCCCGAGCTGCGCCGGCCGGACGGCCGCTCAGCCTACGAGGCGCCCGGGGGGCGGCTGTACGCGACGCCGGCGCACGTGCACACCGAGCGGCTGCTGGCCGCCGCCGCGAATCGCGGCGGCGGCCCCGCGCTGACGGCGCAGGCCGCGGCTGGGGTCGTCGCCGCCCTGGCGGAGGCCGGGATCGAGTTGGGCGCGGACCAGGCCGCCGCTGTCTGCGGGATCCTTACCTCCGGCGCCGCGGTGGAGACCCTGGTCGGCCCGGCCGGCACCGGCAAGTCCTTCGTGGTCGGTGCGCTGACCAAGGCGTGGCAGGACCCCGCTCTCTGGGACGGCGCGGTGCACCGCGTGGTCGGGCTGGCCACCAGCCAGATCGCCACCGAAGTCCTCGCAGGCGAAGGCCTGGAAGCGCGGAACATCACCCGGTGGCTGGCCACCCAGCACCGCCTCGCCGAAGGCGGCACCCACGCCGAGGACGTGCCGTGGCGGCTGGCCGCTGGGGATCTGGTGGTGGTGGATGAGTCGGCGATGACCAACACCGCCGACCTGGCCGCCATCCACGCCCACACCGAACAGGCCGGGGCGAAGCTGCTGCTGACCGGCGACCACCGCCAGTTGGTCGTCGTCGGAGCGGGTGGGGGGATGAGCATGGTCGCTGCCGCCGCGCCGTCCTACGAACTGGCCGAGGCCCGCCGCTTCGCCAACCGGTGGGAGCGGCAGGCGTCACTGCGGCTGCGAGACGGAGATCAGGGGGCGCTCGCCGACTACCACCGGCACGGCCGCATCATCGACGGCGGCGCGATCGAGCAGACCGAGGCCTTGGCGGCGCGGGCATGGCTGGCCGACACCCTGTCCGGCCGGCACTCGCTACTGATCGTCGATACCAACGAGCAGGCCGCCCGCCTCAGCGCGCACATCCGCGCCGAACTCATCGGATCGGCCGCGTGCACGAGGCCGGCGTGCCACTGGGGATGCAAGGCACCTGGGCCGGGGTCGGGGACCTGGTCCAAGCCCGCCACAACGCCTGGGACCTCGCCGGCTACGAAGGTAACCGCCGCGGCCCCATCAATCGCGAGCAGTACCGCGTCCTGGAAACCCGCGCCGACGGCGGCCTGATCGTCGCCGCGATCGCGGGCCGCGGACCGGACGGCGAACTCCTCGGCGACCGGATGTCCCTGCCGCCCGGCTACGTGACCGAGCACGTCACCCTCGGCTACGCCTCGACTGTCCACGCCGCCCAAGGCCTGAACGTGCACACCGCACACACCGTCATCACCCCCGCCACCCCGCTGGCGTCGCTGTACCCGGCCATGACCCGCGGCCAGGACGCGAACACCGCCCACGTGGCCACCCGCACCATCCCCGCAGACGCTCCCGCCGGCGCCGTCCACGACGCCGCCCACAAGAACCCCCTCGCCGTCCTCGCCGACGCCATGGAAGCCGCCGAGCCCGACCGTTCAGCACTCGCTGTCGCGGTCGCGGCCGCCGACCGTGCCCGCTCGGTCCGCACCGCCGCCGAACTCTTCGCCGACGCCGCCGAACTCGCCACCGCCGGCCGCACCGCCCGCTGGCTCGACCAACTCACCGCCACCGGCCATCTCACCCCTGACCAACGCCTCACCCTGGCCGCCGAAGACGGCGCCGTGACCCTCACCCGCGTCCTCCGCCAGGCGGAACTCGCCGGACACGACCCACACCAAGTCCTCCAGGCGGCCATCGCCAGTAGGCCGCTGGACGGCGCCCGGCAGATCACCAACGTCCTCTACAAGCGGATCACCGAGTCCGTGTCCCTGGACCCGGTCGGCGACACCTTCGCCGACTGGATCCCCCGCGTCGAGGACGCCGACCAGCGGGCCTACCTCACTGCCCTCGCAGCCGCGGCAGACGCGCGTCGCACCCGGCTCGGCGAACAGGTCGCCGACCGCCTGCCCCAGTGGGCAATCGAAGCGCTCGGGCCCCTCCCCGCGGACGAGACCGAGCGGGAAAGCTGGGAGTTGCGAGCAGGCTCCGTTCGGCGCGTTCGGAGGAGTCCGAGGTCGATCCGGTCCGGGCTCTGTATGCCAGGGAGATCGAGCAGCTCTTCCGCGGACACTTCCGCGAGCTCCGTGCAGCAGTCTACCGGCGCTGCCGCGACATGGAGCTGGCTGGCGAGATCGCCCAAGCCACTATGGAGGTCGTGGCCCGCTGATGGGCGGTTGTTCGAGATCATCCTAACCGCTACCTATGTGTTCGAAAGATCGCGGTTGACATGCTAGTCGATTACTATCGCCAAGCCGACGCGCGGAGTCGGCTGGTCGGCCGTCTTGCTGAGCAAGCTCAGGTCGGTGGCGAACAATGGGTTGAGAAGGTTGAGGACGACTCTGTTATTGATGGTTTGCTTGATCAACTTCCCGGTCGGCAACGCGACGTGATGCGGCGCAGACTACGCGGGGACACCGGACACGAGATCGCCGTCGACCTTGGCATCACCGATGGCGCTGTCAAGCAGCATCTATCACGGGCCAAGGCCAGCCTGCGAGCCTTGTGGGGCCTGACCGGCACCAGCCTTGAAGGAGGTGGTCGCGATGCGTGAACCTGATGACGATGCCCGTCTGGCGAGAATCTTGTGGGCCGCCGAGAACCTCCCTCCGATCCAGACAGATCGCGAGCTAAGCGACAACATCAGGTGCGCTGCGCAACGTATCTTCAGCGACCATCCACCGCGATCCCGTAATGCCAGGTTCAGGCTGTCAGCGCGACGACGGCTAACTAGGGATACCGGCGTTGGTGTCCTCGGCGTTACGCTCGCGATCGCCGTATGGTCACTATTCTCAACCAACTTCCTTGTCGGCCGTCTGCTAGTCGTACCAGTCACGGTACTAGCATGTGGGCTGTTGTTCTACGCCGTCCGCCCTGCTCACTGGCGACCAGGTCGAGCCAGGATCACGCTGCACGGCGCTCCGGTAGTGGTGTTCACCGTCGTGTGCGCATTCCTAGCTGGAGTCTCTGTTGCAGCTAGAACGTCCACGTGGTTGGCAACACCCTCAGGGGCGTCTTTCCCGCCTATCTCGAGTATCTTGGGGCAGAGCTTGCTACAAAACCCAAGTTTCGGCCAGGAGTACGGCACCGGCCCGATCACTGTCTCCGGCCAGCACAATAGCGGTCCTACAGCCGCTTCCGGTTGGGGCGTCTTCAATAACTCGGTGGATGCTAGCACAACCACTACATGGGTGCGTACCGGGCCGGGCAATTCGGGTATGCTGCGCGTTGACACAAATGGGCCGGACAACGGCATCGTACAGGACTTCGAGCCTGCATCTCATGGGTACAAGAACGTAGTCGCATCGGCATGGGTTTACGTCGAAACCGGAGCCGTTCAGGTAGGAACAACCGATGGCAGCAACGGCTCGTTCGTAAACAGCACAGTACAGAGGAAATGGGAGCTACTGCACGTTCCCGACTCCGGCGCACAATGGCCAGTGTTTGAGATCATCATTTTCTCCAGCCACCTCAGCGGCGGCGCCACCTTCTACGTCGACTTCGCGTCAGTCCAGGTCAGCTCATGATCCAGCCAGCGACCCTGCCACGCTACTCGACGCAGTGACGGTGGCTGTTCACCTTCGAGACCCTCCACACCGGGCCAGACCAAGATCGCTGACCCGGCACCGGAGGTGTCCGTGCCACGGGGGAACCTCAGTGGAGTGTTTCGGCGATGGGTTGGCCGCAGCTGGGCTTGGTGAGGTAGAAGCGTGCGTTGTGCGGGCGGGCGCCGTTGTCGATGGTGTGGATGTTGTCGAATGGGGCGGTTTCGGGTCGGGTTGGGGCCACGGCGGCATGTAGTTGGTGGGAGCGGGCGGCGACGATGTCGTTGCAGTCTGAGAGGTTGACCCAGCGGGCTACCTGGGCGGGGTAGGTGAGTGGGTGGCGGAGTTGCCGGTTAACCGCGGATAGGCCGAGGGGGCTGCCGAGGGTGAGGAGTAGGGGGAGGATGCGGTCGGGGGTGAGCTCGCGGGCGGCTTCGTAGGCGATGACCGAGCCGAGGCTGTGTCCGATCACGACTTGGGTGGCGGCGGTGAGGTGTTGACGGACCTGGGTGAGGGCGTACTCGTGGATGTCGGGGTTGGTGAGGTAGTGCACGACCTGGGCGAGGGTCTTGTTTAGTTTTCCGGTGGCGGCTAGGCCGGCGGTGGTGAACCAGGGTATGCGGTCCAGCGCGCCGACAGCCCCGCGGGTGGCGGAGCGGAGGCCCTGGGCGCCGCTGGGGTCGCGGGTCAGGGCGTGTAGTTCCAGGCATGCTTCGGTGGCATCGCGGGGGTCGGTTGATTCGGTAGCGTTGTTCAGCCAGTCGCGGGCGAGCTCCTCGGCGAGCTCCCGTTGTTCGGGTGTGAGGTTGGCGCTGTTGGCGGTGCCCTGCTGGCCTTGGGCGAGGAACCGGGTGCCGTAGAAGGCCATGCGGACGCTCGGGTGGGAGGTGTGTGTGCTGGCCCGGATGGCGTCGGCGAGGTCGGGGTGCCCTGCGTTGCGCACACCGCCGGCCAGATCGGGCAGCCACTCGGCTTCGAGACTGTCAGCGGAGCGCTGTTCCTGACCAATGCCGTGTACGAGCACGATGGTCGCCATGGTTAGCCCTTTCCGCTGCGGGTCGTGCTGTTGTGCGTCATTCTGTCCGGGTGGGGGGACGGAGAGTACTGGTCGTCGGGTCGCAGTGTGCCGCGTTGCCGAACAGCACGTTGCGGTTCCTGCCGGATGTGGCCGATGAGCTGTTCGAGGTGCTGGCCGACGCCCGGCTCGGGGGCTGGTTGCCGGTTGCGGGGTACGCCGCGGCGATGCGGGACCCGAAGCGGGCGCAGGTGCTCGCCGCCCTGGATGCGGCGTTCGCCCAGGCCGACGCTGAGGGGGCGACACTGCTGGTGGCGTTTCTCGGGCACGGCATCGGTGTGGGAGGCGGGTTCTACTTCCTACCCTTTGACGGGTCCGGCGCCGGCAGTGCCGAGCAGGATGTCTTCCTCTCGCAGGTGCTGTGGGAGCGGTTCCGAGACAGCAGCCGCCTGGACGGGCTGATTGTGTGGCTGGACACCTGTCATGCTGGTGTAGCCGCACAGCAGGCCGCGGGCGTATGGACGGACCTGGCACTGCGGCGGGGGCTACGCCGGTTCGAGGTGTTGACCGCCAGCGCCGACCAGCCAGCGTACGACGCGGCGTTCAGCCGGGTCCTGATCCGGCTGCTGCGGCACGGGATCGGTACGGCCGGCAAGTACCTGACCGCCTCCGACGTCGCCGCGCCGGTGTTCGCCGAATGCGGTCCGCAGCGGCCGCAGCGGCTGACCCAGGATGGCGGCGGCTCCCGGCTGCCCGGTGACCCCGGCCTGTACCTGGGGCACAACCCGGCCTGGCGCTCCGGCCCATACCAAGTGCCACCGCCCGGCACCTCCGCGGCGGCCGTTGCCGGCAACCTCACCACCCATTTCGAGGCGACCAGCCACCTGCCAGCGCTCATCGAGCGTGCCACTGCCGAGCGGTGTATGGCCGTCACCGGCCCGGCCGGCACCGGCAAGTCCGTGCTGGTCGCGGCGCTGGGTCGCCCGGAACTGGCACCAGGGGTCGTGCCCGCTGGCCTGGTACATGCGATGGTGTTCCTCGACCCTGGTAGCACCGACATCTCCATCGCCTACGAACTGCGTGACCAGCTCCGGCTGACTCTGCCGTCCTTCACCGCAGCAGAGGCCGCCTACCGCAGTAGCGACGGGCCACCCGAGCAGGAGTGGGAGCCGCTGACGCAGGAGGTCACCGGCCCGCTGCGCGTATTAGGCCACGAGGCCGGGCAGGTGCGGCTGGTCATCGACGGCCTCGACCAGGTAGCCGCCTCGGCAGCCGACGCCATCCACGCCGGGCTGGACGCGATGGTTGCCGACACCCGGCTGGCGCACCTGCGGCTGCTGCTGACCAGCCGGGACGGCGACCTCCTGCCGGCCGGCACCACCGTCATGCCCGTGACCGCACCGGCACAGGCGGAACTGATCCGCTACCTGCAAGGCCGCAAGATGCCCGCTGCGCTCAGCCCGGCCGTCGCGCTGGCGTGCTCGCGCAGCCTGGCCGGTGGATGGGTGCTGGCCCGGCTGTTCGCCGACACCCATGCCGCACTCAGCGAATCCGCCCAGGACCAGCTCCTCGGTCGGCTGTACCGCGACAACGACCCCGCCGGCGTCACCGCCGCCCTGTACAACCAGATCCTGGCCGACCTCGGCGCGAACGACCCGAACCGGTGGCCACAACTGCGGGCCGTGCTCGCACCGCTCGCCGCGGCCGGCGTCGGCCCGGTGCTGCCTATCGGCCTACTCACCTACGCCGCCGGGGTCTTCGGCGGCCCCGACCACCCAGCCGGTGTACGCGACATCGTGGCCCGACTCGGCAGCCTCGTCATCCGTGCCAACCCGGGCACTGACCACGAGCTCCTCGGTCTGTTCCACACCACCTTGTGCGACCATCTCGCCGCGCACGCCACCCCACCCGTCGACGTCACCAACGCCCACCGCATCCTTGTAGACGCAGTCGAAACCCTCGCCCCAGTCACCGGCCTGTACACCGACAACCCCTTCTACCGCTACGCCTCCACCGACGCCCACGCCGAACACCTGTGGCAGCTCGGCCAGATCAGCGCCGCCATCCACGCCCTCACCCGCCGACCCCGCCCCACCCCCCGGCAAAACCAGCAACGCTGGCAGCACTGGCACCACCGCCTCACCACCCACCCCGAGCGCGGCCCGAACCACCCCGACACCCTCACCACCCGCGGCAACATCGCCTTCTGGACCGGGGAGACCGGTGATGCCGCCGAGGCGCTGCGGCTGTTCCGGGAGCTGCTGCCCGACCGGCAGCGGGTGCTCGGCCCGAACCACCCCGACACCCTCACCACCCGCAACAACATCGCCTTCTGGACCGGGGAGACCGGTGATGCCGCCGAGGCGCTGCGGCTGTTCCGGGAGCTGCTGCCCGACCGGCAGCGGGTGCTCGGCCCGAACCACCCCGACACCCTCGCTACCCAGAAGGCAGTCGCGTACTGGGAACAGCGCGCACAGGGCCAGGAGCCGGAGCAGTCGTGACTGACCAGCGCTGGCATCCTTGTCGCCCGGTCTGCTGCGCGTGGGCCATGTCTGCGCGGGCAGCAGACCGTCTGGCTCTTGATTTACAGTCAGGTGCTACGGCTTCCTGGGTAGGCGGGTCGCCGTGGCATCAGTCGCCGAATCAAGTGCTTGCGGCAGGTCACGTTGAAGCGCGGCGTCCGTGGCGTGCCCACCCCCACGACCCACCGGCCAAGATCCCAACGGCGGCTAACCCCGCCGCCACCAACACCGACTGCGAAGGAATCCTCCGCTGACAGCCGCCCGGAGGCACGAGCCGGTCAGCCACTCCCGTTCCGGCCCGCGCAGGGGTTCATGCACCCTTTGTGCCGCCTGGTGGCTGAGCTTGGCTCGCTCCACACCGGAGGCTGTCTTGCCGTCGGCGAGGGCGTTTGATCCGTTACCGTGGTGGGCATGAGCGCACCGGCGTACCGGCACGATCACGACACGGTGATCCCGTTGGACCAGGCACCTGCCCTGGCGGAGCTCGCCGGGCGTGTCCGTCGGCATGAGCGGATCACACTGACTGAGCAGGGCAAGCCGGTAGTCGCGATCATCGCCGCTGACGAGCTAGAGGAGCTTCAGGCAGCTCAGGACGTGGCGGATGTCGCTAGGGCCGAGGCCATCAAGGCGCAGGGTGGGCCACGGGTGCCGCATGCCCTGGTGCTGGAGATGATGAGGGCCGACGAGGCCACCTATGAGGCGATGGAGGCCGCGCTCGCGGCGCGCCAGGGCGAGGACATACCGCACGACGAGCAGTGGACCATGTGGAGGGCGGTCAGGGCGAACCGGTCTGCATGAGCTACACACTGGTCTGGGAGATGGCCGCTCGTCGGGCTTTGCGTCGTCTTCACCAGACCGACGAGGCGGGCGCGGTGCGCATGGAGGCTGCTGTGGGCGCGCTGTCCGCCGATCCGCGGCCGGTAGGTGCGCGGCCCCTCGGCACCTCCGGATGGTTCCGGCTCTACGTTGACAACTACCGGGCCACATACCACCTCGACGACGAAACCCGGACTGTCCTCATCGTCCACGTCGGCAGCGTCACCGTGTCCGGGCGATGACCGCAGCTCTTGCGTGGCATCAGTCGTGGTGCGAGATGCTGGCGACCAGAGTGGTTTCGGTGGCTGATGAGGGTCCGGCTATGGGCAAAGGTGCAGGTAGAGGGCCTAGTCAACGCGGTCGGCAAGCCTACGGATCAAGAGGTTGCAGGTTCGAATCCTGCCGAGCGCGCTCCCCAACTAGGCTCCTGGCAGGGGTCCTCTTTCTCGTTGATCTTGGACGAGCATCGTCAGGTGGTGCTGCATTGGCGCCGCGAACTTTCCGAACGGCAGCGGCGGATGGCCTAAGTCGTTGCTGGCCTGCCGGTGACCGCGCTGGCGGCCGTGCTGCTGTACGACGACGGCCAGCACGAGCGAGCCAGTGCCCAGTGCCTGAAGTCCTTGCTGGCGTCGTTGGATCGGCACGGTCGACCAGGTGGTCTTGGAGACCCGAGGTGCTGCCAGGCACCGACGCGACCGTGGGGTGGTGACCGGACTGCGGGCGATGAGCAGCATCCGCCGTGAGATCGCGGTCGATTGGCATGGACTACGCAAGCGCGAGCTGCTCTGGCTGCCAGACATCGTCGCTGGAGCAGCGACCTGGCGGCTCGACGGACAGACGGAGTACCTGGCTCGGGTTGGCCACCAGGAGCGGATGCCCGATCCCTGACCAGCGCGAAGGCCGGGTGCCCGACGCCCGTCGGAAGACCCGGCCCCACTTCCAAGCTTGGTCGCTAAGCGCCGGGTTTCAGCCGGTGAGAAGGCGGAGGGCCGCGTGACCGGCATTGGCCTCGGTTGCGGGCAGCCCGCTCCAGGCACGATGTCGACGGTCAGCCAGGACACAATCCCGCAGCTTTCTTTCTCCGCTCCGCCGCGTTGAGCTCATTGCGGGCACGTACGGGGTCAGGAAGCAGCGACAGCAGAAACGCGAGGTCGTTCAGGTGACGGCGTGAGTCTCCTGGCAGGTGGACGGGGGGGCCTCATTGTTGAGGATGGCACCAAAGAATGCTCGGTCGCGGTATTTCGCCCGACCGATCCGCCACGGTGACGCGGACTCGTCCTGCCCGGCGACCAGCCAGTCCCGCACCGGGCGGAGAACGCCCCGGCCAGCGCCCCCGTGCCGGCGAGGACGTCACAGCGCAGCATGTCGGCGTCCCACATCTCGACGACCGTGCCCACGGTAACGCGGGCTGCGGCGGGTTAGTCCAGGCCGAGGTGCTCCGGCGTTGGCGTCGCCGCGAAGCCGAGCTCCAGCACGCCGACCGGCCCGGCGCTCGGCCAGCGCGGGTCTCCGGCATCGGCGTCAGCTAAGCCTGGTGTGCCGCCGGCCAGGTCGGGCCGGTGTCGGGATCGTCGAGCCAGTAGTAGCTCTGCCCGGCCGTGCTGGCGGTGAGCCCGAACCGGTCGGGGGCTGGCCGGCCGAGAGTGAGCCACTGCTTATATGTGTATTCCACGGTCTGCCACGGGTTGTCCGGTCCGGAGTAGTCGACGGCGAAGGTGCCGTCTGGTCTGGCGGCGTGGTGTACCAGGGCGAACGAGCCGGAGCCCCGGCGCAGGCTGGTCACCGTGCCGGCCGGGAGCGGCAGTGGGTGGAGCAGCACGGCGTCGGGGAGCATGAGCTGGGCGAAGAACCGGAGGTCCGGGTCGTGGACGAGCGTGGCCGGGTCGAGGCCGGTAGTCTCGTGTCCAGTGGTGCGCAGGTCGAGATCGGACCCGTGGAGCGGGTCGCCTGGGCGCAGAGGGTCCTTGGCGTAGGGGCGGAGCCACATAAAGTGGGCGCGGGAGGACAGGTAAGGGCCGGAGACGACGTCGGCGCCAATCTTGGTCAGCAGGATCAGGCCGCCGGTGATGTCCCCGCGCAGATCGGTGATGATCTTTCCGCCGGGCCGAAGCTGTTCGATCCAGCACGGTGGGATGGTGGAGGTGGCGCTGGTCGAGATGATGCGGTCGAACGGGCCGGCGTCGGGCATTCCGGCCAGTCCGTCGCCGACCGCGAGGGTCGGATGGTAGCCGAGTTCGGCCAGGTGCCCGTTGGCTTCATGGACAAGCTCGGGGCAGATGTCGATGCTGGTGACCCCGCTTTCGCCCAGCCGGTGGCATAGCAGCGCCGCGTTGTAGCCGGTGCCGGTGCCGATCTCCAACACTCGGTGCCCATCCTGGATGTCCAGCGCCTCAAGCATGAGCGCCATCAGGCTGGGCATGGAGCTGGACGAGGACCACATGGTCGCGGGCGCTCCGGTCGGGTCGAGGGCGTCGGGGATCGGCAGCACCTGGACGACGAGCATCCGGTCGGAGTAGATCGCGTCCAGCCACCGTTGACGCTCGGCAGGATCGGCGCCGTCGACCATCGTAGGGTGGCCGTGCTCGTCATCCTCGTAGAAGCGAGGCACGAAGACGTGGCGCGGGATCTGCTCGAATGCGGCCCGCCATCGCGGACTGGGCACCACACCCGCCCGGGCCAAGCGGGCGGCCAGGTCCCTAGCCCGGCTGATCCATTCCGGCACTGTCATCACGGCGCCACCCCGGCCAGCAGCTCGTCCGCTATCGCGGCGGCGATCGGCAGCCCGGTCTTGTCCTGGATCCATGCCCACATGCCGTTCGCGTTTGCTTCCAGGAACCACCACACCCCGTCACGGTCGACCGTGAAGTCGAAGGCCGCGAAGGTCAGCCGCATAACCTTCAGGTAACGGCCGATGGCATCTACGACGGCCTAGGGCACGTCAACGCATTCGTACTCCAGCGCGGCGTAGTCGGCGCGAAAGTCGACCATCGCCGCCGGGCTGCCGGCATGGATAGCTACGGCGAACACCTGACCGCCGACCACGGTGACCCGGACGTCGTGATGTTTCGGAACCCACTCCTGAACCAGGTGCATTGTGGTGGCGATCCCAGGATGTGCCAGATCGGTTGGTTGGAGAATTCGGTTGTACACCAGGCTCAGCCGGTCGTCTTCGGCCACGATGCCGTTCGAGAACGGCTTGCAGGCAACTGGCGTTCGGGGTCGGACATCGCATCGGGAAAGACAAACGGGCCAGGTCGACGAAAATACGCCGCCCGCACGTCGGTCAGGCGGACCAGCCGGTCCTCAACAGTCAACGTTCCGGTCCACGGCGGCCTTCGGCGGCCACCGCGAGCCGTTGCGGGAAATCGGCGGTGTCGCACCAGAACGTCGGCGCTACGGTCGGCGACTGCAGTGGCTACCCAGTCGGCCTCCGCGCACTCCCTGCCGGAGACGACCAATACGGTAGGTCGCACGGCGCCGTCAGTCCCGTGCGGTGACGACGGCAGTGTCCGTCTTGGGCGGCTCGCCGTTGCCGTCTCCGCCGGTTTCCCGGCTGACCACCGTCTGTACCTTGGTGGGCTTCTTCTCGTGCTTGCCCAGCTCGATCGGCCAGGTCGCAGACGCGCGCCAGAGCCCGAGCGGACGGGTCGCTGCACCAGAGGGAGGTGCCGGGTTGGTGGATATCAGGCCGGATCCAACGGGGAACCGAGACTGCCATGGCACGAGCGGGTTGCGATACGGCTGGGGCTCATTCCTGGGGAGCATGCGAACACCTCCACTCGGTTCGTCACGACCAACAAGGACTCTAGCCGCCCGCGACTGGCATGAGCTGGGCGCGCCCAGCCACGATGGAGTGAATTCGTTGGAATGATATGTCGGTGGGTCCCACAGCGCCGATCACGGGGGTTAGGCGGCGCCGGGGAGGAGGGTGCGAGCGCGTTCTTCGAATGCCTGTGTGTCGGGGTGGGTTGGGTGTTGGGTGGTGAGTTGGTGGCGGATGCGGGTGATGGCGTTGAGGACGCGGGCGCTTTCGATGCGTGCGGCTAGTTCGAGTGCTTCGCCCGCTACCCGAGCAGCCTCGATGACGTCGATGTCGGTTTTTCCGCCGGTCAGGTGGGACTCGGCGACGGCGGCGAGCACGAGGATTCGGCGGCGTTCTCTGCCGTCGCCTGGCGTCGAGGCGAGGGCGGCGTGGTGCTGGACGTCGGTGCCACGTTTGAGGTCGGCGGCGCAAAGGGCCGCCTCGGTGTGGAATCGCTGGCCGATGGCGTTGATCCCTGAGTTGATCCAGAACGGCTCGTCGTCCGAGGAGATCCGATCGAGGGCGGCCTCGGCCTTGGCCAGTGCCCGCTCGGCTGCGGCTCGGTCGCCGAGCTGGGCGTGTGCCCTCGCCTCCTGCAGGACGCAGTTCACCTGGCCGGTGTGCGACTTGTGAGGCCCGGACATGGCCGAGTGCTGGCCGGCTCTTGCCTGGGCCAGTGCCTCTCGGCCGTCGCCGAGGTAGTGGTCCATGATCGACATGCTGTCCAGGATGTAGGAGCCGAGGACTTGGTCGTCGGCTGCCTGGGCGAGCCGGAGTGCCTGGATGTAGTACCGCTGGGCCAAGCCGAATCGTCCACTGTCGAAGGCCATGAACGCGCCGATCTCAACCAACCAGGCAGTGGCGCGGAACAGGTCGCGGCCGACTTGGTCGTCGTAGCTGGTGTGCAGGAGTGGGCGGACATGGTCGTGGGCGTAGGTCATGAGGGTGGTGCGGGCGTGCCCGCCGCCAAGCCGCTGGTCCGCCTCCTGGAAGGTGCGGCACATCGACCACAGCACATCGACGTCCGCAGCGCCGACGCGCCGTGTTGTGCCGGAGAAGGCGGCGTTTTCGTGCTGGCCGGCGACCAGCCAGTCCCGGACGGGGGCGGAGAACGCCCCGGCCAGCGCGCCGGCGCCGGCGAGGAAGTCACGGCGCAGCATGTCGGCCTCCCACATCTCGACCAGCGTGTCCACGGTAGCGCGCACGCACGCGGGGTAGTCCAGGCCAAGATGCTCCGGCAGCGGCGTCACCGCGAAGCCGAGCTCCAGCACTCCGACCGGCCGGGTCAGCCGGCCGCTGAGGATTTCCGCGATCACCGCGGGCGCCGGCTCCTGCGGGGTCCGCCCGCGCAGCCACCCGTCCACCGAGGTCGCCGAGTACGAGCGGGGCACACCACGCCGGGCGCAGCCGTCACTGACCCGCCTGGCTAGCGCGGTGTGCGACACACCCCGGCCTGCTCGACCAGCGCCGCGAGCCGCGCGTTGTCCGCCAGTTCCCCTCCCAACCTTCCCCTCCCCGCCTTTCCGGCATGTTAGCCCGGTGTCATACCGCAACCCCATACATCGGACCGATGCGATTCCCATATGAGCTTCCGGCGGCCTAGCACGGCAGCCGCACTTTAGTTGATCTTGTCGGTGGGGGCTGTCGGGACCCTGGTGACCAAGGTGGGCGGCCGCCTCAAGATCATCAGGTTGTGACGCAAGAGACCTGTGAGGCGGCCGCGGCTGCCATGGCAGAGGGTGAACGTGCCGTGTCGATGCTGGCCGAGCTGCACGGCCGGCTGGCGCCGTGCTTCGGCCGGGTGGAGCTGTTTGAGCAGGCGGGCAAGCACGTGGCGGCGTTGATGAGCGACCTGCCGCGTAAGAACGGGGTGGGCCATCGCCGGGCACGTCGGGGACCTCACCCCGGACCGGACCCAGCGGCTGCTCAACCACGCGGTCTGGGACACCGGCCGGGCGATGGGGATGGTGCGGTCCTGGGTGGTCGGGCACCTGGCCGGGCAGGAGCTGGTGGTGGCGGCGCTGGATGAGTCCGGGCAACCCAAGCAGGGCGTCGCGACGGCCGGGGTGCAGCGGGGAGTACATGGGATGCGCGGGGCGGGTCGCCAACGGCGTGAACACGGTGTGCTGCTGCTACGCCACGCCGGTCGCTCACGCGCTGGTCGGTGCCCGCGTCTGGGTTCCGGCCGGCCAGCTCGACGATGCCGACCGCCGGGCAGCGCTGGGCATCGGCGACGAGGTGTCCTTCCGGACCAGGCCGGAGCTGGCCATCGACATCGGCACCGACATGGTCACCGACCAGACGATCCCGTCGTGGTGCGCCGGAGACGAGGTCTACGGACGCTCCGCCGCGCTGCGCACCTTCTGCGAGGAGAACAAGGTCGGGTACGTGCTGCGGGTCGGGTGCGCCTTCCACCTCGAGCTGGCACCGGGCACGCGGGGCCGCGCCGATGCCCTGGTGCGGCGGTTCACCGGCTCAGCCCGGTCCTGGCAGAGGTGCTCGGTGGCCGGGTCGAAGGGCGAACGCGCCTACGCCTGGGCGTGGCTGGCCACCACCAGCCCCCACCACCACCTGCTCATCCGCCGGCACCTGGCCACCGGCGAGTTCGCCTACCACTACTGCTTCGTCCCACCCGGACGCACCGTCACCCTCATAAGCCTGGTACGGGTCGCCTGCCTGCGCTGGCCCGTGGAGGAAACGTTGTGCGCCACGAAGCGCGCTGCTGTATCCCCGGTGCAGCCGGGAGGAACTCGGAGGGAGGTTTCTGGGTCTGATGGCTTACCTGGCGCCGAAAGGTTAAGGGGACAAGAGCATGCCAGGAAACCAACGGCCAGGTCCAGGCGTCTGGGGTGGCGTGTTGGGGGACCCGCGTGATATGGCGAAAGCTGGGTTGCTTGAAGCTCAATCTCCAGTGATGGAACTTCGCATCCTCCGGAACGGCGCCTGGAACCGGTGCCCGTGTCCTGCTCCGGTGATGAAGCTTAGCCGGGGCAACCTCCGGGACACGGGGCGATGCCCAGCGAGGGTATTGAAGGAGATGAGTGAGCCGCCTACGTCACGCTGTTATGTACGGCAGGGACGAACGTGGGATCGCCTACGGGGCGCGAGCTCTATGGCGCCGGAGGCCTCGTAGTAGTCGTGGGAGTCACGTCCCACCAAGGGAGACGGGAAAGCCGTCTGCAGGGCGAAGGGGGCCAGGTGATCGGGATATCGAGGACCGGGAGGTATGCGAAATGCAGAACGCCGAAGCGGTGCTGGGTGTCCTCCGTGAACGAGGCAGACGTGGTCTGCCGTGCGACGAGCTGTATCGGCAGTTGTTCAACCCGCAGTTGTATCTGCTGGCCTACGGGCGTATCTACTCCAACAAGGGAGCGATGACGCCGGGGGTCACACAGGAGACCGTGGACGGCATGTCGTTGGGCCGGATCGGGCGCATCATCGATGCGATGCGTCACGAGCGCTACCGGTTCGGCCCCGCCCGGCGGGTCTACATCCCGAAGAAGAACGGAAAGCTACGCCCGCTTGGCCTGCCGAGTTGGTCGGACAAGCTCGTCGGGGAGGTGGTGCGCCTGCTGTTGGAGGCGTACTACGAGCCGACGTTCTCCGACCGGTCCCACGGGTTCCGTCCCGGCCGGGGATGTCACACCGCGCTGCGGGAAGTGGCTAACACCTGGACCGGGACGACCTGGTTCATCGAAGGGGACATCGCCGACTGTTTCGAGAGTCTTGACCAGTACCTCATGCTCTCGATACTGGCGGAGAAGATCCACGACAACCGGTTCCTGGGGCTGCTGCGTAACATGCTGCAAGCTGGATACTTGGAGAGCTGGGTCTGGCACGCGACGCTCAGCGGTGCGCCGCAGGGCGGTTGCACGTCGCCGGTCCTGTCGAACATCTACCTGCACCGGTTGGACGTTTACGTCGAGACGGTTCTCATCCCGGAATACACCCGAGGGGAACGCAGGTCACGCAACCCTGCCTACCTCAAGCAGGCCAACGCCCTCGCGCGAGCCTGCAGGGCCGGAGACCGCGCCGAAGCCCGGAAGGTCCGCGATCGGATGCGGACCCTGCCGAGCGTGGATCCTGACGATCCCGGCTTCCGGCGGCTGCGGTACGTGCGTTACGGCGATGACCACCTGCTCGGGTTCACCGGACCGAAGGCCGAAGCCGAGGAGATCAAACAGCGCCTGGCGGAGTTCCTACGCGAAGACCTCAAGCTGGAACTGTCCCAGGACAAGACGCTGATCACCCATGCCCGCTCAGACCGGGCGAGATTCCTCGGCTACGAGATCAGCGTTCAGCACGACGACAGGCAACGCACCGCCCGCGGCCAACGTGCCGTGAACGGCGCGGTCAGCCTGCACGTGCCGGAACAGGTGATCAAGGCCAAGAGCGCCCCTTACCTGAAGCACGGCAAACCCGCGCGCCGGTCCCAGGTGATCAACTACGGCGACTACGACATCGTCAAGATCTACGGGGCCGAATACCGGGGCATCGTCCAGTACTACCTGCTCGCCGGTGACGTCCGACGACTGCACCGGCTCCGCTGGATCATGCTGACCTCGATGCTGAAGACCCTGGCGTCAAAGCACCGCTCCACGGCGACGAAGATCGCAGCCAAACACAAGGCGAAGATCGCGACGCCGCACGGGCCGCGGACATGCTTCGAAGTCGTGGTCAACCGCGGACAGGACAGCAAACCACTGGTCGCACGGTTCGGTGGCATCCCACTCAAACGGCAGAAAGCAGCAGTCATCAACGACCGCCCCCCAGGGCGCATCACCTACCCCAGCAGCGAGCTGATCGGCAGGCTCACAGCAGGCAGGTGCGAACTCTGCGAGCAAACCGGTCAAGTACAAACCCACCACGTCCGTAAACTCGCCGAGCTCAGCGTCTCGGGCACAACCCCGTGGGCCAAGGCCATGGCCAGACGGCGCAGGAAGACCCTTGTAGTCTGCGCCGACTGCCACGACCGCATCCACGAGCGAACCCGGCCACCACACTCACGGCATGATCACCAGAGAGCCGGATGCTCGGAAAGCGGGCATGTCCGGTTCGGAGGGAGGCCGCGTGGAAAAGGACCTGCACTCCAGACACCTCGCCGCGCGGCCCACCCTACCGAGCTCGGCAAGGACCACCTCGGGCTCGACCACACCCCAGGTCCGGCCCTACACCGCCCTGACCCGGCATCTGCTACTGACCATCGCCGCGCTCGCCGTCTGCGCCATCACCGCAGCCCAGGCCAGAACCCGCACCCCAGCCCCCACCCTGCCCACCCGAGGCGACCAGCTACCACCCGAAGACCCCGGCCTGGTCCCGCTGACCGTCGCCGAGACCAGACGCCTGTCCAACCTGCTCATCCGCCGAGCGCAAGACGCAGCCCACCACCTGCACTGGACCTGGTGGCGACGCCGCCACCAAGCCCGCGCCAGATGGTTCCACCACCGCACCCGCCTACGCCAACAAGACAGCACAACATGACGTCACATACCAAAGTGCGGCTGCCGTACTAGGTCCGCAGTAATCCCCCGAGGCGCCCTCCGGCGCGCATATACCGCGAGTGCCGCGGATGTGCCGGCCGGTACCGGTCGCCGAACCCGGCCTGCGCTGCATCATGGCTGTCAACGGTCCTAGTCGTCCGCGACTCAGGGCATCGTCGGCCCCGCCATCAGGGCTCAGGCTGATCATCTGGCCGCACTTGCAGCGGAACCACCCTGTACAGTTCCTTCGCTCGCATGCCAGCGGCCGGGTAGGCATAGGACACCGGCGAGTGTTCTTCCCAGCGCGTCCCGCCGTGGCCGCCGCGCTCGGCGAAGTCCTCGACCTCAGCCTTGGCCTTGTCCAGGCTCAGGTACACGTGTGCCCAGTACGCCGGTGTACGACTTCGGTTCCGGGTTCGTGTGGTCCTCGACCAGGTACACCACAGTCGGCTTGTTCGTGAGCATGCCCATGATCGGCAGCATATCCGGTTACCTGACCCGGGCCGGTCTCTCGGTGATCGAGTCCAAGACCAGCGCCTCGGCCGAGACGGCGAGCCAGCGTGAGCACGCGGCCCCTGGTCGCTGGGAAGTCCTAGCCTTGCAGCCATGGTGCCGTCAGCTGACGAGGGTTGGCCGCAAGGGGATCGGCGTTTCCTAACTGCTGACCCACTGTGAGCTTTACGATGCTCGGCTCGTGGATCGCGCCGGGGAAGGGTATGCAATGCACGACGTAGGTATCGACCCTGGCGTGGGCCCGAAGAATACGACCGGGCTGGCGGTGCTAGATGAGCATGGGCGGCTGCGTTATCTGACCCGGGTCCATTCCGACGAGGAGATCCTAGGCTTGCTTCGGCCGTGGACCGGCAGTGACTGCCTGGTCGCGATCGACGCGCCGATCATCGTCGTCAACGCGGATGGCGCTGGGTCTAGTGGTGCTTTTATCGCGGTGTTTCTTGCCCACCTCTTTGGACACGGCTGACAGGTTCGGACTCGGTCGGCCGTCCTGACCGGTGTGACCGGAGAGCCGGAACATGCGGAGCTGACCGAGGTCGAGCAGCACCTGGTCGCCGCCGGCCGGGTCGGCAGCCGCAGAACCTGGCCAACGACTCCGAACCTGCCGCTGCCGGTCCGAAGAAGTAGGAACGCGAGGAGGCCTGGGGCGCGCAGTCGGCGCCAACGTGCTGCGGGACCTGCTGCTCGGCCGGCATGGAACACACGGCGCTGGCGCTGGGTATGTATGGCTGATGTGGGTACCAAGCCGGCCAGCCGGTGAGAGCCAGAGTCTGGTCGAGGCTGGCCGACGCGCCGATCAGCCAGTGGCGGGGCTTAGGGTGTGGTGGTGACGTCGGTGACGATCCGTGTGGCGGTGCCCGGTGACCTTGACGCCGTGCAGGAGGTATTCCGCCGCGCGTCGCTGTCCAACGTCGGCGACCGGGCCGCGTTGCTGGCCAACCCGGAGGTGTTGCTGTGGTCCGGTGACTCGCTCGCCGACGGACGGACGCGAGTCGCGGTCGGGGACGACGGCGCAGTTGCCGGGTTTGCGACCACCCTGCTGATCGACGGCGTGGTGGAGCTGGTCGACCTGTTCGTCGAGCCGCGGCGAATGCGGCAGGGGGTAGCCCGCCGGCTGGTCGAGGACTTGCTCAGCCTGGCGCGTGTCTGGGGCGCTGGCAGCGTGCAGGTCACAGCGAACCCGCACGCGATGGCCTTCTACACCTCGGTGGGATTCATACCCGACGCTGTGGCGCAGACCCGCTTCGGCCCCGCGCTGCGGATGCGCCTGGACGTCGCGGGCGCTGGCCATTGAGCCGGGTCGCACCAAGTCCGCTCATCACGCGCTCGTTCCGCACGCCGGGCGGTCTTTGTGTTCCTCTGCTGTCGTTGATGGCGGCACCCGCCTGGCCGGTGGGTGCCAACCGTGGTGGGCTGGGCGGCGGTTATCGGGTGGCGCCTGGGGTGTTATGCGGTGGGCGCTGGTGTTCGGCCGGTGCGTCGCCGTATCGCGCTACCGAACCGACCGCACGGTGCACATCGCCACGACCACCTGCCTGTGGTGCTCGGTGTTCGGCCCGCGGCCGGTCACCGTGGTCCTCCTACGCGAGCCCGAGACCAGCCGCGGCTATGACCTTGCGCTGGTCACCACCGACCTGCACGCCACCACAGGCCAGATCGTGGAGCGGTACGCCTGACGATGGGCAGCCGAGGTGACCATCCAGGACGCCAAACAGCTGCTCGGCCTCGGCCCGGCCCACAACCGCAAGCCCCGGGCGGTCGAACGGACCGTCCCGTCCGGCCTGGCCTGCCTGACCCTGGCCATCTGCTGGCACGCCACCACCGGCCACCAGCCCGCCGACGTCACCGAGCACCGCACCCGCCGGCCCTGGCACCGAGCCAAGACCACCCCCTCCACCGCCGACATGCTCGCCAAGCTCCGCCGCGTCCTTATCGCCACCAGACTTCGGCCCGCTCGGCCCAAGCACCCGTCCCTCGAAGAAATCCAGACCATCCGCCTGGCCTGGGAAGACCCAGCGGCATAACAGCGAAACTTGAGCAGGAAGACGCGATTGCTACCGAGCCTGGCGAGGTTCTGATCCGAGTCGAACTTCGAGGTTGTTACATACCCTCGGATTTACTGATTGCCTAGCAAGTTCATTCGGTCCGTTAGTTGAGGCATCTTTAGTGCCTAATCTAAGTGCCAATGCCCTACTTTGGTACTTTGTCAGGTAGGAAAGTGAACAGCCTCACGCCTGTCTGAAGTTGTTGCGGAGGCCCTAGATAACGATGGGAACCGACACAGTATTCTTTACCTTTATCAGACAACCAGAGCTGCTCAAATTCTTGTTCCCGTAACCAATTACATATGCGTGGCACTAGATCTGGCTGGCGGCGGTTCCGAGTCCACACCAACACGCCGCCAGGCTTACACAGTTGTGCGCAGTGTATGACAGTTCGCTGTATGTCGTCAGGACTGATGTTTCCAAAGACACCACACATCAAAACCAGGTCGACGGGAGCCATGTGCGCATACTGATCAGTTAGTGCTGCATCCCCCTCACGTACATCCACGTTCGTCAGTCCCGCCTTTGTGGCAGCACGACGGGCAAGGGCAACGTTGCGCGAGTCAATCTCGACCAACAACGCCGCTACATCCGTGCGACGCGAATGCTGAGTCAGCACGCCCAGTAGATCATGGCCCTGCCCAGCGCATATGCTAACAACACGGATTGGGCCGGGAGAAAACTCGTCCAGCGTGCGTCGAACGCATTCCTGCACGAGCATTAAACGGTGCGAAAGCCCCGACTCGGCGT
>Ga0307470_10000191_pt1 | contig 41453 bp, 36 predicted proteins | sample atmos_gasesAM3C__FD_204565 | JGI IMG/M metagenome (GOLD analysis project Ga0307470, IMG submission 204565) | Hardwood forest soil microbial communities from Morgan-Monroe State Forest, Indiana, United States - atmos_gasesAM3C_05 | ecosystem: Environmental > Terrestrial > Soil > Temperate forest... | reverse complement strand
GAGCTCGGGCGGCGGCACGGTCAGGAGCTTGAAGAGCGTCCGCCGCCCGCCCACGCAGTCGCCCGAGAGGAGCTCGCCCGTCGCCGCGTCGACCAGCGCCCGCCGGTGGTAGGAGCAGGAGGGGAGGCGCGAGCGCCCCGGCAGGTACTCGACGCGGATGCGCCGCGGGCAGTACGGCCCGGGGAGCTCGTGGCTCTCGGCGCAGACCTCGATCGTCTCCAGCCGCGCGCCGGGCGGCCGCCGCGGCGCGGAGGCCGCCCCCGAGCCCCCCGCGTGCTCGAGGGCGCGGAAGAGGTCGAAGAGGAGCGGCGCCGCGTGCTGGCTCCCCGAGATCCCGAGCACCGGCCTGCCGTCGAAGTTTCCCACCCAGACGCCGATCGCGTAGCGCCCCGACCAGCCGACCGCCCAGGCGTCGCGATGGCCGTAGGAGGTGCCCGTCTTCCACGCCACCTCCGGCGCGCCGCGGGTGATGTCCCAGGCGTCGGGGAGGTCGGGGCGGCGCAGGTCGGTGAGGATCTCGGCGACCGCCCACGCCGCCGCGGGCGAGAGCAGGCGCTCCGCGCGGGACGGCGCGACGTCGTCGGCGAGCAGGCGCACGGGCCGGTGGAGCCCGCCCTCGGCGAGCGTCGCGTAGAGGTTGGTCAAGTCGAGGAGCGTCACCTCGCCGTCGCCCAGGATGAGCGGTAGGCCGTACTGCGCGGCCGGCCGGTCGAGGCTCGCGAGACCGCCGCGGCGCAGGAGGCGCAGGAAATCCGGCAGGCCGACCTCGGCGAGGAGCCGCACCGCCGCGGCGTTCAGCGAATGGACGAGCGCCTCGCGCACCGTCACCCGGCCGTGGTACTGCTGGTCGTAGTTCTCCGGCACGTAGCCGGAGAAGTCGGTCGGCACGTCGAGCAGGTAGGAGTCCGGCAGGATCCGTCCCTGGTCGATCGCCATGGCGTAGAGGAAGGGCTTGAGCGTCGAACCGGGCGAGCGGCGCGCCGCCGCGCCGTCGACCTGGCCGTGCCTTGTGGGATCGAAGAAATCGGCCGAGCCGACGAGCGCCCGCACCGGCCGGCCCTCCTCGCGGCCGGGCTCGATCTCGACGACGACCGCGGCCGCCTCGCCGATCCCCTGGTCGCGGAGCCCCTGGATCCGCCGCGCCACCTGCTCCTCCGCCGCCTGCTGGAGGCGCCGGTCGAGGGTCGAGCGCACGCGCCCGCCGCGCGCCCGGCCGAGGCGGGCGGCGACGAGCTCGCAGGCGTGAGGCGCGGCGAAGGGTGCCCGCCGCCGCGCCGCCGGCACCGGCTCGCGGCGGGCGGCGGCGATCTCGCCGGGCGGGAAGGCGCCGCGCGATGCGAGCTCGGTGAGCACCCGGTCGCGCGCCGCGCCCGCCGCCCGCCGCGCCGCGGGGGAGAGCGTCGGGTCGTAGCGCAGCGGCGCGCGGGGGAGCGCGGTCAAGAGCGCGATCTCCCCCAGCGACAGGCGTTCGGGCGCCTTGCCAAAGTAGGCGTAGGCGGCCGCTCCCACCCCCTCGACGTTGCCGCCGTAGGGGAGGAGGTTCAGGTAGATCTCGAGCAGCCGGCGCTTGCCGTACCGGCGCTCGAGCTGGACGGCGCGGAAGCTCTCGACCGCCTTCGCCCACGGCGTCCGCCGCCGCGGCTCGGCCATGCGCGCGATCTGCATCGGGATCGTCGACGCGCCGGAGACGACGCTCCGGGCCTCGAGGTCGGTCCAGGCGGCGCGGAGGACGGCCCAGGGATCGACCCCGCCGTGGCGGAAGAAGCGCTGGTCCTCGGAAGCGACCAGGGCGCGCGGCAGCTCGGCCGGCAGCGCGGCGAGCGCGACCGGCAGCCGGAACCGGCCGTCGGGCGGCAGGAAGAAGCGCAGCGGCACCCCCTCGCGGTCCGCGACGGCGAGCGCCGGCTGCCGGCGGAGGGCGGCTTCGGGGAACGGGGCGAGGAGGTCGAGCGCGAAGAAGCCGGCGTACGGCAGGACGATCGCGCCTATGGCGAGGGCTGAGACGAGGACGGCGAGGCCGCGGCCGGTCAGCAGAGCGGTGACCAGGAGCCGCAGGCGCCGCGGGCGGTGGCCGCGCGGGAGCGCAGAGGCGATCGACATCGCGCCGATTCTAGTCGCGCCCGGCCGCTCCGGCGGGTTCGGCTATCCTCTTTTCATGTCGATCGCCGGAGAGCCTCCCGCTGTCCCGCCCCACGCCACCCACGAGGTCGTCAACCAGAGCCCGCCGCTCGAGGGCTGGAACGTCTTCGCGAGCGACCGCGCGCTCGGCGAGGCGCTCCGCCGCGAGGGGGGAGGGTGGGCGGAGGAGCGGGCGCGCGCCTTCGGCGAGGTCGTCGGGCGACGGGAGACGATCGCCCAGGGCTTCCTCGCCAACGAGAACCGGCCGGTCTTGAGAACCCACGACCGGAGCGGCCGGCGGACCGACGAGGTCGAGTTCCATCCCGCCTGGCACGCGCTCCTCGGCCTGGGCGTCGCCCACGGGCTCCATGCCCTCCCCTGGCGCGAGCCGCGGCCGGGGGCGAACGTGGCGCGGGCGGCGATGTTCATGACCCTCGCCCAGATCGAGGCGGGCGTCGGCTGCCCCCTCTCGATGACCTTCTCGGCGGTGCCGGCCCTCCGCGCCGAGCCCGAGCTCGCCGCCTTATGGGAGCCGCGCCTGGCGTCGCTCGACTACGACCCGCGCTTCCTGCCGTCGCCCGAGAAGCGCGGCGCCCTCTGCGGCATGGCGATGACCGAGAAGCAGGGCGGCTCGGACGTCCGCGCCAACTCGACCTTGGCGCGGCCCGTGGGCCCGGCGGGCGGTGGCGAGCACGAGCTCACCGGCCACAAGTGGTTCTGCTCGGCGCCGATGTGCGACGCCTTCCTGGTGCTCGCCCAGGCGCCGGGCGGCCTCACCTGCTTCCTGCTGCCGCGCTTCACCCCCGACGGCGTCCGCAACCGCTTCGAGATCCAGCGCCTCAAGGACAAGCTCGGCAACCGCTCGAACGCGAGCTCCGAGGTCGAATTCCGCGCCGCCTGGGCGCGGCGGGTGGGGCCGGAGGGGCGCGGCGTCCAGACCATCCTCGAGATGGTCAACCACACCCGGCTCGACTGCGTGATCGGCGCCGCCGCCGGCCTCCGCTCCGGCACCGCGCAGGCGATCCATTACGCGAGCCATCGCCGCGCCTTCGGCAGGCTCCTGATCGACCAGCCGCTGATGCGGAGCGTCCTGGCCGACCTCGCCCTGGAGTCCGAGGCCGCGACCGCCGCCATGATGCGCCTCGCCCGCGCCTACGACGAGGCGGCGGCGGGGGATCCGCAGGCGATGGCCCTGAAGCGCCTGGCGACCGCTGTTCTCAAGTACTGGGTGACCAAGCGCGCCGCCCCGCACGCTGCCGAGGCGCTCGAATGCCTGGGCGGCAACGGCTACGTCGAGGAGTGGCCGCTCGCCCGCCTCTACCGCGAGGCGCCCCTCAACTCGATCTGGGAGGGCTCGGGGAACGTCCAATGCCTGGACGTCCTCCGCGCCGTCCAGAAGACCCCTGAGGCGCTCGAGGCATTCCTGGAGGAGGTCAACCAGGCCCGCGGCGCCGACCGCCGCCTCGACGCCTATCTAGAGGACATGGACGCCGACCTCGCCGGCCTGCGGAAACATCCCGAGACGGCCGAAGCCGGAGCCCGCCGCCTCGGCGAGAGGATGGCCCTCGCCTTCCAGGGGGCGCTCCTCGTGCGGGTCGCCCCGGCGGCGGTCGCCGACGCCTTCGTCGCCTCGCGCCTCACGGGAGACGGCGGCCGGGCCTTCGGCGCGCTGCCGCCGGGCGTCGACGCGGGCGCGATCATCGAGCGCCACGATCCACGGCCGTAGCGCTCAGCGGCTCCGAGCCCGTCGACGCCTCGGGCGGCTGTGGTCAACGACTGGGTCGCTCAGCAGCAGACGCAGCGCTTCTCCGTGCAACAGCAGACGCACCGGGTGCAGCCCAGGGTCACGCCCGTCGGGTGCTCGAAGGCCACTTCCGTAGCGATCCGCTGGGGGGAGAGCGCGTCGTGCTGGAGCCAGGCCGCGAAGCTCGCCGGCTGGGGCGCGGGGAGGCTCTGGGCGACCGCGGGGACCGCGAAGGCCGGGGCGGTGGGCGGCAGGTCGGCGGCGGAGCAGGCGGGTGGGAGGGCGAAGGAGGCGATCAGCAGACCGATCAGCAGGATGACTCGTTTCATCGTTCTCTCCTTTCGCTCGATGCGAGCGATCTACAAGGCAGGGTGCCCGCTCTTCGCAAGATGGGGATCGCCGGCTGCTCGCCGCGAGGTCCGGTGGGGGTCGGGTTATGATCCGCCCGCTCGCCCCCTCCCAATGCAATGAGCGCATTGACTCCTGCGGTCGCGCTCACGGCGCGGCTCGCGCCGCCGACGGAGCGAGCGACCGGCGAGCGGTCCGTGGAAGCGTAACGCCAGGCGGCGGCGGGCGACTAACCCTCCGTGAGCCGGTGACGCCGGAAAGTCCGCGCCGCTCCAACGTCAAGGAGACCATGCCCGACCGCCCCCCGCCACGCCGATTGCCCGAGTGGGAGGAGCGCCTCTCGAGCCGCCTGTTCACCGCGCTCACCCCGCACCTGCCGCGGGCGCCGCAGCCGCCGGTGCCGAGCGGCCTCGCCCCCCACCTGGACCTCGCCGTCGAGCGCCCGCACGGCGGCCCGCTCACCGCCGTCTGGTTCCCCGCCGCCGGGCCGCCGCGTGGCGCGGTCCTCCTGCTCCATCCGTGGGTGCCCGGAGGCAAGTCCTACTTCTACCGCCGGGGGCGCGTCCAGGCGCTCCGCGCCGCCGGCTACCACTCCCTGGCGATCGACTTCTCCGGCTTCGGCGGCAGCGGGCCGCGGTACGGCTTCCTCCACCGCGACGTCGAGGCCGGGCTCGCGGCCCTGCGCGAGCGGGCGGGCGACCTCCCGCTCCACGTCTGGGGGGTGAGCTCCGGCGGCTATTGGGCGCATCCCGTCCTCAGCGCCACCGACGAGGTTGCCGGCGCCATGTTCGAGGACGTCGCGTCCCACCTCACCGACTGGGGCTGGCAGACGATGCCCTCCTGGCGGCCCGGCTACCTCCTCTTCCGCCACCTCTTCCACCGTGCTTACCGCTTCCTCGACATCCGCCGCCACGCCGCGGCGCTGCGCGTCGCGGCCGCCACCTATCTGAGCGGCGAGCGCGATCGCCAGGTCCGCCCCGAGGACACCCGCGAGCTCGCCCGCCTCGCCGGGGCAGAGTGCCGGATCGTTCCCGGAGCCGACCACTTCGGCGCCATCGTCGTCGCCAACGCCGAGGTCATCAGACTGGCGCTCGCCACCTTCAGGAAGGCGGGGGAGGCGCGCTCGCCGGCGGAGGAGGAGGCGGAGGAGGAGGAGGCCGTGTCGACCTGACCCCGACTGAGCCCTGCTAGGATCCTGTCCAACCTCGAACACGGCAGCCCATGCGGCGAGTCCCTCGCCAGGAGGTCCCGGTGAAGACCAGCCACCGTCTCGCGCTCACCCTGCTGCTCCTGCTCGCCGCCCGCCCGGCCCTCTGCTGGGGGCCGACCGGCCACCGCGTGGTCGGGCGCATCGCCGAGCGCCACCTCTCCGAGGCGGCGGCGCGCGGCGTCGCCGCGATCCTCGGCCCCGAGAGCCTCGCCCAGGCCGCCACCTGGCCCGACGAGATCCGCTCCGACCCCGCCTGGGACAAAGCCAAGCCCTGGCACTACATCGACGTCGACGACAACGAGACCTACGAGACCACGGCGAAGAGCCCAGACGGCGACGTCGTCGAGGCGATCGGCCGCTTCACCCAGGTGCTCAAGGACCCGCAGTCGACCCCGGAGCAGAAGGTCGAGGCGTTGCGCTTCCTCGTCCACTTCGTAGGCGACGTCCACCAGCCGCTCCACGTCGGCCGCCGCGCCGACCAGGGCGGCAACACCATCAAGGTGACCTGGTTCGGCGGCAACACCAACCTCCACCAAGTGTGGGACGAGAGGATCATCGAGGAGAGCAAGCTCTCCTTCTCCGAGCTCGCCGACTTCATCGACCACCCGACCGACACCGAGGTGGGCACCTGGCAGAGCGCGGGCGTCGTCGCCTGGGCCCAGGAGTCGCAGGACGCGCGCGCGCGGGTCTACGCGATCGGCGACGGCAAGCTCGGCTACCTCTACGCCTACCAGAACGAGCCCCTCGTCCGCCGTCGCCTCCTCCAGGCCGGCGTGCGCCTGGCGGGGATCCTCAACGCGATGTTCGACTCCCCGGGCCCGTCGATCCCCGACCGGCCGCCGGTCGCGATCCCGCCGCCGGCGCCGGTCCCTCCTCACTGACGTCAGGTCTCAAGGGCGTTTTTGATTTCGACAGGCGTTCTCGCTATCCGCCCGCTTTGTCATTCTGAGCGAAGCGAGGAATCTGGGCGGGGGGCGTCGGCGGCCTCTTCAGCCACCTCGGAAACGTCAGCCCAACGCGCTGCCTCCCGCCGTTGCCTCATGGGTGTCATCCACGCGAGCATCACCTCCCGGTGCCCGCGGATCGCTCGAATCGCAGGTTTGAGGAGCACGGTGACCAGGAAGGAGTCGATCGAAGATCCGTCTCGGCGGATAAGGACGAGGTCTCGGAAGAGGCCTTCCCGCACTGCCGCGGCCTGGAAGCGGCGGCGGTCGGCGGCGCTCTCGAACAGCCGGTCCGGGACCTCGACCCAGGCGCAGCGGACCTCGGAGATCGCGGGCTGGAGTGCCTCGAAGTCGCGGAGGAGCTGATGAGTTGTCGGCGCGCGGCCCTCCGAATGGGCGAGCGCGCCGTCCAAGTCCCCGTCCGCGGGCAGCGGATGGGCGTAGAGGACACGCTCAAGCCGTTCGTGGCATTCGTCACGGCCTAGCAGCTCGTCCAGCTCTACCGCCGCCCCTGAACGGATCTCGGACGGCGACTCGGGATCGAGAAGGATCAGCGAGAGCTGGAGAGCGTCCCTCGCATCGGCCTCCAACTCGAGCCGGCGAGCGACTTCGTCGCGGTCGACACCTTCGAGAACCTGGAGATCCCTAGCCTCTCCGAAGAGGAGGTGGATCTCCTCGGCGCGGCGCGGAATCGCCTGGCCCGGCGAGCCGGCATGGATCGAAAAGAACTCCGGGCCGCCGATGAGAAGGGCGGTGCCGGCTTGCGCCGAGAGTAGGGCGTCCATTTATCGCTCTTCCAGCTCGATGTCGAACTTCGCTAGCTCGGCACGCAGCCCCTTCACCACGTACTTGGGCGGTGGCCGGTTCCCCGCGGCCGGTGTGAACACGACTCGTTCAAGAGTCCAACCGGACATCGATCCCCAGATATGCACCTCGACAAAGCAGTCGTTCTCCGGGTCTGTACCGGGGCTCAGTAAGAGCTTGGCAAATTCCTCTTCCTGTGTATCCGGCCGGAGCTCGCCTGCGAGCTTCGCCACGCAGAGCAGCGCGCGAGCTTGCCAGACGGCGCGCAGGCCCATAGGGGGATTGTAAGCCCATCTCTCCATCAGGAGCGCCGAATTCTCGTCGAAGACGGAGGCACGATGAGCGATCATGTCCTCTCGGAGCACCAGGGAGCATTCGCCGTAACTGGGCAATCCGGTGCCGTCCAAGGAAAGGGCTGCGAACCGGATGTCCTTTTCGTAGCCCGGAAAGAGCGCTGCATCGGCCAGCCGACGCAGCTTGTCCCACCGATCGCCGTACGGTAGCCGCGCCTCGGCCTCGAGGAGCTGGTAGTACGTCGGCTGAAGCTGGCGGTCCGAGCTCGCCAGCCGCTCCACGTCGGCGAACGGGCGGGTGAGGACGGCCTGCGCCGCACCGGCAGCCGATTCGAAGGCCCGCAGCACCTCACCGCAGCCCCGGCTTTCGGCGTCCTCGATTGCGGCGCGATACCGGGCTGCGAGTGCGCTTTGCTCTCCGTCCAGCTCGGCGGCCTGCACGTTCGGGAAGAGGCTCGGCCGCCCGCAATGCGGGCAGTCGCTCCGGCCGAGCGGCACCGGGAGGCCGCAGTCCTTGCACGGCAGATCGGGCATCGGAGCGATTCCAATCCCCTGCCCTACCGCACACCCACCTCGATCCGCCGCCGCTCGCCGGTCGCCTGGAGCTTGGGGTCGTACATCGCCTCGGCGTGGGTGGGGGGGAGGCGGAAGCTGCCGGGGGCGACGGCTCGGGTGAGGGCGTAGAGGGTCACCCAGGTGTTCTCCGGCAGGTCGGTGAAGATGAGGATGCGGTCGTCGCGGAGGTCGAGGTAGGCGAGGTCGGCGGTCGCGTCGGTCACCCAGGGGAGCGACTCGGTGGTCTTCAAGCGCGGGTTCTCGACCTCGAGGCCGGAGGGGAGGAGGCTCTCGATCACCACGTTCTCGACCGCGCCGGCGGTCGAGCGCACGCGGGTCTTGAGCACCAGGAGGTCGCCCTGTTTGACTGCGTTGAGGTCCGCCTCCTTGCCGTTGCGGTCGAGCACCGCGCGCTCGATCTCGAGGCCGTTGTGCGAGGGGGCGAAGGCGTCGTCGGTCGGCACGCCGCGGGTGATCAGGCTGTAGAAAGCGGCGCCCGGCCGGTAGCCGGCGTCCATCACGAGGCGGACCGGCTCAATGCCGCGGAGGTCGGGGAAGGTCGCCGTGCGGTTGGTGAAGGTGCCGACCTTGCGGTCCCCGAGGAACACGGTGCCGGAGTAGGGCGGGGCCTGCGCCTGGCGGTGGTAGAGCTCGCCGAGCGCCAGGAGCGCCCAGCCGGACTCCTGGGTCGTCCACTCGCCGTAGGTCCTGGCGTCGCGCGCCAGGCGGTCGGCGAGGAGGGGGATCTGCGGACTCTGCGGCGCGGCGTCCAGGAGGGCGACGAGGACGATGGCGCGGTTCCGCACCCCGGAGTTCCAGTTGCCGCCGGTCTGCCGCTCGACCCGCTCCACCTGGCCGAGCTGGGCGAGGAGCTCGCCGATCGCCTGCGGGTTTCCGACTGCGGCGTAGGCGGCGGCGAGGAGCGCGCGCGACTCGGTCCCCAGGTTCTTGCGCTGCTTCTCGCGCACGAAGTCCATCGTCCCCAAGTCGGCGCGGCCGGCGCGGGCGAGGACGTAGAGCTGGTAGGTCACCCGCTCGAGCTCGTCGCTCCCGTACTCCGACTTCGCCTTGACGTCGCCCGCCAAGTAGGTGAGCGCGCCGTCGTGGAGGAAGTCGGGCACCGGGTGGCCGGCGCGCCGCGCCTCGACCAGGAAGTGGGCGGCATAGGCGGTCGCCCACGGGTGGACGCTCTCCTCGCCCGGCCAGAGCGCGAAGCCGCCGCCGTAGAGCTGCATCGAGGCGATGCGCGAGATCGCCGTGTGGACGTACCCCGCCGGATCGGTCTTCCCCTTGTTGGGGCCCTTCTTCGGGTCCAGCAGCTCGGGGTCGAGCTGCTGCGCGAGGTCGGCCATGTAGAGGAGCGGGAAGGCCGAGGAGACGGTCTGCTCCAAACAGCCGTAGGGGTAGTGGACGAGGTTCGAGAGCTTCCCCGCGAACTGGACGAGGGGCACCGAGCCGATCCGCAGCTCGCGCCGCAGCGTCTCCGGCCGGAAGCGCGCCGCCGGCGCGAGCGGCAGGTCGAGCGCCGGCTTGCCCACCGCGCCGACGTCCTCGAGCGCGGCGACCGGCAGGTCGGGGCGGATGGCGACCGTCTCGGTAGCCCGCGTCGTCTCGCCGTTGCCGCTCGCGGTGAGGGCGAGGCGCACGTCGCCTGCGAGAGCGGAGGTGCCGACGGCGAAGTAGACCGTTTTTTCACGACCCGCCGGCACCGGCACGGCCTGCGGGTTGGGCGTGTCCTTGGTCCCCGCGAGCTGGATCAGATTGGGAGGCGCGGGCTCCTGGGCCGCGAGCGTCACCTGGAAGGTGCCGTCGCGGCCGGTGTCGTTGCGCACCGTCACCGGCAGCCGCAGCGTCTCGTCGAAGGAGAGGACGCGCGGGAAGGTGGGGAGGAGGACGAGCGGCGTCCTCACCCGGGTGAGCTTCTCGGCGGCGCCGAAGCGCTCGCCGCGGACGGCGACCGCCATGATGCGGAGCGCCCCCTGGAACTCGGGGAGGGTGAAGCTCACATGGGCGTTGCCTGCCGCGTCGGCGTCGACCGGGCCGCTCCAGAAGGCGACCGGCCGGGAGCGCCGGATCCCCTCGGTGCGGACGTGCTGGCTGAGCCCCTCCGCCCCCTCGCCGCCGCCCGCCGTCTCCGGCTTGATCTCGGGGAGGAGGAGGCCGAAGGTGTCCGAGGAGGCGACCCCCAGGGCGAGCTTGCGGTAGAAGAAGTCGAACGGCTGCGGCAGCTTCTGATCGATGAGCTGCAGGATCCCCTCGTCCACCGCGGCGACGGTCACCGTGGCGCGACCCCCGGAGCTACCAGCGCCGGAGCCGGCTCCGGACGGTACCTTGACCGCGATCTCGACCTTGGTGCCCGGCCGCGTCTCGGCGGGGGCGGCGATCTCCACGCCCAGGCGGTTGGCGGTGCGGTCGACGTAGATCGGCACCGCGCCGAAGGAGCGGGCGACCGAGCCGGCCTCGAGGTCCTTGACGCCGCGGATCAGGGTCGCCGTGACGTAGGCGTTCGGCCGGTAGTCGACGGAGACCGGGATGGGGATCTTGGCGGTGTTGCCGGTCAGCGTGTGGAGCGACGTATAAAGGATGCCGTTCCTCTCGACGGTCAGCAGCAGCTTGCCGGGGAAGGGCGCCCGCACCTGCACCTGGGCGGTCTCGCCCGGCGCGTACTCGGTCTTGTCGAGGTCGAGGTCGAGGCGCGACGGGTTCTTGAGCGCCCACGGCGAGTAAGCCCAGCCGCTGACGTAGAACTCGACCTCGGTCGAGGCCTGGGTGTCGGGGTCGGTGAGCACGGCGCGGTAGCTCCCCACCTGGCGCGGGGCGAAGGCGAAGGCGCCGCGCGGCTGGCCGCCGGGGAGAGCCCGGCTGTCGACGAGCTGCGGGTCGCGCGTCGACTCGTAGCTGAAGCCGCCGTGGTCGTTCCGCCGCAGCACGGTGTTCCAACGGTCGCGGTAGAGCTCGGCGCGGAGCGCCCCGGAGGGCGCCGGCTTGCCCTCGGGGGTGAGCGCCACCCACTCGAGCCGCACCGGCTTGCCGGGGTCGCCCAGCTCCTCGCCCAGCCGCTTCAGCCCCAGGTAATAGGGATAGGGATGGATCGGGAGGCGCGCCAGGGCGGAGACCCCGCGCCCGCCCTGCTCCTGGACGCGGGCGGTGATCACCGCCTCGAGCGCCGAGGGGACCGGGGCGCCCGCCGGCACCGTCGCCGTGAACGCCTTGCGCCCGGCCGGGTCGAGCGTCCCCTGCTGGCTCGCGATCTCCTTGTCCTCGAGCTTGCGCTCGGCGTTGCGGAAGGTGAAGCCCTCGAAGCCCTTGGGGGCGAAGGTCGAGTCGACGACGCGGACGCGGCTCTCGACCGGCAGCCCGGCGGCGGGCGGCCCGAAGAGGTAGCTCGAGGCGACGGTGTAGGCGAGCGGCTGGCCGGGGCCGACGGGATGATCGGGCTTCGCGATCTCGACCTTGATGCGGTCGGGGACGAACTCCTCGACCTGGAAGCGGTACTGGCCGATGACCTCCTCGCCGGCGAGGAGCTCGAGCGTGTGGCCGCCGGTCAAGGCGAAGGCCGGGAGGTCGAGGTGGAGGTCGGCCAGGCCCCGCGCGTCGGCGGTCACCTTCTGGGTGCCGCGCTCGCGGCCCTGGGGATCGCGCCAGCGCAGCACCAGCGGCATCCTGGGCGGCGGTTTCAAGCGTGCGTCGCGCACCACCGCCAACCCCACCACCCGCTCGCCCGGCCGGTAGATGTCGCGCTCGCCGTAGAGGAAGGCGCTGTAGCCCGAGGGCTGCGACTCGGCGCCGCCGACGTCCAGGCCGGTGGGGTCGATCTTCATCTTGTCGAAGAGGAGGAAGGTGAAGTCGTCCCCCTTCTCGACGGTCAGCATGTAGGGGCGGGTCTCGCGCTCGCCGGCCTTGAGCGCCGCCGAATCCTTGATCCGCCACAGGCCGTCGCCGTCGGTCCGCCCGGAGGCGAGGGTCTGGTTCTGGTCGGAGATGAGGCTCACCTTGGCCTCGGCGACGGCGCCCAGGTCGCGGAACGAGGAGACCCACACCAGGAGCTCGCCGTTGCCGCGCTTGGCGACGACGCCGAGATCGGTCAGCAGCAGCCAGCGCTGGGACCCCTTGGGCTCGCCGTCGCGCGCCACGACGACGCGGTAGAGGCCGCGCTGCGGCGCGTCGCCGGCGAGCGGCACGTGCTCGTCGAGGGTGAGCGGCGTCCGCTGCTTGCGGTTCTTGCGGTTGGCGAGCGTCAGGGTGTCGTCGGCCACCCGGCTCCCCAGGTGGCGGGGCACCTGCGAGCCCTCCCAGGCGTAGTCCTGGTCGAAGAAGCCGCCGTACTGGAAGAGGTAGAAGAGGTTGTTGAGGTAGACCCGGTCGACGGTGAGCTTCGCCTGCGAGACGTTGACGCTCTCGAGGGCGACGGTGTGCTTGCCGGCCGCCGAGAGGAACATCCCCTGGCTCTGGAAGTCGACCGACGGCTCGAGGTCGGGCAGGTGGATCTCGGTCTTGTACGCCTCCTGGAGCACGGCGTCGTCGGTCGCCGGCATCCCCTTGTCGATGGCGAGCGTGTAGGTGCCGCCGGGCTTGAGCTCGCCGGTGAGCGAGAGGAGGTTGCGCTCGGCCGAGGGCCGGTAGGCGACCGCCGGCGCGACGTGGACGTATTTCTCGGCGACCGCCGCCGAGACCGGCGAGGAGAAGCGGACCTTGACCGTCGACTCGTGGTCCCCCGGCTCGGAGGTCACCTGCCAGACGGCGAGCTTCTCGGACGAGCCGAGGGGGATCTCGCGGACGTAGTCGTCGCCCAGGGGCACGTTGCCGGCGGCCGAGGTCAGGTCGCCGCCGAGGACCAGGCGGACTTTCCGCTCCTCCTTCTTCTTCTGCACCGCCTCGGTGCGGAAGCCGATCACCTTTTGCTCGTACTCGGCCTCCAGGGTGACGGCGATCGGCTTGCCGTCCGGCGCCTCGGGGTCGACCAGCTTGATCCGCGGTGCGAGCTGCGGCGGCTTGACCTCGTAGTTGAACTTCAGCATGCCGCGGAAGATCACCTTCCCCTTGCCCGAGATCGCCGGCTCCTCGATGACGTCGACGCCCTCGACCAGGAAGCGGTCGGTCACCACCTTGAGCTCGCGGTCGCCGGCGAGCTCCTGGCCGGGTTTGAGGATGCGCTCCGGGAGGAGGGTGATCTTGAACTCCGAGGCGACCGGGAAGGCCTCGCTTGGCGAGAAGCGCAGCGCATTCGTGTCCTGCCACTTCCAGAAGCCGCCGAGCGCCGGCTCGATCGTCGCCGGCGCCGGGTCGAGGACCTCGCCCTGCTTGCCCTGGCCGAGCGGGTGGTCGAAGAGGATGTCGACGTAGCCGCGGCTCTTCCGGTCCATCACCACGTTGAAGACGGCGACCTGGTCGCCCTTCGGCTTGGCCCTGAACCAGGAGCCGGCGCCGGCGAGCTTGTCCTTGAAGGCGAGCCCCGAAACGGCGACGAGGAGGAGGGAGAGCACGGCGATGGCGGCGTCCTTCCAGCGCGTCGGCGGGCGAGGGGAGGGCTGTTGCCGGTCCGGGGACGACGGCGAGGTCGGCATCGACGAGATCTCCTGAGGAAGGGGTGAGGCAGGCTTAGGTTACATCAGGAGGGGCGCACCGCGAGCCTCGACAAGGCGACGCGCGGCCGACTTCAGCCCTGTGCGAGCCGGGACACCCTTCTGTCGCAGCTCCACCAGCACAGAATCCGCGAGATTCAGCACTGGTCCGGAGTAATTCTATGGTGCTCGATTCAATTTCTTCCGAGCGTGTCGCAATTTATTGGCGCAATTTGCCTCGACCTTGGCATGTCCAACGATCTTCAGCTCTGCGCCGCGCCGATTCTCAATTGAAATTGCTGGAACCACCATAGCTCAAAGTCATTTCTCCTAGGGTGAGAGTAACTTCCGGGCAAATCAGCCGCCGAGGGTGATAAGAGAGGTTGACAAACGACTTTCCGTGCATAGAATGTCGCTCGTTGGATCCATCTGGAGTGCGACGTAGAGCTTTCGAGTTGTGGAGCTGCGGCGGCCGTACCAGACGCCCGCCAAGGCATCCGGAAAGGAGGGAGAGCTATGTGAGAGAGATGAACCGTCGAGAGGAAGTGTGATCCGGGGATGGCCGCCCGCGTGAGGAGGCCACCCCCGAACCTGACCGCTTTCGGAGCCCCACCCGGATCCTGGCCGGAGCGGGTGGGCCGCGTCGCGGACACTCCGAAGCATAACGCAAAAGGAGTCAAGACCATGGCGAACCAACGCCAATCGTTCGGAGAGAAGATCAAGACCTGGCGCGAGATGCAGGGGAACCTGAAGCCCCAGCTCGGCGACCTGCCCTACCTGAAGGACGCGCACGATCAGCTCGAGCAGGGGATCGGCTCCGCCGAAGACCTCCAGCTCCGCCTGATCACCATCCGCAGCCAGTTGGCCGACGCGGTGCAGCAGAAAAGGAAGCTCATCACGACCAACAACGGGCTCCACGACCGGATCGGCTCGGCGCTCCATTTCCAGCACGGGCCGGACAGCAAGGAGCTCATCCAGTTCGGCCTGAAGCCCGCGTCCCGCACAAGAAGAAGCCCAAGCCGACGCCGGGGACCACCCCGCCGCCGGCAGCGTCACCGCCGGCCGTAGGCTTCGAGGCCGAGCCGCCCGCGAAGTAGCGGATGGCAGGGCCCAACCGGTGAAGTAGATGAAGTGAGATGAAGTCGATCGGCCTCGGGGAGCTTCGGTCCCCGAGGCCCTTTTCGAGGTGCCAGCCGATTCGTCGAGCGCCAGCCCGGAGTCGGATAGGTCCCAAACTTGCAGCGATCGCTCTGCCATGGTTCGCCAGCACGCCCGGCGTGCAGCGATCGACGGACCGCTGCCCGAGAGTGACGAGCTGTCACGGCTGCGCCTGCGGATCCAGTCCCTCGAGGCGGCCCAGCGCCAGGCGCACGAGTTCCTGGCCACGCTGGCCCACGAGCTGCGCAACCCCCTGGCGCCGATCCGCAACGCCGTCAGCCTGATGCAGATGGGCGGCCTGAGCGCCTCGATGATGGATTGGTACCGGACCATCATCGATCGCCAGGTCACCCACCTGACCCGCCTGGTGGACGACCTGCTGGACGTGAGCCGGATCACCAACGACAAGATCACCCTGCAGAGAGAGCCGGTCGACCTGGCCCTGGTGGTGGAGAGCGCCGTCGACGCCTCCCGGCCGCTGATCCATGCCCGCCAGCACGCCCTCGAGATCCTCCTCCCCGCCGAGCCGCTGCGGGTCGAAGGCGACCTCACCCGGCTCGTCCAGATCGTGCTCAACCTGCTCCACAACGCCGCCAAGTACACGCCGGACGGGGGCCAGATCCGCCTGGCGGTGGCGCGCGAAGGGGAGCAGGCGGTGATCCGGGTGCGGGACACGGGGCTGGGGATCCCCGCCGACCTGCTGCCGACGGTCTTCGACCTCTTCACCCAGGGGGACCGCTCGCTCGAGCGCTCGCAGGGCGGCCTCGGCATCGGCCTCATGCTGGTGCGCCGCCTGGTCGAGAGGCACGGCGGCACGGTCGAGGCCCACAGCGACGGCGCCGGCCGCGGCAGCGAGTTCGTCGTCCGCCTGCCGCTCCTCGCCATCCCGGCCGAGCTACCCGGCGGCGACGACGCCGAGCGTCCCCAGCAGACCGGCCCCCGCCGCGTGCTGGTGATCGACGACGACCGCGACGCCGCCGAGAGCATGACCGTCCTCCTCGAGCTCTGGGGCCACGAGGTGCGGACCGCCTACAGCGGGCCCGAGGCCGTCGGCCTGGCCGCAGCCTACCTGCCGGACGCCGTGCTCCTCGACATCGGTCTCCCTCGGATGAACGGCTATGACGTCGCTCAGCGGCTGCGCGAGCTGCCGGGCTGCGAGACCGCCATGCTCGTCGCCGTCACCGGCTACGGCCAGGACGAAGACCGCCGCCGCTCCCGCGAGGCCGGCTTCGACCACCACCTCACCAAGCCGGTCGAGCCGATGACGCTGCAGGGCCTCCTCGCCTCGGCGCCTTGTGCGCGGGCTGGACGCTTGGGTAGTGGGTCAGTTTGATCCGCTGCGGGCGGCCGCCTTCGGCCCCGCCCTCCCTTCACACCCTTCCAGGCGGCCGTCCTCGGGACCAAACTGACCCAGGAAGGCTCGCGCGAGGAGCGTGCCGATCTGGCCGGTTCCACCGGCGAGGACGATCTTCATGGTTTTCCGTTGGGGGCGAGAGCTCCGGCTGCTAGAGTATGCCTGATGATCCCAAGCGCCAAGGATGCACTATGCTCTCCGCAACAGGAGCCTGGGCCGCGGCATGGAGCCACCACCGTCTTCCGTCCCCAGCTCGGCATTTGGCTGGCCTATGGGTTCCTCTGTCTGGCCGGCTGCTTCCTCGTGTTCGTCAGCTTCTACGAGGTCCATCCGCTCTGGCATCGGCTCGTGGCGATCGCCCCGGTCGCCATGCTCCTGGTCTCTCTCGTGGACCTCCGCGTCGCCCGAGTCGAGATCGACGATCGCGCGGTCCACATTCGAGGCATCCTGGAGAAAGGCTCGTTCACCTACAGCGAGGTGGACAAGCCTCCCGAGGACTATGCCCAATCCCTGGGCAGACCCTTTCTGGGACAGCGCCTGTCCAGCGGACGGATCGTCCGATTCCCGGTCTGGCTCGCAGCGAAGCAGCGGCGACAGATCGCCCGTAGGATCCAGATGCACCTCGAGAGATCTGCCGCCTGAGGGTCAGGCTGGCGCTTCAGCCAGCCGCCCCTCGTGCACCTCCTCGGCGTAGGGCAGCACGTGGAAGCCCTCGCGGGCGGCGGCTGAGCGGAGGCGGTCGTCGAGGCAGACGAAGGGGGCTTCGGCGGTCCGCTCGCGGCACCAGACGAGGGCGGCGGCGAGCTGGAGGGCGTCGGCGGCGCGGAGCGGGTGGAGGGCGAGGAGGCGGCCGGCGCGGGCGCGGACCTCTTCGAGCGGGCGCACCTCGAAGGCGCTCGCCTTGAGGCGATCGACCACCGCCCGCGCCGTGGCCTCGGCGGCGAGCGAGAGATGGCCAAGGCGGACGGTCCGGGCGAGCGCGCTCGCGCACTCGACCGGCGCCGCCCACCAGATCACGAGATCGGGATCGGCGGCGAGCAGCCGCTCCATCTCGGCCGACGCGGCCTCGCGGAGAGCGAGCGGCAGGAGCGCCGAGCTGTCCCAGAACCTCATCAGGACGATCTCCCTCGACAGCTAGCGGGAGAAGTCGCCGGGATCGCTCGTCCCGCCCTCGCCGCGCTCGGCCTCCAGGGCGGTGCGCGCCGCCGCCCGGACGTCGCGCGGCCTCGGCAGGCGGAAGAAGTCGTCGCCCAGGGGTCGGTCCGGGGCGCGCAGGACGCCCGAGCGCACCAGCTCCTCGACCCCCGGCGCCTCGGCCGCCGCCAGCGGCACGATGCGGGCGATCGGCCGGCCGTGCTCGGTGACGAGCACCTCCTCCCCGGCCTTGACCCGCGCCAGGTACTCCGAGAACGACGCCTTGAGCTCCGCGATCCCCGCGCTCCGCATGGGAACACTCTAGTCTGGTTAATCTGACCCGTCAAGTCATAATTCGACCCGAGCGACCTCTCCGCGCTCGCCGCGAGGCGCCTTTCTATCGCGCCGCCCGAGAAAAAGACCCCTCCGCATCCATCTTCTCCCGGGGCCGCGGTCCGCATTCCCAGGATCTGGCGCGGGGAGAAACGATCGCGGCGCACGGCTCGTCGCGGCGGAGCATGGGCGGAAGCCAGATCCTTCCTTCGCGACATCCACGGGCGGAAGCTTGTGGCCCAGGCGGACAAAAGGTACCCGAGGTGGATCTTGTTTCGCTTTGGAGTGAAAATGTTTTTGTCCTGTAAACTACTGATGGAAAAGAGCTTACGCTTGCGGAAAGCGATCGCTGGAGATATGTTCCAGGCATCATGCCGCGCAAGCCTCAGCCCCCGAGCCGGAGCGCCGAGGAGGAGGACGAAGAGCTGGACGTGATGCTCGTCATCCTGCGCTCGGCGCTGCGCTGGAAGCAGAACGACCTCGCCGCCGCCTCGGGCATCGGCAACAGCTCGATCTCCGACTACGAGCGGCGCAAGAAGGTCCCCGGCCGCAGGAACCTGCGCAAGCTCCTCGACGCCATGGGCTATCGGCCCGACGTCCTCGAATTCGCCCGCCGCTTCCTCCACGAGCTGCGCACCGCGCAGCGCCTGCCGGCGGCCGAGGCCGGCACCGCCTCCGGCCCGGCGGACGACTCCGCGCGCCTCACCACGGCGGACGCGGCGGTGCGCGCCCGCGTCGATAGGGTCTCGAGCGAGGTCGGCCGCGCCACCGAGAACTACGTCCGCCTGTCCCTCGAGATCCAGCTCGGCAAGGATGGCCCCAAGGCCGACGGCTAGCCTTCCCGCGAAGTACCTGGCACCTCCCGGGGCGCTCCCGCAAAGTACCTGGCACCTCCCGGCGAATCACCTGGCACCTTCCAAGGCTCGGCAGATAGAGGCTTTATCGGCTCGCGCCCCTTGACAGGGCGCAGCGCGGGCTGAAAGATGGCGGCTGCCGATGCCGTATCCGAGCCTGCGCCCGTTCCGGCTTTTCCCGCTCCTGGCCCTCCTCGTTTGGGCCGGCGCCTGCGCGCCGCCTCCCCCGGCCTCCCGCCCAGCGGCGCCGGCGCGGCGCGCCCCCGCCCCGCCGGCTCCCGCCGAGGCGATCTACGCCCACGGGGTGATCTGGACCGGCGTGCCGGGCGCCCTCACCGCCGAGGCCCTGGCGGTCGGCGGCGGCCGCCTGCTCGCGGTGGGGAGCGCCGCCGAGGTCGAGCGCTTCCGCGGGCCGAGCACCCGCGCCGTCGACCTGGGCGGCCGCTTCGTCGTGCCGGGCTTCATCGACACCCACACCCATTTCGTCGCCGGCGGCTTCGAGCTCGCCGGGGTCGACCTGCGCGGCGCGAAGAGTCCGGCCGAGTTCACCCGCCTCCTCGGCGCCTTCGCCAAGCGCCTGGCCGCCGGCCGCTGGGTGACCGGCGGCGACTGGGACCACGAGGCGTGGGGCGGCGAGCTGCCGCGGCGGGAGTGGATCGACGCCGCCACCCGCGACCATCCGGTCCTCGTCAACCGGCTCGACGGCCACATGGCGCTCGCCAACTCGAAGGCCCTCGCCCGCGCCGGCGTCACCCGCGCGACCGCCGACCCGCCGGGCGGGACGATCGTCCGCGACGCCGAGACCGGCGAGCCCACCGGAATCTTGAAGGACGCGGCGATGGACCTCGTGGCGCGGGTGATCCCCGCCCCGACCGACGACGAGCGCGACCAAGCGCTGGCGCGGGCGACCGCCCACGCCGTCGCCCGCGGCGTCACCCAGATCCACGACATGGGCACCTGGGACGACCTCGCCGCCTACCGCCGCGCCGCGGAGCGCGGCGCCCTCGGCCTCCGGGTCTACGCCTTCGTGCCGATCGACACCTGGGCCCGCCTCGCCGCCTTCGTGCGCGACCACGGGCGCGGCGACGACCAGCTCCGCTGGGGCGGCGTCAAGGGGTTCGTCGACGGCTCGCTGGGCTCCTCGACGGCATGGTTCTACGATCCCTACAGCGACCAGCCGGCGACCCGCGGCCTGACGGTGACCGACCTCGGCGACCTCGCCACCTGGATCCGCGCCGCCGACTCGGCCGGGCTCCAGGTCGCCGTCCACGCCATCGGCGACCGCGCCAACGACTGGCTGCTCGACCGTTTCGTCGCCGTGGCGCGGGCGAACGGGCAGCGCGACCGCCGCTTCCGCATCGAGCACGCCCAGCACCTGCGGCGCGTCGCCATCGTGCGCATCGGCCACGGCGAGGCGATCGCCTCGATGCAGCCGTACCATGCGATCGACGACGGCCGCTGGGCCGCCAAGCGCATCGGCGCGGTGCGGATCCGCACCAGCTACGCCTGGCGCTCGCTGCTCGACGCCGGCGCCCGCGTCGCCTTCGGCTCGGACTGGACGGTCGCCCCCATCGACCCCCTCCTCGGGATCCACGCCGCCGTCACCCGCGCCACCCTCGACGGCAAGCACCCCGGCGGCTGGGTGCCGGAGCAGCGGATCGGCGTCGAGCAGGCTCTCCGCGCCTACACCTCAGGGGCCGCCTACGCCGGCTTCCAGGAAGGCCGCCTGGGGACTCTCGAGCCACGCAAGCTCGCCGACTTCGTCGTCCTCTCGGACGACCTCTTCGTGATCGACCCCGAGCGCATCAAGGACGTCCGCGTCCTGCGCACCGTGATCGACGGCCGCGACCGCTACGTGGCGGGGACGGCGGCGTTGCGCTGATCCGCGGCTCGTCGCTGAAGGCCCTGCGGCGCCCCTGACGGCAGGGCATCGACGGGTAGGGGCACGGCATGCCGTGCCCCTTGGTCGAGCTCACGACGACACCGGCGCTGCCGGTGCCGCATCCTCCATACCGCTCAGTTGGTCAGGCAGCAACCGAAGAGCTCCAGGGTGGCCGAGGTCACGCGGGTGTCGTCCTCCACGTAGAAACTCAAGCGATTGCTCGCGTTGATGTTGGCCAGCGCGGTGGCCTGGAGGTTCCAGGTCGTCGTGGCCGTCTGCCCGGCGGGAAACGACGTGTTGGGGTAGATATAACCCGCGTAGGGCGTCACCACGGCGCCGTTGTAGAGCACGTCGATTTGGTCGTTCCCCGCGTCGGAGCCGCTGTGCGATGAGCCGCTCTGGTTGGCCTGCATGTGCACGGTGAGCAGAGCTTGGGTGATCTGGCAGCAACACCGATGACGGGGAGTCCATTGAAAGGTGTGAACGTAGTGCTTGTTGGGTCGCGGGTCGTTGAGCCCCACCGAATTGCTGAGCTCGCCGGGTGTGAAATCGCCACTGAACAGGTCGGACGTGTTGGCGTCGAGCTTCAGGTGGATGGGCTCCGGGCAGGCCGGGGGGGGCGTGAAGATCGGAGCGGGCGCCTGGACCGGAGTACCCACTGTTCTCTGGGCCAGGGCGGATCCCGCCGTCAGCAGGGCGGCTGCGGCGAGCAGGGGAAAGATGACGTACCGCGAGAGTCTCGTGCGTTCCATGATCGATTCCTTTCTTGGTTGGTTGATCTGTCGTCCGTGGGCTCGATGGAGATAGATCGCCGGGGGAACGCGGCGGGTTAGTGCCGATCGCGCGGCTTCCTCCGCAGGCAATCATTCAAATATGTCTGATCGCTCATGACATCGATCTGAGCGGCGGAGCACGCTCCGCTAACTAAACCGGCGGCGCGGCGCCGAATCTAAAGTGGCTGAAACGAGGTGCTCGATGTCCGCCGAACGACCGCTCCCCACTCCCTCCGACGAGCCGCTCCTCTGCTTCAACGGCATCGACGGCAGGACGGGCGGCTATCTCCTCTCCCCCGCGCCGCTGCGGCGGCTGGCCGACGCCGCCCGCGGCGGCAGCGCCGATTGGGCGCAGGCTCGCGAGCTCCAGGCCTGGGTGCGGCGCTCCGGGGGCAAGGCGACGCGGGGCCTCAAGGAGGGCCTCGACCCGTGCCGGCTCGACGAGGCCGGCTGGGGAGTGGTCTTTCCCCAGGGGACGGGGAAGGAAGGGCTCCGCGAGGCCCTGGCGCCGCTGCTCGACCATCGGCGGTCGCAGGCGGGCGACAGGTTCCGGGAATTCGCCGGCGACGACGGCTACCGCGCGGGGGAGACGAAGGTGGCGTTCCTCGCCCGGCACGGCGCGGGACCGGGGCCGGCCGACCCCGAGAAGGTGCCGTACTACCTGCTGCTCGTCGGCGACCCGGAGGTCATCCCCTTCTCGTTCCAGTACCAGCTCGACGTCCAGTACGCCGTCGGCCGCCTGCACCTCGAGAGCCTCGAGGCCTATCGGAGCTACGCCGAGAGCGTGGTGGCGGCCGAGAGCGGGCGGGTCGAGCGCTCGCGGCGGGCCGCCTTCTTCGCCCCCGCCAACACCGGCGACCCGGCGACCGGGATGACCCGCACGTACCTGGCGCAACCGATGGCGGAGCAGGCGCGGCGCGAGCAGCCCGGCTGGACCGTCGAGACCGCGCTCGGCGAGGAGGCGACCCACGCCCGGCTCGGCAGCCTGCTCGGCGGGCCGACCGGAGCCGGGGCCGGAGCCGGGGCCGGAGAGGCGGCCCCGGCCCTCCTCTTCACCGCCTGCCATGGCCTGAGCTTTCCCTCCGGCGACCCGCTGCAGCGCAGCCAGCAGGGGGCCCTGGTGTGCCAGGACTGGCCCGGCCCGGCTGCCGGCGGCATCGAGCGCGGGCAGTACTTCGCCGCCGCCGACGTGGGGGACGAGGCCCGCGTGGAGGGTCTCGTCGCCTTCTGCTTCGCCTGCTTCGGCGCCGGCACCCCGCGCTGGGACGAGCTCGCCGACGATCGCGGGGGCGAGCGCCGGGGCGAGAGGAGAGCGCTCGCGCCCGAGGCCTTTCTGGGCCGCCTGCCGCAGCGGCTCCTCGGCCACCCGCGGGGCGGCGCTCTCGCGGTCGTCGGCCACGTCGACCGGGCCTGGGGCTTCTCCTTCGCGTGGGCCGGCGCCGGCCCGCAGACCGCCGCCTTCGACGGCGCGCTGCGGCGCCTGCTCGCGGGTCAGCCGGTGGGCTGGGCGATGGACCTCTTCAACCAGCGATACGCCGAGCTCGCCTCCGACCTGGCGGCGGAGAGAGAGCAGCTCGAGCTCGGCAAGACGCCCGACGACGCGGTGCTCGCCGACCTCTGGGCCGCCAGCCGCGACGCCCGCAACTACACCATCCTCGGCGATCCCGCGGTGCGGGTCGCCGTGGGGAAACCAGACTGATGGAAAAACGGAGGTGCAACGTGTTGATGGGAAGAGACGCTCGATTCTCTTCGGCGGCCGGGGTGTTGCTCCTGGCCGGTCTCGGCTTCCTCATCGCGTCCAGCTCGGGCGCCGCCCTGGAGCTGCGGCTCAACTTCCACCTCGGCAAGCGCAAGCCGAGCACGGCGGCGCGGCTGGCGGAGGGCGTCGGAGCGGTCAAGGGCCGGTTCGACGCCGGCCGCGCGGCGCTCCCCACGGTGAAGGGACCGGCCGGTCCGGTCCATCCGCGGCCGGCGGTGACGGCGCTGATCGACACGACCGAGGGGGACCTCGACCGCGCCATCGCCCAGGTCGGCGTGCCGGGGCTGGTCGCCATGCGCCGCTGGGCGGCCGAGGAGTTCCGCCGCGTCCGCAGCGGGCTCGACGCCCCTGTTGGGGCGCGCACCGCCGCGCTCTCCGGTCCCCAGGCCGTCGCCGTCGTCGCCAGCCTGGGGGGACGCTATCCGGTGGCGGCGGCGGCCGTGCGGAAGCCCGATCCCCGCGAGCGGGCGCGGGCCGAGGCCGAGGCCGCGCAGTCCAACCAGGCGCTCGATTGGGTGGGGCGGATGGTCGAGCGCCTCTTCGTCCTCGCCAAGAACGACGACCTCGAGGTGAAGCTCTGGGTCGGCAGCACGCCGGCGCAGCGCGCCACGTTCCGCTTCTGGTCCGAGGCCTACGTGGAGGGGTCGCGTCAGGGGCCCTCCATCATCCAGACCAACGGCAAGCGCAAGGGGGTCCTGCGCGGGCTGTACTCCTACAGCGCCGCGCTCGGCGGCGGGCCGGCGATCGAGTATCCCCCGCGCGGCGGCGCCCGCCTGGCGGGGCTCGACCCGCGGCTGGGCGACGCCGGGACCGAGCGGCTCGACCTGGTCAACGGCAGCAGCTTCTTCTGCTGCCGGTTCGAGGAGAAGTACTGCCACCATGTGGACGACGAGAAAGACTGCCAGGCCGACCCGCGCTGACGGGGAGACGGGTCCGCTCGCGGCGAGAGGCCTGTCGCCCGAGCACCGCATCTTCCTCGCCGGCGTGCTGCTGGGGCTGGTTCTGGCCAAGGTCGCGGGAGACCTGCTCGCCCTCGAGCTCGAGGCCCTGCGATTCGTCTTCGTTCCGCTCTCGGCTCTCGCCGGCGGTCTCGCCGCCAGCGGCGCGGGGATCCTCTTCGCCGGCGTCTTCGAAGCCGGCACCCGCCGGCGGCGCGTCCGCGCCGTTCTCGCCGCGCTCGGCCTCTCCCTGGCGGTCCTCCTCGGGCTCTACTCCCGCTTCGTCGTTCGCGTCGACTACGCCGGTCACACGAGGAGCGTCGCCTTCCTGGTGAGCTGGTCGCGGTCGCCGGCCGTCGCCTGCTCCGGCGACGATCTCTCCTGCATCAAGGCCCTGGGCTTCGACCTCGCGACGATCCGCTCGGCCTGGAGCGGCCGCTGGGCGGTCGAGCTCGCCCTGGCGCTCGCCTACCTCTCGACCCTGGGCGGGGCCGGGGCCTTGGCGGGCCTCCTGATGGCCCCTCGGCGGCAGCCGGTGGGCTCGCCGTGCTCCCCGGGCTCTGACGCCTACCTCGACTTCGACCTCTGGATCGACCGCGGCGTCGAATCCGGCTACCGCGCCAAGGCCTGGAGCACCGCGGGATTCGAGGCGACGGTGCGCTTCGACCTCCCCGCCGGTCTCGAGGGGGGAGAGCCCTGCCGCTTCGGCTTCACCGACCCGAGCCGCGGCGGGGCCTCGACTGGAGCCCTGGCGGGAGCGGCGGCGGGCGCCGCGCCGGAGGAGGCGGGCGAGGAGCTCTATCGCGCCGTCTTCCAGGGCGATCTCCTGAAGGCGTTCCAGGGCTGTCTCGAGCGGTCCAGGCAGGGGCCCGGCGTGCGCATCCGCCTGCGCCTGAACGACGTCCCCGCCCTCGCGCGGCTGCCCTGGGAGTACCTGTACGACGCCGGCGGGCGCGGCTTCCTCGCCCTCTCCGCCCGCACGCCCGTGGTGCGCTACCTCGAGCTGGCCGAGGGCTTGGAGACGCTGCAGGTGGAGCCGCCGCTGCGGGTCCTGGCCGTGATCTCCACCCCCCAGGGCTACCAGGAGCTCGCCGAGGCGGACGAGGAGTGGCGGCGGCTCGTCGCGGCCCTGGAGCCCCTCCGCGCGAGCGGCCGGATCGAGGTCGAGCGCCTGGAGCGCCCCACCCGCGCGGCCCTCGAGCGGCGCCTCTGCGACGGCGGCGCGGTCCACGTCCTCCACTTCGTCGGCCACGGCGGCTTCAGCGAGCTCCGCGGCGAGGGCATGCTGGTCTTCGAGGACGAGGAGGGGCGGGGCGCGCCGCTGCCCGGGCAGAGCCTCGCCTATCTCCTCCAGGATCACCCCTCGCTGCGCCTGGCCGTCCTCAACGCCTGCAACGGCGCCCGCGCCTCCCGCGACGACGCCTTCGCCGGCACCGCCCAGGTCCTGGTGCAGCACGGGGTGCCGGCGGTGGTCGCCATGCAGTCCGAGGTGACCGACGGGACGGCCTGCCGCTTCGCCGAGAAGTTCTACCGCGCGCTCGCCGCCGGCCTGCCGGTCGACGCCTGCGTCGGCGAGGTGCGCCAGGCCCTCGCCGCCGAATCCAACCCGGAGTGGGGCACGCCGGTGCTCTACCTGCGAGCCGCCGACGGCCGGCTCTTCGGCCTCGCGGAAACGAGCTGACTAACCCTCCCCTGACGCTCGGCGATCTAGCGAGAGAGAGACCGTAAACGACCTACCGAAAGGAGAACGCGATGCTCAGCAACACCTCCCAGGCCCCCGCCGCCACCACCGCGCAGCCCACCCCCAAGTCGCCGCCGACCTCTTCCGCCGACGCCCTGGACCCGAGGACCCCCATCGAGGTCGCCTCGGCGGGAACCGGCACCACCAACGACCCCGCGGGGACGGATAGAAGGCCGCCGGGCGTGACCCCTCCCGACACTGGCTTCTGACGCTAGCCCAACTTGCGCAGTAAGGCGGTCAGGTTCGTCGTAAGTTGTTGATTCTAGGCTCGGGGGTGGCGGTAGTTGGGCGGAGGTCTGTACTACAAGTGGCCTCCAGGAGCGTATCGAGGCCGAGGCGCTCAGGGAGCTTTAGGTGGAGGCGATCGAGGATTTCCGCTGGATGGGAATCCGGGCGGCTGACTCGACGAAGCGCCAGATGGCGCCCGTCGACCAAGGGCAGGAGGATGTCTCCGCTCTTGATGCTGGCCATGGCGGCCAGCACCTTGCGCGCGGAGCAACCGAGGCGTTGTTGGGCCAGCCGGTCGAGGGTTCGGTACATGGCGTAGGCGATGAAACAGACCAGGACGTGGGCCTCGACTCGCCGCTCAAGCTGGTGGTGGATCGGTCGGATGGAAAGGTCCTGTTTCAGGGTACGGAAGGCGGCCTCGGCATCGCTGAGCTGCATGTACATCGTCCAGAGCTCTTGCTCGGAGGTGCCGGAGAGGTTGGTGCGCAGCAGGTAGGCCCCTTGGCGGTGCCGCTGAAAGTCGGCCTCGGCAGCGTCTTTCGACCAGCTCACGGTGAGCGAGTCGCCGTCTCCCTCGACCTCGATGCGGTAGGCGCGCGCCACGCGAGCACACGCCTGCTTGAGGCGTCCGAGGCGCTGGAAGACTTCGTCGCGACGTTTCAGTCGGCGGCTCGCGACGGCAGCGCAGAGGCGCTGGAGACCTTCTTCAAAGCGCGTCTCGAAGCGGGCCTGGATTGCCGCCTCCTTACGCTTTCGGTCGGCTGAACGGCAGAGGACGAAGGTATCCGATCCGCCGTCGGGAGCGGGCACGAGCGTAACCTCGATGCCTTCGCGGACTTGTTTCCAATCCTCATCCAGGAGCCGCTGCTCGACTTTGCGCAGCAGGGTGCGCGGCGTGCCGACCAAGTACAGCCCACCGCGCGCACGGAGCCTCTCCAGATTCTCCTCGCTCGCGATGCCGCGATCGAAGACCCAGATGCGCGAGGCTCGGCCGTAGAGCGACTCCATCTTGTCCATGATCTCTTCGAGTGTGCTGGCGTCGGCTCGATTGCCGGCGAAGACCTCGTAGCCCAACGGCAGACCCCCTCGGGTCACCACCAAGCCGATGACGATTTGTACGCACTGCGGGCGACCATCGCGCGAGTAGCCGCGCATCGCCGCCGGATTGTTCGCCCCGCTGCCTTCGAAGTAGCTGCTCGTCAGGTCGTACAGCAGCAGATCGAAAGGCTCACCGAACAGAGTTCCCAGCCGACTCTTCAAGTGCGCTTCGATCGCACTCTTATGGGGGCCCAGGTGATCCAGAGCGCGATAGAGACGGTCCTTGTTGACCTTCTCCTCGACGACACCGGTCAGATCGTCGAGCGCCGTGCGCGGATAGAAGCTCTCCTCGATCGCCAACTCGCTCGACGGCTCGATCAGACGCGCCGCGCAGAGGATGAACGCCATCACATCCCAACCCACCTCCTCGTCGCCCGACGGCAGAAGCGACGACAGCAACGCATCCAGACCCAGCAGATGCCACAGGTGCTGAGCCAGGAACACCTCCCCGAAGTCTCTTGCACGTCGCCACGACACCTGATCCACCAACACCTGCGCGACACGCTCGCCGCTCGGAACCCCAGGGCTGCCGCTGGCGAACAACTCCAACTGGGTCTCTCGACCCTCGCCGTTGAACACCGAGACCGCTCGCCGCCATCCTGCTTCGCTCGAGCTATTGAGCTCGCCAAGGTAGGCCACCGTCCGATGCTGCGGGCCCCGCGACGTACGCCGCGACTCCACCAGCGAGTAGTACCGATGCTCCTTCCCGTCTTTGCGCCGCCGATGAGTCTTCAGGAACACCACGTCACGCTACTGCCACCCTCCGCCAAAAAACAGAGGGTAGGTCTGTACTACATGCGCTTTTCGCCGCGCCGCCTCTGATTTTTCAGACACTTACCTCGCCGCAAGGGCCCCAAATCGCCCTTCCGGCGGGGTGAACTGCGCAAGTTGGGCTAGCCTACTTCCCGCCGCTGACGTCGAGGATGGCGCCGCTCGTGTAAGAGGCTTCCGCCGAGAGGAGCCAGAGGATGGCGTGCGCCACCTCGGCCGGCCGGCCGACGCGCTGCATCGGCACCAGGTGCTTGACGCGCTCCACCCGGTCCGGCTCGCCGCCGCTCGCGTGGATCTCGGTGTCGACGAACCCCGGGCGGACGGCGTTGACGCGGATGCCCTCCGCCGCCACCTCGCGGGCGAGGCCCAGAGTCAGGGTGTCGATGGCTCCCTTGGAGGCCGCATAGTCCACGTACTCGCCAGGCGACCCCAGGCGAGCCGCCGCCGACGAGACGTTGACGATCGCGCCCCCGCACCCGCCGTGCCGGGTCGACATCCGCCGCACGGCCTCCCGCGCGCAGAGGAAGGGCCCGGTGACATTGGTCGCCAGGATCCGACCGATGCGCGCCGCGTCCATCGCCTCGACGCGCATCTGCCGCTCCAGGATCCCAGCGTTGTTGACCAGCGCCGTCAGCGGCCCCAGCGCCTCGTCGACGGTCGAGAACAAACGCACCACGTCGGCCTCGACCGCCACGTCGGCGCCGACGGCGACGGCGCGGCCGCCGGCGCCCTCGATGGCCGCGACGACCGCCGCCGCAGCCTCGCGATCCCGCCGGTAGTTGACGCACACCGCATACCCGCGCCGCCCCGCCAGCCGCGCCGTCTCGGCGCCAATCCCCCGGCTCCCGCCGGTCACGATCAGGACCTCGCCCATGGCCGCGACGATCTCACAGGCGCGATCTCCGGAGGAATAGGATCCCTCCCCAGGAACCGCCTCCGCGCGCCGCGGAGCCGCTACCCGAGGAGGATTCGAGAGATGCGGAAAACCTTCTGGCGACCTGGTCATCACCCAGGACTTCACGTTCGAGGACGGGCGCAAACAGCAGCGGATCTGGTGCCTGCGCCGGGTCGGCGAGCACCGCGGCAACCGCCTGGCCAACGTCCGCCTCGAGCACTGGATGTACCCGGCGGTCGACGGGGAGACGATGCTTAACCCGGTCGTGGTGCGCAAGCTCGGCGTGGTCGTGGCGAAGACCACGGAATACTTCCAGCGCGGCGCCGGACCGGTACCGCCGGTCACCTGGCCGCAGCGCTGAGGGGTTACGCCGGCCGCCCGAGCCCCTTCAGGTGGCGCTGGAACTGGAAGCGGTTCTCGAGCAGGTGGAGGTCGATGAAGTAGGAGGAGGGCCCCTGGGGCTCGACCTTGGCGACCAGGACCGTCAGCTCACGGGCGGCGAGGGCGGCCGTGAAGGCTTCCTGCAGCTCCGCTTCCGTGCGCACGGTCGCCGTCCTCGGCACCCCGGCGGCGGCGGCGATGGCGGCGAGGTCGCTGCCGGTCGCGGTCGCGGTGGTGAAGCTGCGCCCCACTGAGAGCAGCACCTCATTGTCGAAGATCAGATGGACGAGGTTCGGCGGCCGGTAGCGGGCGAGGGTGGTCAGGGTTCCCAGGTTCATGAGGACGGAGCCGTCGCCGTCGACTACCACGACGGGGAGCTCGGGCCGGGCGAGCGCGATCCCCAGCCCCACTGACGAGGCGAGCCCCATGGCGTGCCAGAGGTAGAAGAAGCCGGGCTGATGGCCGAGCGAGTAGAGCTCGGCGGGCGCCGCCCCCATGTTGGTGACGACGATCCGCGAGGCGAGCTCGGGGTAGATGGCGCGGAGGGCGTCGACGCGGAGCAACCTAGTCCTCCCACATGAGGCCGCGGCCGAGCAGGAGCGCCACCGGCCGCAGGCTCGCCTCGGCGAGCGCCTGAGCGTCGCGGACCCGCGTCGCGACGTCGCCCGGCGCGTCGAGCGTCAGGTACTGGAGGCGCAGCGCGTCGAGGACGCCCGCGGTCACGCCGCCCCCCTCGGTCTGCCAGGGATGCTCCTCGCCGAAGCCGCCGCGGTGGCTCACCAGGAGGAGCAGCGGGATGCGGTAGAGCTGGGCGAGCGAGACGATGCCGTTGACGCTCGCGAGAAACCCGTGGTTCTGGAGCAGCATCGCCGAGCGCACGCCGGCGAGGTGCGCCCCGGCCGAGATCCCCACCCCCTCCTCCTCCTTGGCGAGGCGCACGAGGACCATCTCGGGGTCTTCCTCGGCGAGGGTGACGAGATGGACGAGCCAGGTCTCCGGCAGCACCGACAGCAGGCGGATACCGCACGCCTTCAGGGCGTCGTAGACGACCTTCGAGTTGGCCTGCGAGACCGGCATGGATCGCTCCTCGGAGGACGAGCGGCGAAACGCTACCACGCTTCGTGGGCGCAGGCGGTGCTCACCTTGCCAACGACGCCGTCCTCGCCTAGATTGGCGCCCATGAGCACGCACCGGCTTGTCCCCATCCTCGCCGCGCTCGCCGTGTCGGCCGCGGTCTCCGCCGGCTGTCTGGCCGCCGCGCCGGTCACCATGAGCTGGACGGTCAACGGCGTCGAGCGGCAGGGGCTGGTGTTCGCGCCCTCGCTCGCTGCGGCGGGCGTCAAGGTTCCCCTCGTCTTCGCCTTTCATGGCCACGGCGGCAACATGCACGGGGCCGCCATGTCGATGAAGATCCAGACCCTCTGGCCCGAGGCGCTGGTGGTCTACCTGCAGGGGCTGCCCACGGCGTCCAAGGTCGACCCGCACGGGAACCGCCCCGGCTGGCAGCACGCGGTGGGCGAGGAGGGCGACCGCGACCTGAAGCTCGTCGATGTCGCGCTCGCCTCGCTGCGCGCCAAGTATCCAGTCGACGACCGCCGCGTCTACGCCACCGGGTTCTCGAACGGCGCCTTCTTCAACTACCTCCTGTGGGCCGCGCGGCCGAGCACGTTCGCGGCGTTCGCCCCCTGCGCCGGGAGGATCTGGCCCACCCTCCACCTCACCGATCCCAAGCCGGTTCTGGTGATCGCAGGCCAGGCGGACCCGCTCGTCCACCTCGCGGACGTGGAGGCGACCGTCGCCACGGTCCGCGCGCTCGACGGCGCCACGGCGGCCGGCGCCGCTTGTGGCCCCGGCTGCATGCTTTACCCCTCGACCAAGAAGGCGCCGGTCGAGGTCATCGTCCACCCCGGTGGCCACGTCGTTCCGCCCTGGGCCCCGGCGAAGATCGTGGAGTTCCTGAAGGCGCAGACGCCCGCGCCCTGAGACTCCGTCGCCAGGATGCCGACAGATCTCTCCGGGCGCGTGGCGCTCATCACCGGCGCGGCCCGGGGCCTCGGGCGGGCGGCCGCCGAGCGGATGCTGGCGGGCGGGGCCGCGGTCGCGCTCAACGTGCGCCGGCCGGAGCAGGCGGCGGCGCTCGAGCGCGAGCTCGAGACACTCGGCGCGCGCACCCTGGTCCTCGCCGGCGACGTCGCCAGCTCGGCGGTCGTGGCGAGCCTCGTCGAGCGGGTGCTCGAGCGCTTCGGCCGTCTGGACGTCCTGGTCAACAACGCGGCCGCCGCGTACTCGACGCGCTTCGAGCAGATCTCCGAGGAGGAGTGGCGGCGCGCCCTCGACGTCAACCTGACCGCGGCCTTCCTCTGCATTCAGGCGGCGCTCCCGGCGATGAAGGCCAACCGCTACGGCCGCGTCGTCAACCTCTCGTCGACCGCCGGCAAGAGCGTGAGCACCCTGGGAGGCGCCCACTACACCGCCTCCAAGGCCGGTCTCCTCGGGCTCACCCGTGCCGCGGCCAAGGAGCTCGGCCCCTTTGGCATCACGGTCAACGCCGTCTGCCCGGGCCTGATCGACACCGAGCTGACCCGCGAGCACGCGACGCCCGAGGAGCTCGCGGCCCACGCCCGCTCGTTCCCCGTCCAGCGCCTGGGCACCGCGGCCGAGGTCGCCGACCTGATCGCCTTCCTCGCCTCCGAGGAGGCCGGTTACATCACCGGCGCGTCGGTCGACATCAACGGCGGCGATCTGATGATCTGACTGATGATCTGAGAGGGTGCGCCGCGACCGGCTGGCGGTCGCCTCGGCGGTCGCCGGGGCGCTCGCCGAGCGCGCGCCCCAGGGCCTCGAGACTGTCCAGGTTGTGGACCGGGCGGTGCTCGTCGACGTGGGGGAGAAGGGCGCGGACCCCCTGGGCGCGCGGCTCGAAGCCCTCCCAGCGCAGGAGCGGATTGAGCCACACCAGACGCCGGGAGGAACGATGGAGGCGGTCGGCCGCCCCGGCGAGGCCCGGCTCGGGGTCGCGGTCGAGCCCGTCGGTGACCAGGAGCACCACGGCGCCCTGGCCGAGGACGCGCCGCGACCAGGCACGGTTGAACTCCTGCAGGCAGGCGCGCAGGCGCGTCCCCCCCGCCCAGTCGGCGACCTCGCGGCCGCAGCGGGCGAGCGCCTCGTCGGCGTCGCGGCGGCGGAGGATCCGCGTCACGTCGGTCAGCCGGGTGGCGAAGAGGAAGGCGTGGACGCCGCTGCGCGAAGCCAGCAGGGCGTGGAGGAAGTGGAGGAGCATCTCGGAGTAGCGCCCCATCGAGCCCGAGATGTCGCAGAGGACGACGAGCGGCGGCGGTTTGCTGACGCGCGAGCGGAAACGCAGCGGCGCGAGGTCGCCCAGGGTCTTGCGGCTGTCGCGCGCGGTGCGGGCGAGGTCGATCTGCGCGCCGTGCGGATCGGGCGCGAAGCGCCGGGTGCGCACCGGCCGCAGCGCCGCCGCCATCCCGCGGACGAGCCGCCGGGCGCGGGCGAGCTCCGCGGCGCTCATCTGCTCGAAGTCGCGCCCGCGGAGGACCTCGTCGGCGGAGAAGGCGAGGGCGGCGTCGAGCCGGGCCCTCTCCGCGGGCGGCGTTCCGGAGGGCGGGGGCGGCGGCGGCCGCCACGCTTCGGCGAGGCGCCGCGACACCGCCGGCGGCTGGGGCACGCGGGCGTGGGGCAGCAGCAGCGCCAGCGCCGGGTCGGCGCCCAGCGGATCGCGCCAGAAGAGGCGGAACGCCTGGTCGAAGAGCTCGCCGTCCTCCGGCCGCCGGACGAGCGTCGCGTGGAGCGCCCAGTAGAGCTCGTCGCGGCGGAGCACGTCGACCGCCGCCGCCGCCGCCAGGGCGTCGAGCGCGCTCGCCGGGCCGAGCCGCAGGCCGGCGCCGCGCAGCAGGCGGGTGAAGTGGACGACGTTCTCCGCCAGCTTCGAGGTCATGGGCTGGCCAGCATCTCCCGCACCGGCGCCCCCGCCATCTTCTCGATGTCGTCCTGGTACTTGAGGAGGACGCCGAGGGTGGCGTTCACGGTGTCGGGCTCGAGGGCGACGCGGTCGAGGGCGAGGATGGCGTGCGCCCAGTCGATGGTCTCGGCGACCCCGGGCAGCTTGAAGAGGTCGGCAGCGCGCAGGCGCTGCACGAAGCGGACGATCTGCTCGGCGAGGGTGGCGGAGAGCGCGGGGGCGCGCAGGCGGAGGATCTCGAGCTCGCGGGCGGCGTCGGGGTAGCCGATCCAGTGGTAGAGGCAACGGCGCTTGAGGGCGTCGTGGATCTCGCGCGTGCGGTTGGAGGTCAGCACCACCAGGGGCGGCGACGGCGCCCGCACGGTGCCCAGCTCCGGGATGGTCACCTGGAAGTCGGAGAGGATCTCGAGGAGGAAGGCCTCGAACGGCTCGTCGGCGCGGTCGAGCTCGTCGACCAGGAGGACGGGCGGCCCGGCGAGGTCGGCCTCGAGCGCCAGGAGGAGCGGCCGCTTGAGCAGGAAGCGCTCGTCGAAGAGGTCGTGGGCGAGGCGCGCCCGCCCCTCGGCGCCGGCCTCGCCGCCGAGCTCCGCCAGGCGGATCTCCAGCATCTGGCGGGGGTAGTTCCACTCGTAGAGCGCCGCCGCGGCGTCCAGCCCCTCGTAGCACTGGAGGCGGATGAGCCGCCGCCTTAGGGTCTCGGCGAGCACCTTGGCGACCTCGGTCTTGCCCACCCCCGCCTCGCCCTCGAGGAGCAGGGGACGCCTCAGCTTGAGGGCGAGGAAGACGGCGGTCGCGAGGCTGGCGTCGGCGACGTAGCGCCCCGCGGCGAGGAGCGCTCGGGTCTCCTCGACGCTCCCCGGCAGCTCCAAGCTAGAGACAGGCCTGGATGGCGCGCCTGGCCATCACCGTCACGAGGTGCGCCCGGTACTCGGCGCTCCCCTCGGTCGAGGACCGCAGGTCGCCGGCCGGCAATATTGAGCCAGCGGCGCCGGCGCCGTCGACGGCGTCGGGAGAGAAGCGCGACGCGAGCGCGGCCTCGAGGGCCGGCAGGCGGAACGCCCGCGAGCCCGCCCCGGTCACCGCGACGCGGACGCTGCCCGCGGTCTTCGCCACCATGACGCCGACCACCGCGTACTTCGACGCGCGGTGGGGGAACTTGGCGTAGGCCGAGCACGCGGGCACCGGGAAGCGGACGGCGGTGATCACCTCGTCGGGCGCGAGCGCGGTCTGGAAGAGGCCGGTGAAGTAGTCGTCGGCGGCGATCTGCCGGCGGTCGGTGACGATCGTCGCCCCCAGGGCGAGCACCGCCGCCGGGTAGTCCGCGGCGGGGTCGGCGTGGGCGAGCGAGCCGCCCAGGGTGCCGCGGTTGCGCACCTGCGCGTCGCCGATGCCGGCGGCGACGCCGGCGAGCCCGGGGATCCGCCGGCGCACCTCGGGCGAGGTGCTCACCTCGTCGTGGGTGGCGAGCGCGCCGATCACCAGGTGGTCGCCCTCGGAGCGGATCTCTTTGAGGCCGGCGACCGCGGCGAGCGATACCAGGTCCGAGGGCTGGGCGAGGTCGAGCTTGAGCACCGGCAGCAGGCTCTGCCCGCCGGCGAGGAGCTTGGCGGCGTCGTTGCCGCGCAGCAGGGCGACGGCGTCGGCGACCGAGCGCGGGCGATGGAACTCGAAGCTCTTCATGCGCCACCTCCCGCCGCGCGGATCGCCCGCCATACCTTCTCGGGGGTCGCCGGCATGTCGATGTGAGTGACGCCCAGGGGCGCCAGGGCGTCGATCACGGCGTTGATCACCGCGGGCGGCACGCCGATCGAGCCCATCTCGCCGACCCCCTTGACGCCCAGCGGGTTGTGGGTGCAGGGCGTGGCGTGGTTGCCGACGCGGAACATCGGCAGGTCGTCGGCGCGCGGCATGCAGTAGCTCATGAACGAGCCGGAGAGGAGCTGTCCCTCGTCGTCGTAGACGCACTCCTCGAGGAGCGCCTGGCCGATCCCGTGCGCCAGGCCGCCGTGCGCCTGGCCGTCGACGATCATCGGGTTGATGACGACCCCCACGTCGTCGGCGATGGCGACGTCGACCACCTCGACGACGCCGGTCTCCGGATCGACCTCGACCTCGACGGCGTGGCAGCCGGCGGGGAAGGTGAAGTTCTTGGGGTCGTAGAAGGCCGAGTCCTCGAGACCCGGCTCGACGGTGTCGATGGGGTAGTCGTGCGGCACGTAGGCGGCGAAGGCGATCTCGCCGAAGGTCTTCTCGCGGTCGGTGCCGGCGACGCGGAACTTGCCGTCCGAAAACTCGACGTCGGCGACGCTCGCCTCGAGCAGGTGGGCGGCGATCTTCCGCCCCTTGTCGACGATCTTGTCCATCGCCTTGACGATCGCCGAGCCGCCGACGGCGGCCGAGCGCGAGCCGTAGGTGCCCATGCCGAAGGGGATGCGGTCGGTGTCGCCGTGCACCACCTCGACGTTCTCGAAGGGGACGCCGAGCTGCTCGACGACGAGCTGGGCGAAGGTGGTCTCGTGCCCCTGGCCGTGGCTGTGGGTGCCGGTGAAGACCGTCACCGTCCCCGTCGGGTGGACGCGCACGGAGGCCGCCTCGTAGAGCCCGGCGCGGGCGCCGAGCGCGCCGACGAGGGCGGAGGGCGCGATGCCGCACGCCTCGATGTAGGTCGAGAGGCCGAAGCCGCGGAGCTTGCCGCGGGCCTTGGAGGCGGCCCGGCGCTCGGCGAAGCGCGGGTAGTCGATCGCCTCGAGCGCCATGTCGAGGGTGGGCTCGTAGTCGCCGACGTCGTACTGGAGGGCGACCGCCGTCTGGTACGGGAACTGGTCGGGGCGGATCAGGTTCCGGCGCCGGAGGTCCACGCGGTCGAGCCCGGTTTCCCGAGATGCCTTGTCGACCAGGCGCTCGAGGACGTAGGTCGCCTCGGGGCGGCCGGCGCCGCGGACCGCGTCGACCGGCACGGTGTGGGTGAAGATCGCCTTCACCTCGGCGTAGATGGCGGGGATGTCGTACGGCCCGGAGAGGAGGGTGGCGTGGAGGTAGGTCGGGATGGCCGGCGCGAAGGTCGACAGGTACGCCCCCAGGTTCGCCAGCGTGCGGACACGCAGGGCGAGGAACTTGCCGCCGGCGTCCAGCGCGAGCTCGGCATGGGTCGCGTGGTCGCGCCCGTGGGCGTCCGAGAGGAACGCCTCGCTGCGCTCGGAGGTCCACTTGACCGGGCGGCCGACCTTCTTTGAGGCCCAGAGGACGAGGAGCTCCTCGGCGTAGTGGAAGATCTTCGAGCCGAAGCCGCCGCCGACGTCGGGCGCCACGACGCGCAGCTTGTGCTCTGGCACTTTGAGGCTGAAGGCGCCGAGGAGCAGGCGCGTCAGGTGCGGGTTCTGCGACGTGGTGTAGAGCGTGTAGCGGTCCTCGACGTCGTCGTAGTGGCCGTTGGCGGCGCGCGGCTCGATGGCGTTGGGGATGATGCGGTTGTTGACCAGGTCGATCGCCACCACGTGCGCGGCGCCGGCGAAGGCGGCGTCGGTCGCCGCGGCGTCGCCCAGGTGCCAGTCGAAGCAGACATTGCCCGGCGCCTCGTCCCACACCTGGGGAGCGCCGGTGGCGGCCGCGGCGGTCAGGTGGGCGACCGCCGGCAGCGCCTGGTAGTCGACCTCGACGAGCTGGGCCGCGTCGCGGGCCTGGGCGCGGGTTTCGGCGACGACCATGGCGACCGGATCGCCGGCGTGGCGCGCCTTGCCATGGGCGAGGGCCGGGTGGGGCGGCTCGACCATCTTCGAGCCGTCCTTGTTGGTGATCTGCCAGCCGCAGGGGATCCCGCCCAGGCCGTCGGCGGCGACGTCCTCGCCGGTCAGCACGGCGAGCACGCCGGGCACCGCGAGCGCCCGCGCGGCGTCGATCGAGCGGATCGTCGCGTGGGCGTAGGGCGAGCGCAGGAAGACCGCGTGGGCCTGGCCGGGGAGCTCGAGGTCGTCGGTGTAGCGGCCCTTGCCGAGGAGGAAGCGGCGGTCCTCCCGGCGCGGCACGGAGGCGCCGATCCCCTGGCCGATCTTCTGGCTCTCGGGGCCGCTCATCGCGCGCCTCCCGCTGCCGCGCGGTGACCTGACGCCACCTCGGGTTCCGCGCGCATCGTCTCCGCCGCCGAGAGCACCGCGCGGACGATGTTGTGGTAGCCGGTGCAGCGGCACATGTTGCCCTCCAGCCAGTGGCGCACCTCGCCCTCGGACGGGTCGGGGTTGCGCCGCACCAGCTCGGTGGCGCTCATCACCATGCCCGGCGTGCAGAAGCCGCACTGCAGGCCGTGGCAGGCGTGGAAGGCCTCCTGCATGGGGTGGAGCTCGGCGTGCATGCCGTCGTGCGCCGCCAGCCCCTCGATCGTCGTCACCGCCGCGCCGTCGGCCTCGACCGCCAGCATCGTGCAGCTCTTGATCGACTTGCCATCCACCCACACCGTGCAGGCGCCGCACTGGCTGGTGTCGCAGCCCACGTGGGTGCCGGTGAGCCGCAGGCGCTCGCGCAGCAGCTCGACCAGGAGCGTCCGCGGCTCGACGTCGGCGACGCGGGCCTTGCCGTTGACTTGTAGCCGGATCGTGGCCATCCACCTCTCCTTCGCCAGAGAGCAGGCCCAGGGGCCCGGTCGCGGGTGGGCCGCGATCGATCTTAGCGCCGCCGATCGAGACCGCGCAACCGACGCCACACGCCGGTAGTGGTTTCAGTTTGGTTCCCGAGGACGGTCGCCACTGTACAATCCCCTCCTCGAACCCTCGAAAGGAGGCCGTCATGCCCATCGGAAGCTTGTGGCTGCCCGGACTGGTGTCGGCTGTTGCGGTCTTCGTCCTCAGCTCTCTCCTGCACATGGTGCTCAAGTACCACCGCGCCGACTACCGGCAGCTCGCCGGCGAGGAGTCCGTCGCCGAGGCGCTGCGCCGGTCCGCGCCGGCGCCCGGCGTCTACCTCATCCCCTACGTCGGCGATCCGGCGCTGCTCAAGGACCCGGCGGTGCGCAAGCGCTTCGAGGACGGCCCGGTCGCCCAGGTCGTCATCGGGAAGAACGGCCCGCCGGCGATGGGCAAGTACCTCGGTCAGTGGTTCCTCTTCTGCCTCCTGGCGAGCTTCGTCACCGCCTACGTGGCGCGCCACACGCTCACCTTCGGGTCGAGCGGCCTCGAGGTGTTGCGCATCACCGGCGTCGTCGCCTTCGTGGCCTACGCCTTCGGTTACCTCCAGGACTCGATCTGGCGGGCGATCCCGTGGTCGAGCGCGCTGCGCGGCCTCGTCGACGCCGCGCTCTACGCCTTGGCCACCGGGCTCGTCTTCCGCCTGCTCTGGCCGACAGCTTGAGCCGGACGCCGAGGTGTGTTCCTCGCGCGTCCCCGGCACTGTCTCTTAGATGGGGCCGCCTGACCGCGCGCCCCTCTCGTAGAGAAAGGAGACCGACCATGAGGACCACCAGAGCTCCGTTCGCAATCGGTTTGACGCTTCTCGTGCTCGCCGCCTCGGCTGCCCTCGCCGCGCCGGCGCCTCTTCCGGCGTTCCTGGCGGCTCCGGGCGCCGGGTCGCCGGCCCTCGCCGCGCTCTTCGGCCAGCCGCCGGCGACGCCGGCCGACGTCGGGGGGCCGTGCGGTATCCCGAGCTACTTCTGTCAGGACTGCCAGACACCGACGCCGGAGCGGCGGCTCTGCTCGACGAAGATCTGCGGCACGTTCGTGATCGTGAGCTGCGGCGACTGCTCGCCCCGCTGCATCCTGCCGCCGGGCTGAGGCCCGCCGGCCCCTGCGCCGCGCGGCGGAGCCCCCGCGCGGCGCCCGTCACTCGGCATGGAGGGCGGCCAGCGGGTCGATGCGGGTGGCGCGACGGGCGGGGAGCCAGTTGGCGAGGAGGGCGACGGCGGCGAGGAGGAGCGGCACGGCGATGTAGGTCAGGGGATCGGCGGGGCTCACCTCGTAGAGCTGCCCGGCGACCAGGCGGCCGGCCGCCCAGGAGGCCGCGAGCCCCAGCGCGAGGCCGGCCGCGACCCGCGCCATCCCCTGGCCGAGCACCATCCCCAGCACCCGGCCGCGGCCGGCGCCGAGCGCCATGCGGACGCCGATCTCGTGGGTGCGCCGCGCCACCGTGTAGCTGACCAGGCCGTAGACGCCGACCGCCGCGAGCGCCAGGGCGAGGGCACCGAAGCCGCCGAGCAGGAGGGTGCGGACGCGGCTCGCGGCGAGCGAGGCGGCGACCACGGCGTCCATGGGCTGCACCCGGTCGAGCACCACGTCGCGGTCGAGCGCCCGCACCGCCCGCCGCAGCGGCGCGATGACGGCCGCCGGCCGCGCCGAGCCCGGTGTTGAGCGGGTTGTGCCGCAGGATGCGAACGCCGAAGCGCAGGTCCTGCCAGACGGTCTCCATGGATGGGGCCTCCTGCGCGCCGTCGCGACCGACCCGCGGGACGGCGTTCGCTCGAGGACGCCAGTGTAATGCAGCCATCCTGGATGCCGGCGGCCGGTGTGTCCGCGCCCGGCCGGGACGCTGGGCTACAATCCCCTTCCCGCCAGCTCGCGTTCGAGGATCCGACGATGGTTGCCCAGCCCGCTGATTGGACCGACCGACGGATGCGACGTCGGGCGTGGCGGCGGCGCGCCCCGCTCGCCGTCCTCGCCCTCATTGCCGTCCTCGCCGTTCCGCTCGGCGCCGTGCCCGCGATCGATCCGGCGCAGGTGGCGCGGGAGACGCGCGCCTGGCGCGCCGCGCACGAGCGGGAGGTGATCGGCGAGCTCGCCGGCCTGCTCGCCATCCCCAACCTGGCGAGCGACGCGGCGGACGTCGAGAAGAACGCGGCGGCGATCCAGGCGCTCCTCGCGCGGCGGGGCGTCGCGACGCGGCGCCTGACGCTTCCCGGGGCGCCGCCGATCGTCGTCGGCGACCTCCCCGCGGCGGGGGCGACGCGGACGGTCGCCTTCTACGCCCACTACGACGGCCAGCCGGTCGATCCGGCCCAGTGGACGAGCCCGCCGTGGACGCCGGTGGTGCGCGATGCAGGCGGCCGCGAGATCGACTGGCGGACGGCGTCTTCGATCGAGCCGGAATGGCGCCTCTACGCCCGCTCGGCTGGCGACGACAAGGCGCCCATCGTCGCCATGGCCGCCGCGCTCGACGCCCTCCGCGCCGCGGGCAGGAGCCCTTCGGTCAACCTGCGCTTCGTCTTCGAGGGGGAGGAGGAGGCCGGCTCGCCGCACCTTGCGACCTACCTCGCGAAGTACCCCGATGCCCTCCGCCCCGATGCCTGGGTGCTCTGCGACGGGCCGGTCCACCAGAGCCGCCAGGCGCTCCTCTTCTTCGGCGCGCGCGGGGTCGTCGACCTCGAGCTGACGGTCTACGGCCCGGTCAAGGGGCTGCACGACGGCCACTACGGCAACTGGGCGCCCAACCCCGCCGCCCGGCTGGTCCATCTGCTCGACTCGATGCGCGGTGAGGACGGGCGGATCCTCATCCCCGGCTTCTACGCCGACGTCCGGCCGCCGACGCCCGAGGAGAGGTCGGCGATCGCCGCCGTGCCGGAGGTGGAGGTGGATCTCCGCCGCGAGCTCGGGATCGCCGGAACCGAGGGCGGCGGCGAGCGGCTCGACGAGCTGCTGATGCTGCCGGCGCTGAACGTCCGCGGCCTGCAGGCGGGGCGCGTCGGCGCCCAGGCGTCGAACACCATCGCCACGGAGGCGCGGGCGTCGATCGACTTCCGCCTCGTCCCGGCCGAGACGCCGGAGTCGGTCGAGAAGCTCGTCGAGCGGCACATCGAGGCGCAGGGCTACACCATCGTGCGCACGCCGCCCGACGCCGCGGCGCGAGCGAGCCATCCGAAGCTCGTCCAGGTCGCCTGGGGCGCCGGCTACCCGCCGGCGCGGACGCCGCTCGACCTGCCGCTCTCGCGCGAGGTCGCGGCGATCCTCGCCGCCGCCGGCCACCCGCCGGTCCGCCTGCCGACCCTCGGCGGCAGTATCCCGATGTACCTCTTCCAGCAGGCCAGCGGCCGGCCCGCGGGCACCCCCGTCATCGGCTTCCCGATCGCCAACCACGACGACAACCAGCACGCCGCGAACGAGAACCTGCGCCTGCAGAACCTGTGGGACGGGATCGATCTCTACGCGGCGCTGTTCGCCGGGCTGGCGGGGCGATGGCCGTGACCGACGTCGGACGCAACGACCCTTGCCCCTGCGGCAGCGGCAGGAAGTACAAGCGCTGCTGCCTGGCGGCCGACGAGGAGGAGGAGCGCCGCGAGCGGAGGGTGGGCAGCAGCCTCGGCCTGGCGATCGACTGGCTCTTCGAGACGCACGGTCCGGCGGTCGAGGCGGCGATCGCCGAGGACTTCTTCGGCCTGATGGACGGCGACGAGGTCCGCGACCTCGTGGCGGGCCTCTCGGCGGGCTTGAACGAGATGCTCGAGATCAACGCCAACGAGTGGCTGCTGGCCGACGCGGAGATCGACGTCGGCGGCGAGCGCCGGCGCACGGCGGAGCTGATGCTCGCCGCCGGCGGCCCTCCGCTCGGCGCCGAGGCGCGCTCGCGCCTGGCCGAGCTCGCCGGGCGGCCGCTGGTGCTCTACGAGGTGGTGGAGAGCCGGCCGGG
>Ga0307470_10000190_pt1 | contig 41583 bp, 34 predicted proteins | sample atmos_gasesAM3C__FD_204565 | JGI IMG/M metagenome (GOLD analysis project Ga0307470, IMG submission 204565) | Hardwood forest soil microbial communities from Morgan-Monroe State Forest, Indiana, United States - atmos_gasesAM3C_05 | ecosystem: Environmental > Terrestrial > Soil > Temperate forest... | reverse complement strand
GCCACCGGCTCTCCTCCGGCCAGCGCGCGATGTGGTTCCTGAGCCGCCTCGCGCCGGCGAGCCCGGCCTACGTCATCGCCGCCGCCGGCCGCGTCGGCGGTCCGCTCGACGCGCCGGCGCTGCGGCGCGCCCTGGCGCGGCTGGCCGCCCGGCACGGCGCGCTCAGGACCCGCTTCGCGCTCGACGCTGCGGGCGAGCCGGTGCAGCGGGTGGCGCCCCCCGGCGAGCTCGCGGTCGGGATCGTCGAGGAGGACGCCGCGAGCTGGAGCGCGGCCTTCCTCGCGGAGCGCCTGCTGGAGGAGGCCTACGGCCCCTTCGACCTCGCCGCCGGGCCGCCGCTGCGCGTCGCCCTCTTCCGCCGGGGGCCGGCCGAGCACCTGGTGGTCCTCGCGATCCACCACATCGTCGCCGACTTCTGGTCGTTCGAGGTGCTGCTCGCCGAGCTCGCCCTCCTGTACGCCAACGGTGGCGAGGCCGAGCTCCCGCCGCTCGTCTTCGAGCACGCCGACTTCGTGCGCTGGCAGGAGCGGATGCTCGCCGGCCCCCGCGGCGAGCGGCTGTGGGATTTCTGGCGCCGCGAGCTCGCCGGCCCCCTGCCGCAGCTCGCGATCCCCACCGACCGGCCGCGCCCGAGCCGGCCGCAGCTCGCCGGCGCCGCCTGCATCGTGCCTCTCCCGCCCGGTCTCGCCGGGCGCCTGCGGGCGGCGGGGCGCCGCCGCGGCGCGACTCTCTTCACCATCCTCCTCGCCGGCTGGGAGATCCTCCTCGCCCGTGCCGGCGGTCAGGACGATCTGGTCATCGGGGCGCCGACCGCCGGGCGCGAGGCGCCCGGGCTCGCCGGCTTGGTCGGCTACTTCGTCAACCCGGTGGTCGTCCGCGGCGATCTGCGCGGCGATCCCACCGGGGACGAGCTGCTCGACCGCACGCGGAGCCGCGTCCTCGCCGCTTTCCGCCACCAGGACTTCCCCTTCCCCCTCCTCGCCGAGCGCCTGCAGCCGGAGCGCGACCCGGCGCGCCCGCCGATCTTCCAGGCCGCCTTCGTGCTCCACAAGGCGCACGGCGGGGTGCCGGGCCTCGCCGGCTTCGCGCTCGGCGAGCCGGGGGCGCGGATCGACCTCGGCGGCCTCGCGGTCGAGTCGATCGCGCTGCCCGAGCGCGGCGCGCCCTTCGACCTCACCCTGACCATGGCCGAGGAGGAGGGGGCGCTGTGGGCCTCGATCGTCTACAGCTGCGAGCTGTTCGACGCGCCGACCGTCGAGCGCCTGGCCGCCCGCCTCGCCGGCCTCTGGGGCGGCCTCGCCGACACCCCCGGCCTGCCGATCGCCGAGCTGCCCTGGCTGACCGCCGAGGAGCAGGCGGAGGCCCGGCTCACCGTCCCCGCGGTTCTGCAGACCGAGCCGCAGACTGCAGTGGAAGAGGAGATCGCGGCGATCTGGCGCGACGAGCTGGGGGTCGAGCGGGTGGGGATCCACGACGGCTTCGCGGCCCTGGGCGGCGGCCCGCGGGAGCTCGCCCGCATGCTGGCGCGCGTCCGCGAGACGTTCGGGGTCGAGCTGCCGGCCGCGAGCCAGCCCGCGTCGCCGACCATCGCCGGCCTCGCCCGCGACCTCGCCGCCGAGCTGCTCGCCGGCGCCGACGAGGCGACGCGCGCCGAGATCCTGGCGGAGATGGGGTAGGGCTTCACAGGTCTACTGGCGGACCGTAGGGGATGAAACGGGTAAATCCTCTTTATTTTTATGTAGGGGCGGAGCTTGCCTCCGCCCTGGTCCGGAGAACGTAGGTCCTCTCAGGCTGAGGGAGATGTCGTAGGGGCACGGCATGCCGTGCCCCTACCCCTGCGCAGGGCTCTGTGGTCTGCCGCGGTCGCGGGCGGAGGCAAGCTCCGCCCCTACCCGAGGACGAGAGCCTTGGTGAGGCGCGACGTGCCGCGGTGAGGTCAGACCTGCCTGTAGCGGAAGCAGCTCGTGAGGTGATCGTTGACCAGGCCGCAGGCCTGCATGAAGGCGTAGCAGATGGTGGGGCCGACGAAGGTGAAGCCGCGGCGCCTGAGCTCGCGGCTCATGGCCTGCGACTCGGGCGTCTCGGCCGGCATCTCCGCCCCCGCGGTCCGGCGGTTGCGGAGCGGCCTGCCGCCGACGAAGCTCCACAGCAGGCGGTCGAAGCTCCCCAGCTCCTCGCGCACGGCGAGGAAGGCGCGGGCGTTGGCGACCGCCGCCGCCACCTTGGCGCGGTTGCGGATGATGCCCGGATCGGCGAGGAGCGCCGCCGTCTTGCGTTCGCCGTAGCGGGCGATGCGCTCGGCGTCGAAGCCGTCGAAGGCCCGGCGATAGCCCTCCCGGCGCTTGAGGATAGTGAGCCAGGAGAGCCCCGCCTGCGCGCCCTCGAGGACCAGCATCTCGAACAGATGGCGGTCGTCGTGCGACGGCACCCCCCACTCCTCGTCGTGGTAGGTGACGTAGAGCGGGTCGGCGGTCACCCAGCCACAGCGTTTGACCGGCTTGGCGTCCATGGCGTCATCTTCCCATGACAGATCCGGATTGCGCCGGCTCGCGGCGTGGCTCCCTGGGGGGGCCGAGGTCGGCCGCCGGGGAGGGCGTGGAGGGGGGGGGGCCCGCAGGCGGCCGCCCCCAGGGGCCCCCACGGAGCCACGCCCCGGCGCGGGATTTGCTTGCCGGGCCGGCATGCGGCATCGAGCCTTTGGACCCACCGGCGTAGCGGTCTCCGTCCTCGGCCAGGGGACCTGGAACCTCGAGCGCGACGACCGCGAGGCCGCGCTGGCGGCGCTCGGCCGCGGTCTCGATCTCGGCATGAGCCACCTCGACACCGCCGAGCTGTACGGCAGCGGGGAGGTCGAGCGGTGGCTCGCTCCCCTCGTCGCCGAGCGCCGCGCCGAGATCTTCCTGGCGAGCAAGGTGCTCCCTGAGAACGCCTCGCGGCGGGGCACCGTGGCGGCCTGCGAGCGCTCCCTCGAGCGGCTGGGGACGGACCACCTCGACCTCTACCTCCTCCACTGGCCAGGCTCGCATCCCCTCAAGGAGACGATCGCCGCCTTCGAGGAGCTGCGCGAGCGAGGCCGCATCCACGCCTGGGGGCTCTCCAACTTCGACGAGGTGGGCCTGGCGCGGGCGATCCGTATCGCCGGCGAGGGGACGATCGCCTGCAACCAGGTCTTCTATCACCTGGAGGAGCGCGGCATCGAGCACGCCGTGATCCCGTACTGCGAGGAGCACGGGATCGCCGTCGTCGCCTACAGCCCGCTCGGCTCGGGGACCTTCCCGGGGCCCAGGAGCAAAGGCGGGAAAGTCCTCGCCGAGATCGCGCGTGCCCACGGCGTCTCGCCGCAGCAGGTCGCCCTCGCCTTCTTGATCCGCCGCCCGCCGCTCTTCGCCATCCCCAAGGCGGCCCACGCCGAGCACGCCGAGGCCAATGCCGCCGCCGCCGACCTCGCGCTCAGCGAAGAGGACGCCGCCCGCATCGACGAGGCCTTCCCGCGCGGCCCGCGGCGCAAGGGTGTGGCGACGCTCTAGAGGCTTCCGGACGCCCGGTATATTGTAATCTCGGGTGAGGTCATGGCTCGCCCACCGGCGACCGCCCGCTGCTGGCGGATTGACATACCCGCCGGGGCGATGCGCCGGGTGGCGCGGGCCTTTCCCCAATCTTGGGCGACTGCCGCCCTGATCGGGGCGGGCGCTCCCCTTCTCGGGGCGACCATCGCCCAATCCGGGGCGAGCGCGGCCCAATCCGGGGCGGCCCCTCCCCCGATCCGGGCGAGCGCTCCCCTATCTGGGGCGGCGGCTCCCCCAGCCCGGGCGACGGTTCCCCTATTTTGGGGAGCTGCTCCCCAAAATAGGGCGCGCCTTCCCCTCGTCAGGGCGCCACACGCCCTCACCTCGCCTCGCCGCGAGCTCGCGGGGTCGCGACGGCACGGCGACATCCGCCCACGCGGAAGCCGGGTGAGCGTCCGGCGAGCGGCGACGATGCGGTGCGTCATCCCCGTGCCGGTGACGCCGGGCTCCGCGCCGCGCACCTCCGGCTCCTCGCCGCGCCCCTCCGGCTCCTCGCCGCGCCCCGTCGAGACGATCTGAGGTCGCCGGATGCTCAGGACGAGATCCATGGCGCCGCTCCTGCTGCCTTTCCTCCTGCTCCAAGGACCGGCCCTCGGGCGGGCGCAGGAGGGGGAGCCGCCCCAGGCGACGTTCGGCGAGCGGATCGAGGTGCGGATCAAGACCTTCGTCGTCCGCGCGCTCGACGGGTACGGCGATCCCATCCTCGGGCTCAGGCCGGCCGACTTCCGGGTCACCCTGGGCAAGCAGGAGATCCCGGTCGCCGCCGTCGACTGGCAGGGGCCGGCGCCGGCCGTCGCAGCGGCTCCCGCGCCGGCTCCCGCGCCGGGCGCCCATCCCACGCTCGAAGCCTGGCCGCCCGCGCCGGCCCCGCGGGCCGCGGGCGAGGGCCGCACCCTCCTCTTCTTCGTCCAGGCCGACATCAACGCGCCCAACCGGACCAAGGGTCACCTTCGGATGCTGCCGCTCATCGACGAGGTGCTCGCGACGCTCACCCCGGCTGACCGCGTGACCGTCGTCTCCTTCGACTCGCACCTCAAGCTCTGGCAGGACCTGACCGCCGACCGCGGACGGGTGAAGGACGCGCTCTGGCACGCCATTCGCTTCGGCGGCCGCCCGCCGGACACGTCAACCGTAGAGCGCTCGCCGTTCGCCGCGCGCTTCGCCGGCGGCGATCCGGCGGAGGTGGCGACCCCGGAGCGCGCCATCCAGGTGACGGCGGACGCCCTCGCCGAGCTGCCGGGCGAGAAGACCGTCGTCTACCTCGGCTGGGGCCTGGGCACCTACGTCGGCGGCTTCGGGACGCGGATGACCCACGAGTACGGCCCGGCGCGCACCGCCCTCCTCCGCGCCCACGCCACCGTCTTCGTCATCGACGTCGACGACTCGCTCTACCACGACCTCGAGATCGGTCTCCGCCAGGTGGCCGGCGACACCGGCGGCACCTACGAGAAGACGACCTACTTCCCCTCGCAGGCTACCCGCCGTCTGGCGCGCGCCATCACCGGCTACTACCTGCTCTCGATCGACACCGACCGCCTGCCCGCTGGGCACAGCACGGTGACGATCGAGCTGCGAAGCCGCCGCGGCACCGTGCTCGTGCGGCCGTCGAGCTAGCCGGGGATATACTCCTCGCCGCTCGATGCCCACCCCGCCCACGCCGCCCCTCCTCTACCTCGATCGCCGCGACGTCGAGAGCCTTCTCCCGATGGAGGAGGCGATCGAGCGGATGGCGGCGGCGTTCGGTGCCCTCGCCCGCGGCGACGCCGTCCAGCCGCTGCGCTCGGCGCTCTGGGCCGGCGACCGGCGCGGCCTCCTGGGGACGATGCCGGCACACCTCGATCTGCCGGGCGGGGAACGCCTGACGGGAGCCAAGGTGGTGAGCGTCTTCCCCGGCAACCACGCGGCGGGGCTCGAGACGCACCTGGGATTCGTGCTCCTCTTCGAGGCCGAGCGCGGGCTGCCGCTCGCCGTCGTCGACGCCGCCGCGATCACCGCCATCCGCACCGCCGCGGTCTCGGGGCTGGCGACACGCCTCCTCGCCCGCGCCGACGCCGCGGATCTCGCCATCCTGGGCTCCGGCGTCCAGGCGCGCACGCACCTCGCGGCGCTGTGCGCCGTGCGGCCGGTCGCCCGCGTGCGGGTATGGAGCCGCGACCCCGAGAGCGCCCGGCGCTTCGCTGCCGCCGCGAGCGCGGAGCACGGCATCGCGGTCGAGGCGGTCGCGAGCGCCGAGGCGACGGTCGCCGGCGCCGACCTCGTGGTCACGGCGACCGCGGCGCGCCAGCCGGTGCTCGAGGGTGCCTGGCTCGCCCCCGGCGCGCACGTCAACGCGGTCGGCTCCTGCACGCCCGACGCGCGCGAGCTCGACGGCGCGGCGGTCGCCCGCGCGCGGCTCTTCGTCGACTCCCGCGAGTCGGCGCTCGCCGAGGCCGGCGACCTGCTCCTCGCGATCGCCGAGGGCGCGGTGGGCGAGGACCACATCCAGGGCGAGCTCGCCGACCTCGTGATCGGACGGCAAGCGGGCCGCGGCGGCGAGGACGAGATCACCCTCTTCGAGTCGCTGGGGCTGGGGATCGAGGACCTGGCGGCCGCCCACCACGTCTACGTCCAGGCGCTCGCCCTCGAGATGGGCACGCCGCTGGAGCGCTGAGCGCCGCGCGCGAGAAGAGCCCGATGCCCGCCGCCCTCGCCGCACCCTCGCTCGACGACGTCCGCGCCGCCCGCGAGCGCATCCGCGGCGCCGCCATCCGCACGCCGCTGGTGCGCCTGAACGTCGACGGCGCGCCGGCCGAGATCTGGCTCAAGCTCGAGAACCTGCAGCCCATCGGCTCCTTCAAGCTGCGCGGCGCGGCGAACGCCATGCGGCTCGCCGGCCCCGAGCGCCTAGCGGACGGCGTCTACACGGCGAGCGCCGGCAACATGGCGCAGGGGGTCGCCTGGAGCGCGCGCCAGCTCGGGGTGCCGGCGACGATCGTCGTCCCCGAGCACGCGCCGGCGACCAAGATCGCGGCCATCGAGCGGCTGGGCGGGCGGGTGGTCAAGGTCCCCTTCGACCGCTGGTGGCAGACGATCCTCGATCATCGCTTCCCCGGCCTCGACGGCCTCTTCGTCCACCCGGTGAGCGACCCGGCGGTGATGGCCGGCAATGGCACCATCGGGCTCGAGATCCTGGACGACCTGCCGGAGGTCGACACGGTGCTGGTGCCCTACGGCGGCGGCGGCCTCGCCTGCGGCATCGCCGCCGCCCTCCGCGCCGTGAAGCCGCAGGCGCGCATCCTCGCCTGCGAGGTCGAAACCGCCGCCCCGCTCAGCGCCGCGCTCGCCGCCGGCGCCCCGCGGCCGGTCGACTACCAGCCGAGCTTCGTCGACGGCATCGGCGGCAAGAGCGTCCTCGCCGAGATGTGGCCGCTCGCCTCGGCGCTCCTGGACGGCGCGGAGGTCCTCCCCCTCGCCGCCGTCGCGGAGGCCATCCGCCTGGTCGCCGAGCGCAACCGGGTGATCGCCGAGGGCGCCGGAGCCATCTCGGTGGCCGCCGCGCTCGCCGGCGCCGGGGCGGGCGGCCGCGTGGTCTGCATCGTCTCCGGCGGCAACCTGGATGCCGCCAAACTGGCGACCATCCTTCAGGGCGGCATGCCCTGACCCGAGCGTCGACTGCTTTAGCTTGATCGCCACGCCGCGGTGACGTCGGCGATCGCGCCGTCGAGCCGCCGGGCGAGGGCGCGCACCGAGACGTCGCCGGCGCGGAAGCGGCGGGCGAGGGCGAAGCACTCGACGTCGAGGAAGCCCTGGGGGATCGCCAGGCGCGGATCGGGCTGCACGTAGCGCGGGTCGCCGGGGACGATGATCTCGCCCAGACGCAGCAGGCGGAGGGCGACGAGGCTCGCCGCCGGGTGCTCGAAGCGGGCGCGCGCGCGCCAGGCGCCGAAGTCGAGGATCTGCGGTGCAGGCCGCCGTCCGCGATACGTCTCGGCCTCGCGGGTGAGCTGGACGTTGATCCCCTCGAGCCGCAGCGTGCCGCCCTCGAAGCCGACCGCCGCGGCGATCTCTCGCTGATCGCGGCGCCCCAGGCGGAGCGGCGTGCCGCCCCAGCGCACGGCGATCTCGCCCGAGATCCCTGGGGCGATCTCGACGCGGGTCATCGGCGCCGCCGAGGTGAGGCCGTAGTGGCGGAGCGCGAGCTCGAGGCCCAGCTCGAGCGCGACGAGCGGCGAGTCCGGATGCTTGAGACCCCCGCGGCAGCCGGGCCGGCGGTGGGCGCGCCGCACCAGCAGGCCCGCCGGCAGCGCGCGGCCACCGGGGAGCCGGGCGTCGAAGCCGAGGTCGAGGACGCCGTAGACCGGCAGGGCCCGGCAGCGGATCCCGGCATGGCGGAGCGCGGCGTCGACCAGCCGGGCGTAGACCGCCTCGCGGAGGGCCTCGCCGAGGAACATGAGGCCGCTCGCGTGCGGCTCGATCGAGGGGCGGCGGCGGGGCGCCACCCCGGCGCCCTTGACGTCGAGCAGGCCGGCGGGCCGGCCGGCGGGGGTCGCCACCGGGAAGATCAGGGCGCGGCCGTAGTCGGGGGGCCGATAGGCGGTCGTCTCCTCGCCGGTCGTCGCGACGGCCCCGTTGGCCTCGCTCGGCCGCGCTTGGCGCCGGGAGACGAAGCCGGCGTGCTCTTCGAGGAAGCGGACGAGGCGGGCCTCGACGGCGCGCTCGCGCGCGGCGCCGCGGAGCCTCCGGAGCACCGGATCCTGGCCTTCCAGCGCCTCAGCGCGGAGAAAAGGAAAATCGTGCTGCAGGAGGGCGCGGTCGACGAGAGCGGCGCGCGCGCCAGCCACCCGGACGGCCCGCTCGGCAGCCAGCCCGTCCGCGGCCAGCTCCGCGATCCTGCGCAGCAGCGGTCCGGCGGGGAAGCGGGCGTCGTCGTCTGATGTCACGCCAGTGCCTCGATGCGAAGCTATCAGACGCCCGCGCCGCACGTTGACGGCGGATGGGCGCTCGGCTAATCTCCGAGAGCCGTCCAACCAAAGGAGACGATATGAAGCGCAGAGTTGCCTGGGCCGCCCTGTTCGTGTTGCTCCTCCTGCCGTACTCCAGCACGCTCGCCGCCAAGGGACCGATCGCCAGGGAGAGGGGCGAGCATCCGCGCATCGCCAAAGCCATCCACTCGCTCGAGGACGCCATCGCCTACATGGAGAACGCGCCGCACGACTTCGGCGGCCATAAGGCCGAAGCCATCGCCGCCAGCCGCGCCGCGATCGTCCAGCTGAAGCTCGCGCTCGCCTATCGCGCCGTCAAGGACGCTCACTGATCCTCGACGTCCCGCCGCAGCCGGGCCGGTGCAGCTCGCCGGCCCGTGCTCCTTCCCTTGCCAGTAGTTTGATCCGACAGGAGCCCTCGTTGATGAGCGACCGTCCGTTCCTCGGCCTGCGTACCGTGCTCTACCACGTCGCCGACCTGGCGGCCGCCAAGGCCTGGTACGAAGAGGTCCTCGGCGTGGCGCCCTATTTCGACCAGCCCTTCTACGTCGGCTTCAGCGTCGGCGGCTTCGAGCTCGGGCTCGACCCCGATCCCGCCTCGGGAGCGCCGGGCCGCGGCGGCACCGTCGCCTACTGGGGAGTGACCGACGCCGAAGCCGCCCTCGAGCGCCTCCTCGGCCTCGGCGCCGACCTCGTGAGCGGCGTCTCGGAGGTAGGCGACGACATCAAGGTCGCCGTCGTCGAGGACCCTGAGGGGAACCTCTTCGGGATCATCGAGAACCCGGGGTTCAAGCTGGAGGGGTAGGTGGGCGGCCGGGCTGGGCGATCCTACTCAAGACCCTACATTCAAGGACAAAAGGCGAGCAGGCCGACCTCTCCCCTGTAGGGGCGGAGCTTGCCTCCGCCCTGGTCCGGGACACGTAGCCGGGTCTGAGGTCTTTGCCGGTTGCGGGCGGAGGCAAGCTCCGCCCCTACCACGGCAGGTGTACCCGCCTCGGTCCGTCACTCCAAAGAGAAAGCCCGGGCGACGACAGCGTCACGCCGTCGCCGCCGCCTCGACCGGGTTCTCGATCTCGACCGCGAGCTGGCCGCCGCTGACGTCCACTTTCAGGACCGAGCCCTCATGGGCCTCGCCGGCGATGAGGGCGCGGCCGATCTTCGACTCCAGCTCGTGCTGGAGGTAGCGCTTGAGGGGCCGGGCGCCGTAGACCGGGTCGAAGCCCTGCCTCGCCACCAGCTCGCGCGCCGCGTCGGTCATCTCGAGGGCGATGTTGCGGTCGGCCAGGCGCTTGCGCAGGTCCTCGGTCTGCAGCTCGACGATCTGCTTGATCTCGTCCAGGACCAGCGGCCGGAAGAGCACGATGTCGTCGACGCGGTTGAGGAACTCCGGCCGGAAGTGCTGGCGCAGCTCCCGCATCACCGCCGTCCGCGCCCCCTCGGTGATCTCGCCGTTCGGCATGACTCCCTCGATCAGGTGGTGGGAGCCGATGTTCGAGGTCATGATGATGACCGTGTTCTTGAAGTCGACGGTGTGCCCCTGGGCATCGGTCACCCGGCCGTCGTCCAGGATCTGCAGCAGCACGTTGAAGGCGTCGTGGTGCGCCTTCTCGATCTCGTCGAAGAGGATCACCGAGTAGGGCTTGCGGCGCACCGCCTCGGTGAGCTGGCCGCCCTCCTCGTAGCCGACGTAGCCGGGCGGGGCGCCGATCAGCCGCGACACGTTGTGGCGCTCCATGTACTCGCTCATGTCGATGCGGATCAGGTTGTCCTCGCTGTCGAAGAGCGCCTGGGCCAGAGTCTTCGCGAGCTCGGTCTTGCCGACGCCGGTCGGCCCGAGGAAGATGAAGGAGCCGATCGGCCGCCGCGGGTCCTTGATCCCGGAGCGGGCGCGGATCACCGCGTCGGCCACCAGGCGGACCGCCTCGTCCTGGCCGATCACCCGCCGGTGCAGGATCTCGTCGAGCCGCAGCAGCTTGTCGCGCTCGCCCTCGACCAGGCGGGTCACCGGGATGCCGGTCCAGCGCGAGACGATCTCGGCGACCTCCTCCTCGGTCACCTCCTCGCGCAGGAGCTGGCCGCCCTCGCGGTGCTTCTCGGCGAGGCGCGCCTCCTCGTCCTTCAGCTTCTGCTCGAGCTCGGGCAGGCGCCCCCAGCGCAGCTCGGCCGCCCGGTTCAGGTCGTACTGGCGCTCGGTCTCCTCGATCTCGCGCCGCACCTTCTCGATCTCCTCGCGGAGCTTGCGCACCCCCTCGATGCCCTGCTTCTCGGCCTCCCACTGGGCGCGCATCGCGTCGGCCTGGGCTTTGAGATCCGCGAGCTCCTTGTGGAGGTCGTCGAGCCGGTCCTTGCTCGCGCGGTCCTTCTCCTTCTTGAGCGCCGCCTCCTCGATCTCCAGGCGCATGACGCGGCGCGTCACCTCGTCGAGCTCGGTCGGCATCGAGTCGATCTCGGTGCGGATCATCGCGCACGCCTCGTCGATCAGGTCGATCGCCTTGTCGGGAAGGAAGCGGTCGCTGATGTAGCGGTTGGAGAGCACCGCCGCCGCCACCAGGGCGTTGTCCTGGATGCGCACGCCGTGGTGCACCTCGAAGCGCTCTTTCAAGCCGCGGAGGATCGAGACGGTGTCCTCGACCGACGGCGGATCGACCATCACCGGCTGGAAACGGCGCTCGAGGGCGGCGTCCTTCTCGATGTTCTTCCTGTACTCGTCGAGCGTCGTCGCGCCGATGCAGTGGAGCTCGCCGCGGGCCAGCATCGGCTTCAGGAGGTTGCCGGCGTCGGGCGAGCCCTCGGTCTTGCCGGCGCCGACGATGGAGTGGATCTCGTCGATGAAGAGGAGGATCCGCCCCTCGCTCTGCTTGATCTCGTTCAACACCGCCTTCAGGCGCTCCTCGAACTCGCCGCGGTACTTGGCGCCCGCTAAGAGCGAGCCCATGTCGAGCGAGAAGAGGGCGCGGTCCTTCAACCACTCGGGGACGTCGCCGCGCACGATGCGCTGGGCGAGCCCCTCGACGATCGCCGTCTTGCCGACGCCGGGCTCGCCGATCAGGACCGGGTTGTTCTTGGTCTTCCGCGACAGGATGCGGACGACCCGCCGGATCTCGGCGTCGCGGCCGATCACCGGGTCGAGCTTGCCGCGCCGCGCCTGGCCGACCAGGTCGACGCCGTACTTCTCGAGCGCCTCGTAGGCGACCTCCGGCATGGCGCTCGTCACCCGCTGGTTGCCGCGCACCGCGGTCAGCGCCGAGAGGAAGGCGTCGCGGGTCACCCCGGCCTCGGCGAGGATCCGCCCGGCGGGCGCCTGCCGCCCCTCGTCGATCAGCGCCAGGAGCAGGTGCTCGACCGAGACGTACTCGTCCTTGAGGCGCCTGGCCTCGTCCTCGGCCTTCAAGAAGACCTGCTGCAGGCGCTGGGTGAGGTAGATCTTTCCCGCCTCGGCACCCGGGCCCGAGACGCGCGGCCGGCGCTCGAGCTCGCGCTCGACCGCGGTCTTGATCGTCTCGGGCGAGACCTCCATCCGGTTCAGCAGGCGCGGCGCCAACCCCTCCGGCTGGTCGAGGAGGGCGAGCAGCAGGTGCTCGCCGTCGACCTCCTGCTGGCCGTAGCGCAGGGCCTTGGTCTGCGCCGCCTGCAGGGCCTCCTGGGACTTCTGGGTCAGACGGTTGATGTCCATCGTCGGGCTCTACCTTTCCAACGCGAATTTTCCTGCTCGAACCACGCCAGGGCCCGCCCTGCCGCCACCTTCTAGCCCCGCGGCTTGAAGCTCGACTCCGCCTGGAGCTCCGCGAAGAGCTCGCGCTCGCGGGGGGAGAGCTCCTCGGGGACGACGATGCGGAGCTCGGCGATCAGGTCGCCGCGCTCGGCCCCGTGCGGCAGGCCCTTGCCGCGCAGCCGGATCCGCCGCCCCGACGAAGAGCCGTGGGGGATCTTCACCCGCACGTCGCCGTTCAGGGTCTCGACCGTCGCCTCGCCGCCGAGCGCCGCCTCCCAGGGGGCCACGTTGACCGTCGTGTGGAGGTCGGAGCCCTCGACCTTGAAGCGCGGGTGGGGGACGATCTCGACCTTGAGCAGCAGGTTCCCGGCCTGGCCGCCCCGCCCGCGGCTCCCCTGGCCGGCGAGGCGGATCTTCTGCCCGGAGCGCACGCCGGCGGGGATCTTGACCGAGAGCTTCTTGCGCTCGCCGGTCTCCTGATCGGCGAGCGAGATCTCGCGCGTCCCGCCGTGGACCGCCTCCTCGAGGGTCAGCGGCAGGGTCGCCTCGCTGTCGGCTCCCTCGCGGCCCGCCCCCGCCCCTCCGAAGCCGCCGAAGCCGCCGCCGAACCCGCCGCGGCGGCCCGCGCCGCTGCCGAAGAGCATGTCGAAGAACGAGCTGAACCCCTCCGGTCCCCCCTGGTCGAAGTCGAAGCCGCCGCCCTGACCTCCAAAATCGAAGCGCACCCCCTCCCAGCCCGGCGGCGGCGCGCCGGTCTGCCGGGCGCTGTTCCAGGCCGAGCCGTACTGGTCGTACTTCTTGCGCTTCTCGGGGTCCTTCAGGACCTCGTTGGCCTCGCCGATCTCCTTGAACCTGGCCTCGGCCGCCGGGTCCTTGTTGACGTCCGGATGGTACTTGCGGGCGAGCTTCCGGTAGGCCTTCTGGATCTCGTCCTGCGAGGCCTCCTTCTTGACCCCCAGCGTCGCGTAGTAGTCCTTGTATTCCAAGACGGAACAGCCCTCCTGGGCGTAGCGGGACCTGCCGGCGCTTTCGCCGACACCCGATCCTGAGCCTCAGCTTAGCAGGAGATGGTACAGGATTGAGTGCCCGGCACTCACCCACAACGAGGGGGACAGGGCGTCCATTCCCGCGGACGGGAGGGCTGGCGAGCCGGAATGGACGGGGGAGGGCCTCAGGGCGGAGGCAGGTTGAAGCGCTCGTAGTTCCTGGCGACGAACGCCTTCCACTGCGCCGGCACGTCGCCCTGCGGGAAGATCGCCTCGACCGGGCAGGCGTCGACGCAGAGGCCGCAGTCGATGCACTCCGTGGGGTGGATGAAGAGCATCTCCCAGTCCTCGTCCTTGCCGTAGATGCAGTCGACCGGGCAAACGTCGACGCAGGCGGTGTCCTTCACCCCGATGCAGGGCTCGGTGATGATGTACGTCACGCGCTGGATCTCCTCGGGCGCCGGCCGGGGTCGGTACGGACCGCCGGCTCGGCGGAAGGGATTATAGCGGCGAGGCGATCCGCAGTCGTCACCCGCCCGCCGCGGCGCCGCGCTCCGCGTGCGGGCTCGTCCTCGTGAATCAAACTGAACCGCGACCGACGGCTGGTGTTCTTCCTGGCTGTGGAGGTTAGGAAGGGGGCGATGCCGGCGCTCGCGCCTACTCCCGAAGCGCCTCGCTCGGCGCCACCCGCGCCGCCTGGTACGCCGGCCCGGCGCTCGCCAGGAGGGCCACCGCGGCGAGGAGGAGGGCGACGGCGGTGGCGAGGGCCGGGTCGGTGGGGGAGACTCCGAAGAGGAAGCTCGCGAGGGTCCTGCGGAGGGCCAGGGTGGCGGCGAAGCCGATCGCCAGGCCCAGGAGGACGGGGCGCATCGCTTCGACGACGATCCAGCGGAGCACGTCGCGAAGCTGCGCGCCGAGCGCCATCCGGACCGAGATCTCCTGCTTTCTCTGGCCCACCCGATAGGCGAGGACGCTGTAGATCCCCGCCGCCGTGAGGAGGAGGGCCAGGGCGGCGAAGATGGCGAGGAGGAGCATGTTGAAGCGATCGGAGGCGAGGACGCCCTCGACGATCGTGTCCAGGGTCCCGACGTCCTGGAGCGGCACGTCCCGGTCGACGGCGTGGACCGCGGCGGCGACGGCCGGGGTCAGCGACTCGGCCCTGCCCAGCCGGCTCTCGGCCCGGACGACGAGCACCATCCCCCGCGACGGGTCCTGGGCGAGGGGCCGATAGAGGGTGGGCGGGGGCTGGGTGGTCCGCAGACCGAGGATCGGGACGTCGCCGACGATTCCCACGACCTCGCGGGACACGTGGGGCTCCCGCGGCAGGACGAGGCGCTGGCCCAGGGCGTTGCCGCGGGGCCAGAAGCGCCGGGCCATCGACTCGCTGACGAGGACGACCGCGGGACGGTGGGGCCCGTCGGCGGCGCTGAAGTCACGGCCGCTCCGTAGCGGGATGCGGAGGGCGCGCAGAGCTCCCGGGCTGATGAGGGTCGACGCCACCTGAGGCAGCGCGGCGCCGCTCGCCATCCCGCTCGCCACCTCGCCGCCGGTGATCGAGACCGGCTCGGTCACCCCGAAATCGGAGACGGCGAGAGCGTCGGTCGCGGCCGCGGCGTCCACCCCGGGGAGCGCGCGCACCCTTTCGAGGACGCGATCGAAGAAGGAGGCCTGCTCGGCAGGCTGGGGATACTGGGCGGCCGGCACGACGAGGGTCGCCGTGAGGAGCTTCTCCGGTTCGAGGCCGGGCTCGACCCCCTCCAGGTTCTGGACGCTGCGGAGGGTGAGCGTCGCGCCGAGGAGGAGGACGAGCGACAGGGTGACCTCGAGGACGACGAGGGCGCTTCCCGTCCGGCGGCTTCCCAGGGCGCCGTCCGAGCCGGTCCTTCCCGCGCTCCGCCGGAGCGTCCTGACGATGTCGCGGCGCCCGAGCGACCGGCTCGGAGCGAGGGCGACGATGGACCCGACGAGGAGCGAGATCCCGAGGGTGAAGGCGAGGACCCGGAGGTCGAGGTGGACGACGAGGCCGCGCGGCAGCTCGTCGCCCAGAACGCCCACGATCAGGGCGACGCCGAATCTCGCCAGGTAGAGGCCGAGGCCGGCGCCGGCGACGGTGAGGAGGAGCGCCTCGGCCCCCAGCTGCCGGACGAGACGGAGCCGGCTGGCGCCGAGAGCGCTGCGGATGGCCATCTCGCGGCTCCGCCCGAGGCTGCGGACCCCGATCAGGTTCGCCACGTTGGCGCAGGCGATCAGGAGCACGAAGCCGACCGCGGCGAGGAGGAGGAGGAGGACGGGGCGTACGCGTCGCACCAGGTACTCGTGGAGCGGCAGGATGACGGCGCCCCAACCGCGGTCCTCGGCGGGATAGCGGCGCGCGAGCCGCGCCGCGAGGAGGTCCATCTCCGCCTGCGCCCGCGCCGGCGAGACCCCTGGGCGCAGGCGGGCGACGACGCTCCGGTTGCGGACGTTGCGGACCGCTCGCTCGCGGAGGCTCGCGGCGAGCGGCTTCCAGAGCTCGACGATCGTCGGGTACCAGGACGGCACCCGGAGGTCGGGGCCCATCACCCCGACGACGGTGTTCTGCCGCCCATCGAGCCGGATCACCCGCCCGAGGATCCGGGGATCGCCGCCGAAACGGCTCTGCCAGAGGGCGTGGCTCAGGATCACGACGTCGTCGTGCCCGGGCTCCTCCTCGGCGGCGGTGAAGATCCGCCCGAGCCGGGGCTGGACTCCCAGGACGGCGAAGAAACTCTCGGAGACGGTGGCGGCGGGGATCGCCTCGGGACGGTCGGTGCCGGTCAGGGTGCAGGAGCCCGAGCGGTAGGAAGCCATCGCCGAAAAGACCCGGTTCCCGGCCCGGAATTCCTCGAAGTCCGCCGGCGAGACCGCCAGGACCTCCGAGGCGGCCCCCCCGGCGCTGCGGAAGGGCTCCTGCGACACTTTCACCAGCCGTTCGGGCGCGGAGAGCGGCAGCGGCCGCAGGAGCGCGGCGTTGACGACGCTGAAGATCGCCGTGTTCGCTCCGATCCCCAGCGCCAGGATGCCGAGCGTGGCGGCGACGAAGCCCGGGCTCTTCCGCAGGGTGCGAAGCGCGTGGCGAAGGTCCTGCGTCAGGGTCTCGATGGCCATGCAGCAGCTCCGGCACCCTCTACGGGAAGTACCCCGAGAGCGCGTCGACCTCCACCCCCGGGCGGTCGACGGCGACGGCGACGGGGCGGAACTCGCCGGGCTTGCCGGGGGGCGCCGGCTGGTAGGCGAGGAGGTAGCGGCTGCGGAGGTCCTCGCCGATCTCGGCGTAGACGCCCGCGAGCTGGGCGGCGGAGTCGACGAACCAGCTCCGGCCGCCGGTCTCCCCGGCGAGCTTGCCCAGGTGGGTGCGGGCGATGAGGTCGAGCTTGGGGATCCCCAGGCCGATCGAGTAGATCGTCACCCCGGCGCGGCGGGCGTAGTCGAGCGCCTCCTCGAAGCGGAACTTGCTCGAGCGGTCGCCGCCGTCGGTGAGCAGGAGGATCGCGCGCTCGCCGCGCACTCCCTGGAGGTAGTGGAGGGCGAAGACCACGCTGTCGAAGATCGCCGTGCTGCCGATCGCCTGCAGGGTGGCGAGCGCGCGGTCGAGCTCGGCGGCGTCGCCGGTCAGCTTGACCGCCAGGCGCGGCCGCTCGTTGAAGGGGATGACCGCGGCGCGGTCCTTGGGCGCCAGCGAGCCGACGAAGGTCACCGCCGCGCGCTGCGCCTGCGGCAGGCTCTTCGCCATCGACGAGGAGGTGTCGAGCAGCAGGGCGGCCGAGATCGGCAGGTCCGCCACCCGCTCGAAGCGGGCGATCGTCTGCGCCACGCCGCCGTCGCGGATGGTGAAGTCCGCGAGCTGGAGATCGGTGACCGGCCGGCGGGCGGCGTCCTTGACCGCGGCGTAGACCTCGACGAGCTGGACGTCCAGGTGCTCGGCGAAGCCCGGGGCGTCGAAGAGGACGGTGTCCTCGGCGCTCTCGCCGTCCTTCAAGTAGGCGACCGCGCGCACGAAGCGCGGCGGCTTCCGGTTGGCGCCGGCCGTCAGGGTCTGGACGAAGGGCGCCTGGTAGAGGGTGGCGATCCGCGACTCGTCGACGTAGAGCTCGAGCCGGTCGAGGGCGCGGCCGTCGGGCACCCGCACCTCGGCGCGGGCGCGGAGCGCCGCCGCCGCCTTCGCCCCTGGCCGCGGCTCGAGCAGGCGCACCGCGAAGCGCTGCGCCGCCGGGTTGACCTCGAGCTCGTCGGCCGCCACCTCGCGCCCGGCGGCGTCGAGCCCCACGGCGCGCAGCTGGTGCGGGGTGGGGAGCTCTCCCAGGTTGACGTCGACGCTCCACGGCGGATGGGCCTTGGTGAGGAGCGCCTTGCCGTCGAGGAAGAAGGCGACCTTCTGCACGCCCTCGCCCTGGGCCGCCGCCTCGACCCGCACCGGCCCCGTCGCCACCCCGCCGGCGAGGGGCAGGATCCGCAGGTCCGGTCCGCCGCCGGCGCCCGCCGCCGAGGTCGACTTCGCGATGTCCCGGCGCGCCGCTTCGAGGCCGGCGGCGACCGCCGGGTCGGGCGGCGCCGCGGTCACCCGCGGCACCTCGATCGCCCGCCGCTCGCGGTAGGAGCGGCCGCCGTTCAGGTCGTCGAGCTTCAAGACCAGCTCGTAGCTCCCCGGCCGCAGCCGGCGCTCGAAAGCGACCGGCACGACGTCGCTCAGGCCGGCCGCCGGCACGTCGAAGCGGTAGCGGAACGACTCGAGGAGCTCGCCCTCCCGCAGCACCTCGCCGTTCAAGTTGAAGCTGTAGGTCCCCTGGCCGTTGACCTGGGCGAGCTTGGCGGCCGCCTTGGGCACCGCGAGCAGCCCCTGCATCAGGGTCGCCGAGCCGTCGCTCCCCGGAAACCCGAGGTCGAGGTGGGCGGCGAGCGTCGCGGCGCCGGGCGCGAGATCGGTCAGCCCCGAGCGGAAGGTCTGCAGCCATTCGGTGTCGCGCACGCCGGGGGTCTTGTAGACGGCGTCGAGGTCGCCGACCGCCGCCTCCTGGAGGACCACCGCCACCCACTGCAGGAGACCGTCGCGGAGCTCGCCCAGGCAGCGGTCGTTGAGGAACCGGTAGAAGGCGAGCTGGTCGGTGTCGTGGAGCCCCTGACCGATGCTCTTCTCGGACTCGAGCTCGTCGAAGCCGTCGTGAGGCGGCCGCCAGAGCCGGTAGGGCGACCCGCCCCCGCCCTGCTGGACGAAGATCACCACGTAGTTGTGGGGCAGCGAGCCGCCCTGGAAGATCCACACCTCGATCGGCCACAGGGCGAGCTCGCAGTGGGGCTTGCGGATCTCTGCTGGCTCGCCGTGGAGGAGGAAGGTGCGCGCGCGGTCCTCGGTCAGGTTGCCGTAGCGCTGGCGCACCTCGGCGACCCGTGCCTCCCAGACCAGCTTGAACTCGTTGCGCGGCGTCTCCGGGTCGGGGTCGCGCGCCTTCCACCAGTCGCGGATGAACTGGTCGCGCTGGTAGCTCCCGGCGAGGGCGAAGAACTGCTTCCGGTCCTCCTTCTGGATGAGCAGGTCCTCCTCCTCCAGCCACTGGCGCTGCTCGGGGGTCAGGTCCCGCTTGGAGACGGCGGCGGCGCGGGCGGGCGCCGGGGCGGCGAGACCCGCGAGGAGAAGAGCGGCGAGGAAGATCTTCCTCACGGATAGTACCCAGCGAGCGCCTCGACCTCGACGCCCGGCCGCGCGACCTCGACGGCGACCGGCCGGAACTCGCCCGTCCGGCCCGGCGGCGACGGCTGGTAGGCTAAGAAGTAGCGGCTGCGGAGGTCCTCGCCGATGGCGGAGTAGATTCCTTCGAGCTCGGCGGCGGAGTCGACGAACCAGCTCCGGCCGCCGGTGTCCACGGCGAGCTTCGCCATGTGCGAGCGGGCGACCAAGTCGAGCTTCGAGAGCCCGAGGCCGATCGCGTAGACGGTCACCCCGGCGCGGCGCGCGTATTCGAGCGTCTCGTCGAAGCCGAACTTGCTCGAGCGGTCGCCGCCGTCGGTCAGCAGGAGGATCGCCCGCTCGCCGCGTACCCCCTGCAGGTAGTTGAGGGCGAAGACGACGCTGTCGAAGATCGCCGTGCCGCCCACGGCCGACAGGCTGCCGAGCGCCTGGGCGAGCTCGTCGGCGTCGCCGGTGAGCTTGACCGCCAGGCGCGGCTGCTCGTTGAAGGCGATGACCGCCGCGCGGTCCTGGGGCTTCAACGAGCGGACGAGGGCGAGGGCGGCGCGCTGCGCCTGCGGCAGGCTCTTCGCCATCGACGAGGAGGTGTCGACCAGGAGAGCGGCCGAGATCGGCAGGTCGGCCACCCGCTCGAAGCGGACGATCTGCTGCGGCGCGCCGCCGTCGCGCAGCCGGAAGTCCTCGACCTTCAGGTCGGTGACCGGCCGATGGGCGGCGTCCTTGACCGCGGCGTAGACCTCGACGAGCTGGACGTCGACCCGCTCGCTGTAGCCGGGGGCGTCGAAGAGCACGGTGTCCTCGGCGCTCTCGCCGTCCTGGAGGTAGGCGACGGCGCGCACGAACCGGGGCGGGCGCTGGCCGCCGCGGCCGGCCGGCGGCCGCAGCGGCTGGACGAAGGGCGGCTGGAAGAGGGTGGCGACGCGGGCGTCGTCGACGTAGAGCTCGACGCGGTCGAGGCTGCGGCCGTCGGGCACCCGCACCTCGGCGCGGGCGCGGAGGGCCGCGCCGGCCGCGAGCTTCGCCCCGTGCTGGGGCTCGAGCAGGCGGACGGCGAAGCGCTGGGCGGCCTGGTTGAGCGGCAGCTCGTCGGCCGCCACCTCGCGGCCCTGGGCGTCGAGGCCCACCGCGCGCACGGTGTGCGGGGTGGGGAGAGGGCCCAGGTTGACGTCGACGCTCCACGGCGCGCGGGCCTTGGTCAAGAGCGCCTTGCCGTCGAGGTAGAAGGCGACCTTGTGGACCGCCTCGCCGTCGGTCGCCGCCTCGATCCGCACCGGTCCGGTGGCGCTCTCCTTGCCGAGCGGCAGGAGGCGCAGGCCGGGGGCGCCGGCGGCCGGCGCCGCGATCTCGCGCCGCGCCGCCGCGAGCCCGGCGGCGACGGCGGGATCGGGCGCTCGCGGTCCCACCTCCGGCACCTCGATCGCCCGCCGCTCGCGGAAGACGCCGCCGCCGTTGACGTCGTCGAGCTTGACGACCATCTCGTAGCGGCCGGGCCGCAGCTTGCGCTCGAAGGCGAGCGGCAGCGCCTCGCCGACCCCCGCCGCCGGCACGTCGAAGCGGTAGCGGAAGCTCTCGAGGAGCTCGCCCTGGCGCAGCACCTCGCCGGTCAGCAGGAAGCTGTAGGTCCCCTTGCCGGCGAGCTCGGCGACCTTCGCCGCCGCCTTCGGCACCGCGAGGATGCCCTGGACCAGGGTCTCGCCGCCGTCCTTCTCCGGGAAGCCCAGCTCGAGCTTGGCCGCCATCCCGGCGGCGCCCTTGGGCAGGTCGGTCATCGTCGAGCGGAAGGTGGCGAGCCACTCGGTGTCGCGGGGTCCGGGGGGCCGCTCGATGAGGTCGAGGGCGTTGACGCTGCGCTCGCGCAGCACCTGGTAGACCGCCTGCTCGACGAGGCGGGCGTCGTCGCCGTGGCACTTCTGCTCGAGGCTCTGGAAGAAGTAGGCCTGGTCGGTGTCGATCCCCGGCCGGTCGACGCTCTTGAAGAGGGCCTGGAGGTCGCCGAAGCCGTCCTCCGGGCGCCACATGCGGAAGGTGCCGCCGCCGGCCCTCTGCACGAAGATCACGGTGAAGTCCTGCGGCAGCGCCTGCCCGGCGCGGAAGACCCAGATCTCGATCGGCCAGAGGAAGAGCTGGCAGGTGGTCTCGTGGATCTCGGCCGGCTCGCCGTGGAGGAGGAAGGCGCGGGCGCGGTCCTCGGTGGCGTTGCCGAAGCGCGAGCGCACCTCGTCGAGCCGCGCCTCCCAGGCTTCCTTGAACTCGTTCTTGGGCGTCGCCGGATCGGGGTCGCGCGCCTGCCACCACTTGCGGATGAACTCGTCGCGCTGGTAGGTCTCGGCGATGGCGAAGAAGGCCTTGCGGTCGCTCTTCGAGATGAGGAGGTCCTCCTCCTTGAGCCACTGCCGCTGCTCCGCCGTGAGCTGCGACTTGTCCACCGCCGAGGACGGAGCCGTCCCCCCGAGCAGACCGAGGGCGAGGAGAGCGGCGACCGCGACGCTGCGGGCTTTCATGGTTCCCTCCGATCGAGAGCAAGGCGCACGCCAGTCCGCGAGTTTACTCGGGCGAGGGATCGCGCACCCCAGCGAGGAGGGTTTCCGGCTCGTCGTCGGCGAGGCCCGCGTGACGGAGAACGAACTCCTGATAGGCATCCCAGAATCCTTTCGGGTTCTGCGTCAGCCGCTCGTACCCGTCGCGCGCGACCACCACGGCGACGGGCTTGCCGCGGCGCGTCAGCTCGACCGTCGTGCCCGTCTCCGCCTCATGAACGAGAGCCGTGAAGTTGTCTCTGGCTTCGGCGATCGAGTATCTCTTGACCATGTGCCACCATCCTTCCGGCTACCTAGGACTGCTCCTCACCGCACTTCACGGCAGCTCCGGTCAATCACCAAGCCGGATGAACCCGGCTTGGCGCCAAGCGAAGTGTAAGCGTTGAGCGAGATCCACGCTCGCTCGACGTCCAAGACTCGTCGGTTTGAGTTGCGCATGGGCCTTGGGCGCACCCGCGAGGACGAAAAGGCCGGCTGGGTAGGCGCAGCCTCTCTAGATGGACAGAATAAAAGCGGCCGGCGGGCCTCACAAAGGGAATGAAGGAGATCGTGTTGCGTTAACCTCGATGCAGGACGCGGGTGGGGACATGGCGCCCGCCCGAGCAGCAGTCTGAGAACCGGTTCGATACAGGAAGGAGCGAGCGATGCGTATCGGAATCGTGGGAGCGGGGAACGTCGGCGGGGCGCTCGGCGGCGGCTGGGCGCGGGCCGGGCACGAGGTGCGCTTCGGCGTCCGCGACCCGGGCGATTCCAAGGTCGCGCGGCTGGTGTCGGAGATCGGCGGCAAGGCGGCCGCCTCGACCGTCGCCGCGGCTGCGGCCTTCGGCGAGGCGGTGGCGCTCACGGTGCCCTGGAGCGCGGCCGAGGACGCCATCAACGCTGCCGGCGACCTCTCTGGGAAGGTGCTCCTCGACTGCACGAACCCGCTGCGGCGCGACCTCTCGGGCCTGGTGACCGGGCCGGAGACCTCGGCCGGCGAGCAGGTGGCGGGCTGGGCGCCCGGGGCGCGGCTAGTGAAGATCTTCAACACCACCGGCGCCGGCAACATGGCGAACCCGCGCTACGGGGACCTTGCGGCGACGATGCTCTACTGCGGCGACGACCCCGCGGCCAAGGAGACGGCGGCGCGGCTCGCCGCCGACCTGGGCTTCGACCCGATCGATGCCGGTCCCCTCGTCCGCGCGCGGCTGCTCGAGCCCTTCGCCCTCCTCTGGATCACCCTGGCCTACGCCCAGGGCCACGGCCGCGACATCGCCTGGAAGCTCCTCAAGCGATGAGGGCGCGGCGGTCCGGATTGCACAAAACTAAACCCAGGGTTAATGTTTGTGCATGATGGGCACGAACGCTTCGAGCCAGGCCAGCGCACCGGACTGGGATGCGCTCTTCGCCACCGGGCAGGCCCAGGCCGGCTATTTCACGGCGGAGCAAGCCGTCGCTGCAGGCTACTCCCCCCAACTGCTCCATAAGTACCTCTCGAACGGGAGAGTCGCGCGCGTGCGGCGGGGAATCTATCGCCTCGTCCACTTCCCTGCCAGCGAGCACGGGGATCTCGTCGTGCTCTGGCTCTGGGCCGAGCAGGCTGGGGTCTTCTCTCACCAGACGGCGCTCGCGCTGCACGACCTCTCCGACGTGCTGCCCGCCAAGGTCCACATGACGATGCCAGCGGCTTGGCGGCGCCGGCGGCTCCGTCTTCCCACCGGCCTCGTCCCGCACTACGCCGACCTCGGGGAGGCCGACCGCACTGGGTTCTCGGCCGTGCCGATCACGACGCCGCGGAGAACGCTGCGAGATTGCATCGAGGCGAACCTCTCTCCCGATCTCCTACGTCAGGCGGTGCTCCAGGCTCGCCGGCGCGGACTGATCTCGCGCAACGACCAGGCCGAGCTCCTCCTCCCTGAGACCGAAGCGCTCGCACAGGCGACGGGAGCCCGATGACCCCTCGTTATGCCTTCGGCGATCCGCTCGTCGGTGAGCCCGATCTCGTGATGGCCGATGATCTCTCAGCTTCGCCGGCATTGCCCCTCCGTCGCTGCGCTTGTACCCAGTGGTCTCCCACATCGCCGAGAAACTGCACGCGTTCACCATGCCGAGGAGCCGGCCGAACTCTCGGGTGAGAAATCTTCCCGACCTCGCACTGCTCGCCACGACCGGCCGAATCGAAGGGGCGGAGCTTCGCTTGGCGCTGGAGAGGACGTTCGGATACCGGAGAACTCACTCTATTCCTGGGTCCGTGCCCGCACCGCCGGCGCTCTGGGAGGGCTCCTACGCTGCGATGGCTTCGAACGACGAGCTGATCTGGAAGACGCTCGCGGAGGTTGTGGACGCTGTCTCGTCCTTCCTGAATCCTGTGCTCGCGTCGGCTGCTGGCGGGAGCTGGGAACCGAGCGAGTGGCGGTGGGTCTAGGCTGACAGCCAGCGGACCGCCGCGCTCACCCCGCCACGATCCGCCAGCTATGCGTCTTGGCGACCAGCCAGACGGGGGTGCCTGCGGCGAGGCCGAGGTCGGCGACGGCGGCGGGGGTGAGGTGGGCGAGCCAGGGACCGACGCGGACGTAGACCGAGGTGCCGGCGGGCAGGATCTCGTCGATCCGGCCGGCCATCGCGTTGCGGGCCGAGAGGCCGACGGGCGGCGCCGTCGCCAGGAGCAGGTCCTCGGCGTCGATCGCGAGCAGCGGCTCGGCGCCCGGCTCCAGGTCGGGCGAGTAGGGGATGGTGACGGTCTCGCTCCCCGCCGCTCCGTCGCCGAGGAGCGTCACCTCGGTCGTGCCCCCCTCCGGGCGGTGGCGGACGACGCGCGCCGCGGCGACGTTCTCCCACGGCCGCTCGCCGGCGGGCTCGCGGAGACGCGCGGCCAAGAGCACGGGCCGCGCCGCGCCCTGGGCGCGCACCCGGCCGGCGTCCAGGAGCACCACCTCGGCGGCGAGGGCGAGCGCCTCCTGGTCGTCGTGGGTCACCAGGAGCAGCGGCACGCCGAGCTCGGCGCGCACCCGGCGGATCCCCGCCAGGGCCTTCCGGGCGCGCAGGGCGTCGAGGCCGGCGGTCGGCTCGTCGAGAAGCAGCAGCCGCGGCTGGGCGAGGAGGGCGCGGGCGAGCGCTACCCGCCGCTGCTCGCCGCCGGAGAGGTGGCGCGGGTAGCGCTCGAGGAGAGGCTCGAGGTCGAGCCCGGCGACGAGGGCGTCGAAGTCGGTGCCGCGAAGCCCCGGCCCCGACCGCCCCGGGCGGCCGAAGGCGAGATTGGCACGCACCGAGAGATGGGGGAAGAGGGCGCCCTGCTGCGGCACGTAGCCGAGCCGCCGCCGCTCGGACGGCAGGAAGACGCCGGCCGCGCTGTTCTGCAGCACCTCGCCGCCGACGGCCAGCCGGCCGCGCGCCGGCCGCAGGCCGGCGATCGCCTCGAGGAGCGGCGGCTTGCCGGCCCCCGAGGGACCGAGGATCGCGGCCGCGGGGCCGAGGCGCGCCGCGACGGCGAGCTCGAAGCGGCCCTGGCGGAGGGCGAGGTCGATGTCGACGAAGGCGGTCACGGCGCGCGGCCCGCGGTCGGCGACCGGCTAACCGGCGAGCGTCCGCTCCCGCCGGCGCACCAGGCCCTCGGCGAGCCCGAGGGCGGCAGCGGCGAGGGCCACCGCGACGGCGGCGAGGACGAGGGCGTCGCGGTCGCGCCCGATCTCGATCCGCTGGAAGAGGGCGAGGGCGAGGGTCTGGGTGCGGCCCGGGATGTTGCCGGCGACGAGGATGGTGGCGCCGAACTCGCCGAGCGCGCGGGCGAAGGCGAGCATGGTGCCGGCGACCACCCCGCGCCAGGCGAGGGGGAGCTCGACCTCGAGGAGGGTGCGGAGCGGCCCGCGGCCGAGCGTCCGCGCCACCGCCGGCAGGGCCGGATCCACCTCCTCGAAGGCCGAGCGCGCGCTGCGCACGAGGAGGGGGAAGGCCATCACCGCCGAGGCGAGCACGACGCCGCGCCAGGTGAAGGCGATCTCGATCCCGAAGCGCTCCCAGAGCGGCCGCCCGAGCGGGCCGAAGCGGCCGAAGAGGAGGAGGAGGGCGAGCCCCACCGCGGTCGGCGGCAGCACCAGGGGGAGCGAGGCGAGCGTCTCGACGAGCGCCTGCCCGCGCCACCCGCGGCGCGACAGCGCCCAGGCGAGCGCGATTCCGGGAACCAGGATGAGGCCGGTGGCGGCGGCGGCCACGGCGACGGTGAAGAGGACGATGCGCCCGGTCTCGATCGCCTCAGCTCCCCGGATCTCTCCCTGTCTAGGCCCTTGTCTAGGCCGCGATGAGCCGCCAGAGCGCGGTGAGCGCCGCGGCGACGATGAAGAGGACGCCCAGGCCGGCGAGGAAGAACTTGGTGGCGGAGCAGGCGGCGGCGCTCGCCGTGAGGAAGGGGGTCGGCGCGGTCCGCAGGATGGCGAGGAGCGCGACGTTCTCGAGCGCGTCGAGGCATCCCGCGACGAGCTGGAGGGGCGCCAGCACGGTGGCGACCCGTTGGAGGGCGGGCGTCGCGAACACTCCGCCCGCCCAGCCGCACAGCAGGTTGAGCAGGACCGCGTAGCCGGCGAGGAAGGCGAAGTCGAAATAGAGGCTCCGGTGCGCCGCCGCGCGCCCCCTGGCTCCCCAGGCGTCGAGGATCGCCTGCGAGCGTTGCGGCGTCCCCGCGAGCTCGAACGCCCCGATCCGGGGCGCGATGCTCTTGCCGTCGATCGCCGGCGCCGCCTGCGTCATCGCCGCCGCGGTGAACACCGCGACGCCCAGCAGCGCCCAGCTGCGGACACCGGCCGGCAATGCGTTCCACATGGTCCGTCTCCTTCCCAGCCCCATCCAACTGCGGTGATAATTCTCCGCACTCTACAGGATCTTCCCGCTCGCAGGGCACCCTAGGCCGCGAGGCTGGCGCGGAGCCGCTTGAGGCACCTCTCGATCCGGCGGTAGAGCAGGCGGGACTCCGTCTGCAGCGCGGCGGCGATCTGCCGTACCGTGACGCCGTCCCGGTAGCGCATCTCGAGGATCATGCGGTCCTCGCGCGGCAGCGTCCGGAGAGCGGCGTCGAGGGCCGCTTCCAGCCGCCGGGCGGTGGCGGTCCGCTCGGCCTCCAGGAGCCGGTCGTCCGCGCGCTCCGCCGCCGGGATCTCGAGCAGGCGCTCCTCGCCTTCGAAGCGGCGGCGAGCGCGGTGGGGGAGGGAGCTCGCGATCGATTCCAGCTCCGCTCGCGAGGCGGACGCCGCGGGCCCCGCCAGCAGCTTCTCGATCGCCTCCTCGGGCGTGCAGCCATCTCGATGAATGAGCGTCTCCAGGAGGACCGCCGTGCCACCGAGGCACTTGGCGCGCGCCGAGGCGTGCCATTTTCCCCACTGCTGGTTGCGGTAGTCGAGGAGCAGGCGGCAGGTCACCGTGATCATGTAGGTGCGCAGCGTGCTCCTGCCGGCGAAGCTGCGCAGCACGGCGTAGTCGTCCTCGATCATCCGCAGCAGCGCGTACGACGAGAAGTCCTCGCCGTCGGCCGGCGCCAGGCGATGGCGGGCGCACAGCCCGCGGAGCAGGCCGCGGATCAACGGCAGATTCGCCTCGAACGTCGCCCGCGCTTCCCGCGCTCGCTCGGCGGCCGCAGCGTCTCCGTCGCCCGCCACCAAGGGATCTGTCCTTAGGCGCATTAGTGCATTTCCCTCCACTGCGTAATGGCCGCCTGCTGCAAGAGGGGTACCGGGCTCGTCCTGCCAGGGAGAACGGGCGCGGGCGTCCTCCCGGAGCGACGGCAGCGTCCCCTCGCGAGCGGCGAGCGCCGTTGCGGTTTCTCCGCGCCACCCTCTCCAACGTCGGCGAAGCCGAAACCGAACAGATGAGAGGAGAGCCGTTGGACGGCGCCCACGAGGAGCCGCTATCCTTTGCGCGAGATCTATGATCGACGGAATTCTCAAGAGCGAAGACTCGGGACCGAGCACCGCCCGGCTCGCTCGCTCCGGCGAGTCCTCGTGGTGGCTCCTCGAGCGAGCCAAGGCTGGCGACGGCGCGGCCCTCGGCCTACTCTACGAGCGCTACCTGCCGCCGCTCCAGCGCTGGGCGCGCGGGCGGCTGCCGCGCTGGGCGCGGGCCGGAGCCGACACCGACGACCTCGTCCAGGACGCCCTGCTCAACTCGCTGCGCGGGCTCGCGGCGTTCAATCCGCGGCATTCGGGAGCCTTCCAGGCCTACCTGCGCCAGGGGATCCTCAACCGCCTGCGCGACGAGATCCGTCGGGTGAAGCGCCGGCCGCAGCACCAGGACGATCTGGACGACGCGGTCGCTCCCGGACCCTCGCCCGTCGACGAGGCGATCGGTCGCGAGGCGATGGAGCGCTACGAGGCCGCTCTGGAAAGGATCAAACCCGAGGATCGGGAGGCGATCCTCGGCAGGGTCGAGCTGGGTTTTACTTACGAGCAGTTGGCTGCCCATCTGGGGAAACCGAGCCCGGATGCCGCCCGCATGGCGGTGAGCCGGGCCCTGCTGCGGCTGGCCCGCGAGATGAGCCGTGGACGATCCTGAGAGCAGAGTCCTCGAGCTGGTGCTCGCGATCTCCGATGGGGAGCCCGTCGATTGGGAAGCGGCCGAGAGCCGGGCGGGAGACGAGACGCCGCGAGACCTCCTCGCGGCCCTGCGGGAGATCTCCGACATCGCCAGGGCGCATCGGACCTGGCAGGGCAGCGCGGACGGCGAGGGCTGGCAACCGAAGAGTCCTGCGGTGGGTTCGGCGCTTCCAGGCAAGAGCTCGTTGTTGGCTCCCGGCAGCCTCATCGCCTCGCGCTACCGGATCGAGGGTGAGGTGGGCGCGGGAGGCTTCGGCCGGGTCTATCGAGCGCTCGACGTGAGGCTGCGGCGGACCGTCGCCGTCAAGGCGCTCTTCGTCGACGACGCGCGAGAGCTGACCGCTGAGAGGGCGATGCGCTTCCTGAGCGAGGCACGGACCCTCGCCCGGCTCGAGCACCGGCACATCGTCCCCGTCTACGACGCGGGCGTCGAGGCCGACACTCCCTGGCTCGCCATGAAGCTCGTCGAGGGACGGAGCCTGGCCGCGACGCTCGCGGAGCATGGGCCGCTCGCCCCGCAGCGAGCCGTAAAGCTCCTGTTGCAGGTGGCCCACGCGCTCCGTCATGCGCACGAGCGCGGGATCGTTCACCGCGACGTCAAGCCCGCGAACGTCCTGATCGGCCGTGGGGAGGACGGCTCGGAGTCGGTCTGGCTGACCGATTTCGGAGTGGCCAAGCTCCTCCGTGGAAAAGCCGATCCGCAGGGCGTCCAACTGATCGGGACTCCCTTCTACATGGCGCCCGAACAGATCACGGGACGAGCGGTCGATGCGCGGACCGACATCTTCTCCTTCGGCTGCGTCGCCGCGGAGCTGGTGACGGGAGCCCGCGTCTGGAAGGGCGACTCGTTGAGCGCGGTCCTCGAGTCGATCGTGCGGTCGCTGCCGGATCTGACCGTCGTCAGGCTCCAGGCGGGCGATGCCTTCGTCGAGATCGTCCGCCGGTGCCTGGCCAAGTCGCCCGAGGATCGCTGGCAGACGGTCGACGAGCTGGCGCGGGCTCTCGGCGGCCTGACGGTCGCGGCGCCGGGCTCGCGCCGGGAGCCTGCCCCGCGGCGTCCGCGCTTGTTCCCCTGGGGCAGGAGGCACGAGGCCGTCTGGGACGAGCGCTCCCCCCTCGTCGTCCACGGCCTCCGCAAGGAGTACCGGCTGCGCAAGCCGGTCCTCGCCGGTCTCGACCTCGAGATCCCCCGCGGCGCCGTCTACGCGCTTCTCGGCAGGAACGGCAGCGGCAAGAGCACGCTGATCCGCACCTGCCTCGGGATCTACCGGCGGGACGCCGGCGAGGTCCGGGTCTTCGGCCGCGACCCCGAGCGCGAGCGCAAGGCGGTCCTGGCGCGGATCGGCCTCGTCCCCGACACCCTGCTGGCCGACGAGCGTTTCAGGGTCGGCGAGCTCATCCGTTTCGTCTCCGGCTTCTACCCGCGCTGGGACAACGCCTGCTGCCATCGCCTGATCGGGCGCTACGACCTTGACCTCGACCAGCGGCTGCGCGACCTGTCCCGGGGCCAGAGGACGCAGGTTTCCCTGGTGCTGGCCCTCTCCGTCCGTCCGGATCTGCTGCTGCTGGACGATCCGACCCTGGGCCTGGACGCCCTGGTGATGGACGAGTTCTTCGCCACCCTCGAAGAGGTCCGGCGGGACGGCACCACGATCCTCATCGCCTCCCACAACTACGAGGAGGTCGAGCGCCTCGCCACGCACGTCGGCCTGCTCGATCGCGGCAGCATCGTCCTATCCGAGAGCTTCGAGGTGCTGAGGGCGCGTGCCAAGCAGGTCCAGCTCACCTTCGCCGAGGTCGCCCCGATCAGGAAACTCGCGAGCAGGGGGATGGCGAGGTCGGCGACCACCTTGTCGCCAGCGGGCGCCTTGCCCCCGGCCCGTGGGCGGGGGACAATCCCCCCGTTCCGCCCCCCCATGCGCGTCCTCCTCGTTGCCAACACCCTGCCGCCGCGGGACGTCTCCGGCGTTGGAGAGCAGGTGCTCCAATTGGCCGCTGGGCTGCGAGCGATCGGGCACGAGGTGGAGGTTCTGGGGCGGGGGCCGGAGGGCGCGCGGGGGCCGAAGCTCCTGTTTCCCCTCTTCGCCGTGCCGGCGGTCCGGCGGGCGCTCCGGCGCTTCCGGCCGCACGTCGTCCAGGTGCACGAGTCGGACGGCGCGCTCGCGGCCCTCGCGGTAGCCGTCGCCGCGCCGACGCTCGACCCGCCGCCGCTCCTCGCCGCCCTGCTCCAGGTGAGCTACGTCGAGGAGCGCCGGGCAGTGCGGCCGCTGGTGGCGGCCGGCGGCGGCCGGCACACCGGCGAGGTGCTGGGGCGCCCGGGGGCCGTCGAGCGCCGGTTCCGCTGGGCCAAGGCGCCCCTCCAGATCGCCCTCGGCCGTCTGACCGCCGCGATCGCCGACCTCGTGCTCGCGCCGAGCGCCGCGACCGCGGCGGAGCTGACGCGCGACTACGGCGCGGACCGGATCGCGGTGGTGCCGAACGCGACCGGCGCGCGGTGGTGGGAGGAGCGCTCGGCCGGCACGGCCGATCCCGCGGTTCCGGATAGCTCGGCTCGATCGGGCGACCTGCTCTTCGTCGGGCGCCTGCGCCTGCGCAAGGGGGTCGAGGTGCTGCTCGCCGCCCTGGCGGAGCTCCGCGGGCGCGGCGTCGCCGCGCGCCTGACGATCGCCGGCGACGGCGAGCACCGGGCCGCGCTCGAGTCCGCCGCGGCGGCGCTCGAGCTGGGCGGCGCGGTCGACTTTCTCGGCCGCTGCGACGCTCGCCGGATCGCCGCCCTCCTCGCCGGTGCCGGCGCCCTCGTCGTGCCGTCGATCTACGAGGGCATGCCGCTCGTCGTGCTGGAGGCGATGGCGGCGGGGGTGCCGGTGGTGGCGAGCGCGGTCGCCGGCATCCCCGAGGTGGTGGTCGACGGCGAGACCGGCTGGCTGGTGCCGCCGGAGGCCCCGGCGGCGCTCGCCGGCGCTCTCGCCGCGGTCCTCACCGATCCCGCCGAGGCGGCGCGGCGCGGGGCGGCCGGCCGGCGGCGGGTGGAGGAGCGCTACCGCCCGGAGGCCGTGGCGCGGGTCTGGGAAGCGGCGGTCCGCTCTGCTGGTAAGCTCAGCGGCTCGGGAGGATGAGCCAGCGATGAGTGACCGGCGGATGAGAGAGAGGATGCGCGCATGATGGGGCGGGCGCTCCTGGTGATCGGCCTGATGGCGACGCTCGGCCTCGTCGCGGCCGGGGCCTTCGGCTATGCCCTCGCCGGTCCGGCCGACCCCGGCCTCCAGCGCCACGTCCTCCTCGGGCTCGCGGGGGCGCTGCTGCTGCTCTTCGCCCACTGCTGGATCATGTTCTACCTCATCGGCACCGGCCGCGCGATCAAGGACGCCGTCAAGGAGCACGGCCTCGATCCCGACCTCGTCGAGCAGACCAAGGCGTTCAAGAACCAGTCCTACCCGATGCTGATGCTCGCCATCGGCCTCGCCATGGCGACCTTCATCCTCGGCGGCGGGGTGGCGACCGGCGCGGTCCCCAACTGGGTCCACCACGGCCTCTTCTACGCCATGCTCCTCGCCCAGGGGCGCGCCCTCCAGCTCGAGCACCGGGTCCTCGACGGCAACGAGCGGCTGATGGCCGACATCAACCGGCGGCTGGCGAGCGGCTCGCCCTGATCGAGCTGCGCCGCATGGCCGACCCGATCGACACCGCCGCCGTCCTCGTCAACTGGAACGGGGCCGACGACACGCTCGCCACCCTCGCCTCGCTCGACCGCGCGGCGGGCCGCGCCACCCTCCGCGTCGTGGTGGTCGACAACGGCTCCGCCGACGGCTCGGCCGAGCGCCTGCGGCGCGCCCGCCCGGACGTCGAGGTGATCGCGACCGGCGAGAACCTGGGCTTCGCCGGCGGCAACGACGTCGGCCTGCGGCGGGTGCTCGCCGACCCGCGGATCGCCCGCGTGCTGCTCCTGAACACCGACGTCGAGGTCGACCCCGGCTTCCTGCCGCCGCTCGCCGCCGCGCTCGCCGACCCCGCGGTGGCGGCGGCGGGCCCCAAGATCTTCTGCTTCGACCCCCCCGACCGGCTGTGGGCGGCGGGCGGGCGGCTGCGCATCCGCGAGACGGTCACCGTCGAGTTCGGCCGCGGGCTGCCGGACGGCCCGCGCTTCTCGCGGCCGGCCGACGTCAGCTACCTCACCACCTGCTGCCTGCTGGTGCGGCGCGGGGCGCTCGAGGCGGTCGGCCTGCTCGATCCCGCCTACTTCCTGAACGTCGACGACGCCGACTGGTGCCGGCGGGCGCTCGACGCCGGCCTGCGCCTGCGCTACGTCCCGGAGAGCCGCATCTGGCACAAGGTGGCGGCGTCGACCGCGGGCGGCTACACCCCGGTCAAGACCTTCCACACCGGCCGCAGCAACGCCCTCTACGTGCGCCGCCACGGCGGGCCGCTGGCGCTCGCCGGCTTCCTCGCCGCCAACCTGGTGGCGCTGCCGCTCGCCTGGCTGCGCGAGCTGCCGCGCGGCAACGCCGGGGCGGTCGCCGCCAAGGCCCGCGGCGTGCTCCGCGGCTTGACCGACCCGCTCCCCGAACCGCCGCGGGCCTGACATGGACGCCACCCCCCTCTTCACCGGCGCCGTGCAGATCCTCGTCGTGCTCCTCGGGGTGACCGCCCACGAGGCGGCGCACGCCTTCACCGCCCAGCGCCTGGGCGATCCCACCGCCGCCATGCTCGGCCGGGCGTCGTTCAACCCGCTGCGCCACCTCGACCCCATCGGCTCGGTGCTGGTGCCGGTCGTCCTGGTGATGCTCGGCATGCCGGTCTTCGGCTGGGGGCGGCCGACGCCGGTCCTCGTCCACAACTTCCAGCGGCCGCGCCGCGACGACATCCTGGTCACCGCCGCCGGGGCGTTCGCCAACTCCTTCCTCGCCGTCGCCGCGACCCTGGTGCTGCCGATCGCGGCCGCGGCGCTGGGGCCGCAGGCGCGCCAGGCCGGCGACCTCACCTTGCTGCACCACTTCCAGCAGGCGGGGACGCTCGCCGGCTTCCCCATCGTCTTCACCCTGCTCCAGATCGCCTACATCAACGCCTTCCTGGTGGTCTTCAACCTCATCCCGCTGCCGCCGTTCGACGGCGGCCAGATCGTCCTCTACCTGATGCCGCAGGACTGGGCGCCGCGGCTCGCCGCCGTGCGCCCCTACGGCTTCCCGATCGGCATCTTCCTCGCGGTGTTCCCCGTGCTGACCGTCCTACTGCTGCCGTTCACGGTGGTCTTGAACGTGCTGCTCCATCTGACCGGCTAGGTTCGACCGGCTAGATTTGACCAGGTGGAAGCGGCGGCGGATAGAATCGACCCATGGTCACCAACCCGGTCCCCATCGTGCTGTCGGGCATGCGCTCGACCGGGAAGATCCATCTCGGCAACTACTTCGGGGCGCTCAAGAACTGGGTCGAGCTGCAGTCGAGCTACCGCTGCTTCTACTTCGCCGCCGACTGGCACGCGCTGACCAGCGACTACGCCGACCCGTCGCGGATCGCCGAGAACACCCTCGAGATGGTCGCCGACTGGATCGGGGCGGGCCTCGACCCCGAGCGCTCGGTGATCTTCGTGCAGTCGATGGTGCCCGAGCACGCCGAGCTCCACCTGCTGCTGTCGATGATCACGCCGCTCGGCTGGCTCGAGCGCGTGCCGACGTACAAGGAGCAGATCCGCGAGCTCGCGAACAAGGACCTCGAGACCTACGGCTTCCTGGGCTACCCGGTCCTGCAGACGGTCGACATCATCATCTACCGCGGCGACTTCGTGCCGGTGGGCGAGGACCAGGCGAGCCACCTGGAGATCAGCCGCGAGATCGTGCGCCGCTTCAACGGCCTCTACGGCCCCCTCTTCCCCGAGCCGCAGGCGCTCTTCACCCCGACGCCCAAGGTGCCGGGGATCGACGGGCGGAAGATGTCGAAGTCCTACGGCAACGCCATCAACCTCGCCGATCCGCCCGAGGTGATCCGCGCCAAGTGCATGGAGATGTTCACCGACCCGCAGCGCCTGCGGCGCACCGACCCCGGCCGGCCCGAGGTCTGCAACCTCTACGAGTTCCACCGGCTGATGTCGACCGCGGAAGTGCAGGAGCGGGTGGCGCGCGAGTGCCGCGCGGCGGAGATCGGCTGCGTCCAGGACAAGCGTCTCCTCGCCGAGATCCTGATCGCCGCCCTCGAGCCGATGCGCCGGCGCCGCGAGGCGGTGATGGCCGACCGCGACACCCTGATGGACATCCTCGTCGAGGGTTCGCGCAAGGCGCGCGAGCGCGCCGCCGAGACCATGGAGCAGGTGCGCGCCGCCCTCTCGCTCGACTACCGGCGCCTGACCCTGAGCCAGAAGGCGGTGGGATGAGCGACGACGAGCGTCCGGACGAGCGCTCGCCCCTGCGCTCGGGCCGCCGCGGCGCGCTCGCCGGGCAGAGCCTGCTGCCGGAGTCGTGGCGGATCCACCTGCCGGTCTTCGAGGGGCCGCTCGACCTGCTGCTCCACCTGATCAAGATCAACCGCGTCGAGATCAGCGACATCCCGGTGGCGGTCATCTGCGACCAGTTCCACGCCTACCTCTCGCTGATGGAGGAGCTCAACTTGGACGTCGCCGGCGAGTACATCTACGAGGCGGCGCTCCTCATCCACCTCAAGTCGAAGCTGCTGCTGCCGCGCCCGACCGACGCCGACGGGGAGCCGATCGAGGGCGAGGACCCGCGCCAGGAGCTGGTCGAGCGCCTGCTCGAGTACCGGCGCTTGAAGGAGGTGGCGCAGTCGTTCGCCGAGGTCGACCGCCTGCGGCTGGGGATCTTCACCCGCAAGCCCGAGCGCCAGCCGGCGTGGAAGACGGAGCCCGAGGCGCCCGAGGGCGCCGACCTCGATTTGGGCGAGGTCTCGCTCTTCGACCTCCTCGGGGCGCTGCGCAGCGTCCTCGGCCGCTACGACCGCGAGCACCCGCCGCCGCTCCAGCTCTCCCTCGAGAGCTACTCGGTGCGCGGCCAGCTCGACCGCCTGCTCGCGCTGCTCGACCCGCTGCGGCCCTTCGACATGCTCGACGACCTGCGCCACCTCTCCTGCCGCTCCGAGGCGATCGCCGCCTTCCTGGCGGTGCTCGAGCTGGCGCGCCTGTCGCTCGTCCGCCTCCACCAGACCGGCTCGGGCGAGCTCCTCCTCTATCGCACCACCCGCGAGCTCGACGCCGCGGATCTCGAGGCCATCCAAGGATGACGGAACGCAGTGAGATGGAAGCGGTGATCGAGGCGGTGCTCTTCGTCGCCGCGGAGCCGGTGCCGCGCCACCGCCTGATCGATCTCTTCGACGCCGGGGAGCGGGAGGCGGCCGCCGCCGCCCTGGAGTCGGTGCTCGCCCGCTACGGCGGCGGCAGCTCGGGAGCGCTCCCGGTGCCGGAGCCCGGGCCGGATCCTCTGCCCCAGGAGGCCCACGCCGAGACGGTCCAGCTCGCGCTCGACGCCGGAGATCCCAGCGCCGCGCCGGCGAGCGCCGAGCGCGCCGCCCAAGCCGAGCGGGCCGCCGAGTCGCGGGGCGTCATGGTCGAGGAGGTCGCCGGCGGCGTGCGGCTGGTGACGCGGCCGGAGCTCGTCGGCTGGCTGCGCCGCTTCTTCGAGGTCGCCGGCGGCAACAAGCTGTCGATGGCGGCTTTAGAGACGCTCGCCATCATCGCCTACCGGCAGCCGATGACCGGGCCGGAGATCCAGGAGCTCCGGAGCGTCAACCCCGCCGGGGTGCTCAAAACCCTCCTCGAGCGCCGCCTGGTGCGGATCGCCGGCCGCAAGGAGGTCGTCGGCAAGCCGTTCCTCTACGCCACGACGCGCGAGTTCCTCATCCACTTCGGCCTCAAGAGCCTCAAAGACCTGCCGCCGCTCGAGGAGTTCGAGGAGGCCTTCGGCGGCATGGCGCAGGGCGCCGGCCTCGGTTCCGGCGAGCTGCCGGCCGACGGCGACCGCGAGGAGCAGATCCTCGCCGAGGCCGCGGCGCTCGAGGAGATCGCCGACCGCGCCGAGGAGGCCCTGGAGGGCGAGCCCGTGACGGAGGGCGTCGGCCTCTGGAAGGAGGGCGAGGCGCGGTGAGCGAGGAGCGGCTCCAGAAGCTCCTGGCGCGCGCCGGCATCGCCTCGCGCCGCAAGGCCGAGGAGCTGATCCGCGCGGCGCGGGTGACGGTCAACGGCCGGGCGGCGGAGATCGGCGACAAGGCCGACCTCGAGCGCGACGCGGTCAAGGTCGACGGCAAGCGCCTGCAGCCGCACGCCGGCGCCCATCGCTACCTGCTGCTCAACAAGCCCAAGTACGTGGTGTCGACGGTCGCCGACCCCGCGGGGCGGACGACGGTGATCGACCTCGTGCCGCCGCGCCTGCGGAAGGCCCTGGTGCCGGTGGGACGGCTCGACTACGCGACCGAGGGCCTGCTGCTGCTGACCGACGACGGCGACTTCGCCCAGCAGGTGGCCCACCCGCGCTACGGCTGCGTCAAGACCTACGAGGTCAAGGTCAAGGGGCAGCCGACCGACGCCGAGCTCGACCGCCTGCGCGGCGGCGTCGTGCTCGACGGCCGGCGCACCGCGCCGTGCCGGATCACGCCGCGCCCGGCGCGGCGCCAGCGGGGAGTCGAGGTCGAGAACACCTGGTGGAAGGTCGAGCTCGGCGAGGGGCGGTCGCGCCAGATCCGCGAGATGTTCCAGCGCATCGGCCACTCGGTGCAGAAGCTCCGCCGGGTGGCGATCGGCCCGGTCGCCGATCCCGACCTGCCGCTGGGGATGGTGCGCGAGCTGACCGAGCGCGAGATCGAGCAGCTCCGCGGCGCGGCGGAGCGGGCGGCGCGGAAGGGGGTAGCTGGAAAACCGCCTAAGGCGGTACATGGAAAGCCGCCGCAGGCGGCACCCCGTTCCGGTCCCCGCGCCGGCCGCTCGCGGAGCCGCGGGTAGGCCCCCTATGCCGGAGCTGATGCCGGAGCCGGGCGGCACCCCCGTCATCGTCGCCGTCGATGGCCCCTCGGGCGTCGGCAAGAGCACGGTCGCGCGGCGCCTGGCGCTGCGCCTGGGCATCCCCTTCATCGACACCGGGGCGATGTACCGCGCCATCGGCTGGAAGGTGCTGGCGGCTGGGGTCGACCCCGGCGACCGCGCGGCGGTCGCCGCCATCGCCGCGGCGGCCGAGGTCTCGCTCTCGCCGCGCGCCGACGGCAGCTTCGACGTCCTCTTGGACGGTCGGCCGGTCGGCGACCGCATCCGCACCCCCGAGGTGGGGGAGGCGACCTCGGAGGTCTCCGCCTACCCGGAGGTGCGGCGGCGCCTGGTCGCCCTGCAGCGGGAGACGGCGCGCCGCTTCGGCGGCGTCCTCGAGGGGCGCGACGTCGGCACCCGCGTCGTCCCCGAGACCCCCCACAAGTTCTTCCTCGACGCCCGCCCCGAGGTGCGCTTCCGCCGCCGCCACGAGGAGCTCCAGGGCGCCGGCAGCGACGTCCCCTACGAGCAGGTGATCGACGAGATCACCCGCCGCGACCGGCGCGACTCGACGCGCGCCGACTCGCCGCTCACCCGCGACCCCGGCTACACCTTCATCGACGCCTCGGACCTGGCGGTGGCCGAGGTGGTCGAGGAGATGGCGCGCCGCGTCGCCGGGTGGAGCGGGGGGGCCTGAGCGGCGGAGCGGATGGAGCGATCGGAGCCCGGGGTGATCGACATGGCCAAGAAGGCGAGCCTCGACCGCCAGATCCGCGACCTCTACCGCCTGCCCCTGGCGGAGTTCATCCGTGCCCGCAACACCCTCGCGGCGGGCCTGAAGAAGCAGCGCGAGACCGCGGCCGCCGCGGCCATCCAGGCGCTCGCCAAGCCCTCCCCCTCGGCCTGGGCGGTGACCCAGCTCCTGGCGACCGAGCCCGCGCGGACGGCGGCGCTCTTGGACGCCGGCAAGGAGGCGCGCGCGGCGCAGCGCCAGGCCATGGCCGGCCGCGGCGCCGAGGCGTTCCGCGCCGCCCTCGACCGCGCGCGCGGCCTGGTCGAGGCGCTGCACCGCCGGGCGGAGGAGATCCTCGCCGCCGCCGGCCGCCCGGCGAGCGCCGCGGTCTCCGAGCGCCTGGCCGCCGATCTCCAGGCGCTCGCCTTCACCCCGGACGCGGCGGCGACGGCGCGGCGCGGTTTCCTCGACCTCGACCTCGAGCCCCCCGGCTTCGAGGTGCTCGCCGGGCTCCAGCTCGCCGCCGCGCCGCGGCCCGCGGTCTTCCGCGGCCCTGCGTCCCCGGCGCCCCGCCATTCGCCTGCTCGGCCGCCCGCCCGCCCCGCCGGCCGCCCTGCCGTCGGCGCCGCCCGCGCGCAGCCCGCCGGCAAGGTGCCGAAGGCGGTCGCCGACGGGCGCAAGCGTTGGGACGAGGCGGTCCGCGCGCGGCGGTTGCGCGAGGTGGCGCAGGCCAAGGAGCGGATCGAGAACGCCGAGTCGGAGGTGGCGCGGACCGAGGCCGAGGCCGCCTTCCGCCGCGCCGCGGCCAAGCAGGCCGACCGCGCGGCGGCCGAGGCGACCAGGCAGGCGAAGGCGACGCGCGACGCGGCCGACGCGGCGAGCGCGCGGGCCGAGCGCGCCCGCGCCGAGCTCGCCCGCGCCCGCGAGGCCCTCGCCGCCGCGACCGAGCGCGCCCGCACCGGGCGGCGCTCGTCCTGATCCGTCTTTCGTGAGGGCCAGGGAAGCTGCGCCCCAAAACGACGAGGTTTGGAAGTCGAGCGAGCGTGGATCTCGCGTTCGCGTTGCTGGCCCTTCCTGACGATCGAAGCGGGCAGCCGGCCTGCCGCCGCCTGCTGGTGCTCGAAGCCGGTACCGGTTCCGGGCGACGCCATGGAGAAAGACGATGGTAGGCGAAGAGCTGCCGCGTGCGCGTGCAACGGTGGAACGCGGGAAGCAACGGTTTGAAGGCTCATCTTCGAGCGCCCACAGTCGGTGCCGAAGAGATCACCGAAGGGCACGAGGGACGAGCGGAGGGAGCAACGCCTCGACGAGGAGATAGGGCGCCCACAACTTCCAAGGATAGTAAGCTGCGATGAGTACCTCGCGGCGCCCCGCCACTCATCTCGCTCACTCGACTACCACATACCAATTAGTCAGGCGTGTAACGCCTTGCCGATCAGCGGTCGGCCGCAGGCCGGTCCGTCTGCATCGGCGTGTTCGGCGGTGGAGCGACCCGCAAAGTGGCATGCTCCTGCTCCCAATTCCAGCCCTCCGCCTCGAGTTCGCGCCAAAACTCCTGAACGAAACTGGAGACGAAACGGCCGTTGCGAACCATAGCTGCCACTATGTGCTGGTGCTCCGTGAGAAGAAGTTTCATGAGGGACTGGTAGTGGCCCATATTTAGCCTCGGGCCCAGAGTCTGGTTCCAATTGCCGCATAACGCTGGGCACGCGCTTGTTAGACGTCACTTTGCCCGTGACTTGTATAGGTGATTCAACTCTCCCATTTCCCGGTGTAAAGGTTCTTATTGATCTCCCAAGCCTGTTGATTCCGTTCACGAAACTGCAGGCCCATTCTTTCGAGGAGATCGCTTACAATGATAGCTGGCCCAGGTGATTCATGCCATCGGACGACTAAGTTAGGCTTTGGAAATGGGAGTTCTCGTGTCTTATCCAACAAGGAAAGGTAAACACGGTACATTTGATCGGTCAACGTTGTAGCGATTTGGTGTGCTATTGCGATTTCTTCGGCGACGAGGAACCTAGGAATTGATTCATCTGAGAGGATAGCGATAAAAAGACGCGTTGAGTAGATGTAGCCTCGGTGGTCTATCTCGCTACCGAGTCGATCCTCAACAGGTTTAAGCATGTAGTTGTAGCATTCGATGCGATGGCGCCAGAATTCCCCGGCGAGCTGCTGAGCGACATCTTTGTCAGGGCGCCCGTAACAAATGAAGACTTGCGGTTCGACTGCCATTTGGACCACCTAGTGATAAATGTGTGGGTCTGTGACGTCTTCTATGTTGGTGATCGCTGTCAAGCTCCCGTTTCAGCGGAGGAGGCTCCTTAGTGAGGCGAGCCTCCTCCGTCCTTCGATCTTCACATTGTCGCTGGCAGCTTCTCTCCGGGCCGGGCCCGTAGGCCACGGCTACCTTCTATCCGTGCGGGCTCGTAGAGCCCAGGCACCACATCCTGTCTTCGCCGGTGGCGAGACTTGAGAAGCTCTGAGGAACGGCCCCATCTAACGATCGGCTTGTCTTGCAAGCCCGGCGGCACAACGGGCACATCCACCAGCTCCGATGCTCATCTGTTCTCCTTCGTGCTACAACCAGCTACGCCTTCAGAAGAGCGCCTTCGGGCACTGCGTTGGTCTCCAGGTAGCGCCACAAGGCGATCAGCAGCTTGCGGGCGAGGGCGACGATCCCAATCCGTCGCGGGTCGTCTTCGCGGGCATCAGCTCCTCCTTTCTTGATCGGTTAGAAGGAGCCTACCCGCGACCACCCGCCTCTTCTCTTCTCACCAACCTCGAGTGCCCACCCACCCGCGCATAGGATCTAACGACCTCTCTCCGCTTCACCGGCGGATGGCGAAGCCGGCCGTCCGGTGCAAGCGTGTGTTGGGCGGCATAGACTGCATCAATCGCTTTCCCAAACCGCCTCGACATCGATCGTGATGGACACCGTGTCACCAACAACCACCCCAGCCCTGTCCATCGTGTCGTTCCAACTCACACCGAAGTCATGGCGATTGATCTCGGTGGTCGCTACAAAGCCCGCTCGCAACCTTGGTCCCTTATCGACCCATTCTCCCCCCTCCTCTTCCCACCAGGGTGTTTGCCATTGACCGAGGTAGCTGACCGTGAGTGAGACTGACCGGGTGACCCCTCGGATCGTGAGCTCGCCAGTCACGACATAATCGTGATCGCCGCTCAGCTTCACCTGATCGCTTTTGAAGGTGATCTGCGAAAAGTTCTCAACGTCGAGGAAGTCGGGGCTGCGCAGATGAGCGTCGCGTTGCGGTTGGCCCGTCCAAATGCCTGTGGCATCAATCGATACCTGGACAGAGGATAGGCGTGGACTCTCGGGGTCGAACTCCAGCGTGCCGTGCACGTTTTTGAAGGCACCACGAACGTAGGTGACCATCATGTGACGCGCCCGAAACTCCGCGGCTGTATGACCTGGCTCGAATGTCCATCTTGCCATCAGTGTCCTCCGTTTTCATCGGTTGGCTCCAAACCGTGCCGCCCAACGTGTAGGAGTCTATCCGAAGCCCTCGTCGAACTTTCGTCCTCCCCCGCCGGCTCGCGGGCTTCGGATAGACCTGGGTTGAACGAAACCGCCCTCAGCTACCGGGCAGGCGGCCGGAGGCAAGCTTCCTCGACCTCCCCGCTGGCACGCTCGCTGCTATTGGAGTTTCAACCCTCATCTATCGATACCTTTACATGAGACTTCTACCGCCCAGGCGGCTGCACAGGGGCCTGCGGTTGCAAGTTCTGGCACCGCGCCTCATCCGACCCTTTCTGAAGCTCAGCCTCCTCCACGTCTCCGGCGTGCAATTAATCTCATGATACCTCAAGCAGCGTACAAGGGCAGCAAGTCCACGGTCCGGCGTAGCTCAGGTGACCC